>SAMEA104315431__coassemble_471_pt1 | contig 38686 bp, 32 predicted proteins | sample SAMEA104315431__metabat2_low_PE_036 | metagenome-assembled genome bin SAMEA104315431 (sample SAMEA104315431) | gut metagenome | biome: Monkey gut; feature: monkey-associated habitat; material: faeces | place: China | collected 2013
GAAATTTACCATAATTTAGACAATATATTGCATTGCTGAAATTTAAGGCAATAAGGACTTTATACCGCATATTGTTATAGTTGTATGTCTATAGCAATATGCGGTTTTCTTTTCATACGCAATATTATCTTTGTTACAAATAGTTAGGAAATATGGAAAAGAACATGAGAAACAAGCCTCAATTAAATCCTGTTCAACTGATAACAGCTGACCCATTGATTGATTTTTTTGCTCAACATTTTAATGAACCACCTCAAAATGTTGCGTTTGCCGAGTCTGAAATCAGAATTGATGATTTTTGGGCACTTTTTAATGCAGTTAATTCTGGATTAGAAGTTCCTGCGAGCATGGTAGATAGGGCTGTAGAATGCATTGAAAAAGCGAACGAGGCACAAATTGAGGTTTCTAATCTATCATACGACGAAAAAGAAATGCAGAGACAAAAAAATCACACGATAGCCGAGTGTGCAAAGAGTGCTATAAAGAGTCGGTTAAGAGCAGAAGGAAGATTGACACAATAGTATTCAAAATTATTGGCAAAATCGATATACAATGGCAAAAACAAACGCTATGGGCTTAACAAATATCACAGCATTGACCAGCAGGATTCAAGAATTAGAAAAGGAAAATTCCCGGCTGAGAGCGATTCTCAACAAAAATGGCATATCGTACACCTTCACAGATAATAGCCTCCAAGAAAACGTGGTCCCTGCCCCTGTTGTCACTTATAGTTTGGAAGAAAAAGTTGCCATTTTTCAAGGTCTGTTCCAAGGTCGGAGCGATGTGTTTGCCAAACGATGGTATAGTGAAACAAGTAAAAAGTCGGGCTATCAGCCTGTGTGCGAAAGGGAGTGGAATCCCGATTTTTGCGACAAACGGAAATATAAATGCGCCGATTGCCCAAACCGCCAGTTCGCACCATTGTCTTACAGCCATCTGTTCAATCATCTCGCAGGAAAAGACAAGTGGGGGCGTGATGTAATTGGACTTTACCCAATTCGGAAAGATAACACTTGCAGTTTCCTGTGCGCCGATTTTGATGACAAGAGCTGTGAGCATGGCTATAAAAACGATGTGCTTGCCTTCATGAATGTTTGCAAGGCATGGAAAGTACCTTGTTACATCGAGCGTTCACGCTCTGGAAATGGTGCCCATGTGTGGATATTTTTCCAAACGCCTATCCCGGCATCTAAAGCGCGAAAATTGGGCAATACCATTCTTACCGAGGCGATGAACAAAGAAATGCGCCTGTCTTTCAAGTCTTACGACCGCTTCTTCCCAAATCAAGACACTTTGCCAGAGGGTGGATTAGGAAATCTTGTGGCCTTGCCGTTGCAAGGAATGGCGCGACACCAAGGCAATAGTGTGTTTGTTGATGAGCATTTCAATGCATTTTCCAATCAATGGAATGTGTTAGCCAATATACAAAAAATGCCGCAAGCCGACATCGATCTACTGCTACAAAAGCATATCGCGCCCTCTTTAGGGAACCTTTCTACGACAAGCGATGCAAAACCTTGGGAAACTCCAGATGCTGAACTTATTGAAGCCAGCGACTTCCCGAAACGAATAGCTCTAACGAGGGCAAATATGCTATACATCCCATTAGCAGGCTTGTCTGCCCGATGCGTGAATGCGTTTAAACGAATAGCCGCTTTTCGCAATCCAGAGTTTTACGAAAGGCAAGGTATGCGCCTTTCCACTTATAATGTTCCCCGAATCATTTCCTGCTCAGAATTGTCAGACCATTACCTTGCACTGCCTCGTGGGTGCGAAGATGCTGTGTCAGACATTCTTTCACGCCATGCCGTAAACACGTCCATTTCCGATAAAACGAATCACGGCCACAGCATCAGCGTTACGTTCAAAGGCGAACTTCGCGAAGAGCAACAAATGGCAATGGATGCCATGATTGCGCACCGAACCGGCACACTGTCAGCCACCACAGCTTTCGGCAAGACGGTGTTTGCCATAGCCATGGTAGCAAAACGAAAAGTCAACACGCTCATCCTCGTTCACAACAAAGCCCTACTTGCGCAATGGAATGAGCGATTGGAGCAATTCCTTGAAATAGATGAAGCAATTGATAAGCCCCATGGCAAGCGAGGAAGAAAAAAAGATTCGTCAACCATTGGCTGCCTGTATTCTGGGAAAAACACTCTTCATGGGATTATCGACATTGCATTAATACAGTCTTGCCTCAACGAGGGCGAAGCAAAGCCTTTCGTCAAGCAATATGGAATGGTGATTGTAGACGAATGCCACCATGTGTCATCTGTTAGTTTTGAGCAAGTGCTTCGCCAGGTCACCGCCACTTATGTCTATGGATTAACGGCAACTCCCATCAGAAAAGATGGGCATCAACCTATCATTTTTATGCAGTGTGGCAAAATCAGATTTGCATCGAAAGCCAAAGGCCAAATCGTAAAGCAGACGTTCAATCGGGTATTGGTGCCAAGATTCACCACTTACCGCAACATCACAGACGACACAAAGACCTACACGCAACTCACACAAGCCCTGTCGGAAGACAGTGCACGTAACGAGTTCATTATCGACGACATCAAATCCGCACTTGAAAATAGACGCACACCATTGGTTTTAACCACTCGCACAGCCCATGTGAGGACACTTGCACAAATGTTGCAGCCATTTGCCGACCATGTTGTGCAGCTCGTTGGTGCAGACTCAAACAAAGAAAAACGGCTCGCTTTACAAAAACTGCAAGCAATTCCACAAACGGAATCACTAGCAATCGTGGCAACAGGAAAATATATTGGAGAGGGATTTGACTACCCTCGCCTTGACACACTATTCCTCACCATGCCAATAGCGTGGAAAGGCAACATTGAGCAATACGCAGGCCGCTTACATCGTGAATACGACGGAAAAAGCGAAGTGCAAATATATGATTACATCGATTTTCACGTGCCACTCTGCGACTCCATGTATCGCAAACGCCTTAAAGGATATTCGGCAGCAGGATATGGAAAAAGCACAGAAAACACCACCTCTGAGCAAGCCTACAAAGAACTGATATACGAGCGCGACAACTACGAAACGCCATTCCACGACGACCTATTCGCAGCCAAGCGCTCTGTGATAATAGCTGTGCCAAAAGTGAGATTCAAGTACAAGCCAGCCCTCATCACGGCACTTACCAACCTACTCCACAACGGATTAGAGATAGCCATCCACATAAAAGAAGATGGACACAACGAAGCAGCCCTGACAAATGCTGGCATATATGTGAACACCAACACAGAGCAAACGCTACAATGCGCCATCATCGACAATTCCATTGTGTGGTACGGCAACATCAACTTCTTCGGCTTCACCGCCCCCACAGCAAACATCATCCGAATCCCCGCCCCCCAAATAGCCCAACAATTCACCCACACCCTCACCCCAAAACCAAAACAATAAACCGAATACCGTAGCAAAATTCGGCCGCAGATAATTCACCCCAAAATGGCACAAAAAAAGCTGAATCCCAAACAAAGAATCCAGCCTATATTTATTTGTCCAAAAATCAACAATCGCCATCGGAGAGGTGAAAGAAAGGTAGATTTTTTGGCGAAATCCTTCCTTTTTACCTGCTTGAAAATACTTGTGAAAAACCATTGCAGGCAACGGTGTGACTACCACAGTTCGCTGCCGTCTTCGCCATATTTTCCGTCTTTTGCCTCGTAGATGACCGAGGGTGCCAACACTTCCACGGTGTGCCACGCGCCCTTCGGAACCACACAGCCATAGCAACCCGCAGCCGAGTCAAGCAGGACTCGTTTCACCTCACGCAGCCGCCGTCCCGCTGCCACATCTTCCCCCTTTAAGGAAGCCAAGAGGGGTTCCTGCCCCATGCCGTCCGCCCCCGACAGCACATCATCAACCTCCTCATATATCACCTCCACCACCTTGCCACACAGCAATATCACACTCTCATTGCTGTAAGGATGACGGTGAACAGGCACATCCGTGCCAGGCAAAAGCGCATTCAGCATACGCTGCGAATTATCGTCGGCCGATGTGCGCAAATCATAGTTTTGCCGCAAGCGAGCATTCTCCCTCGCCTGCTCAAGCAGACCATCAATCAATCCCTTATCTATCTCCATAATATTCTGTAATTTATATCCGTATCAGTATATTGAACATACCGTCTTTCAAAGCCTATTTGAGACAAAATGGGCGATTAGCCGACATTCGTGCATTCCACACTACACATCACCACTAATCGCCCACCTATTATCGTACAATCGCTTCCTTAATGCAGTCCACGATGTAGCGAACATCGTCGTCGGTCACATACGGACCTGCTGGCAAGCAGAAGCCCACCTTGAAGATTTCCTCCTCAATACCGTTGGTATAGGCTGGAGCATCGGCATACACTGGTTGCTTGTGCATTGGTTTCCATACAGGGCGACACTCAATCTTCTTATCGAGCATAAACACACGCAACGCCTCCACATTCTCGTTAGGCTGGCAGTCGGTAACGGCAGAGTCAACGGCGTGAATCACGCCAGCCGCTCCACCCACAGCTGTCTTTATCACCTCCTTATAAGCGTTTTCCTGACCTTGAATCTTCACATCTGCATCAAGTGTGGCAGCACAAAGCCAGAAATTGGCATCGTAGCGAGGGTCGGCTGGTTGCTTGTGGATATGCACGCCCGGAACGTCTTTCAACAGTTCTTCATAGAGGCTCTGCACATGCTTGTGATGAGCAATATGGTCATTAAGCACAGTCATCTGACCACGACCGATACCAGCGCACACATTACTCATGCGATAGTTATAGCCAATAGCAGTATGCTGATAGTAAGGATAAGCATCACGAGCTTGAGTAGCATACCACATCACCTCGTTGGCTTCCTCCTCGTTGCGGCAAACCAAGGCACCACCACCCGACGTGGTAATCATCTTATTGCCGTTGAACGACAGCACACCATACTTGCCAAATGTGCCAAGCACCTGACCATCGAAGCGCGAACCCATGCCCTCTGCTGCATCTTCCACCACGGGAATGCCATACTTATCAGCAATCGCCATAATCTCATCGATGCGGTAAGGCATACCATAGAGAGCCACAGGCACAATCGCCTTCGGATATTTTCCTGTTTTCTCCTTACGGTCAATGATAGCCTTCTCAAGCAAAGCTGGATCCATATTCCAAGTTTCGTCCTCCGAGCCTACAAACACAGGCTTTGCTCCAAGATATGTAATAGGATGACTCGAAGCGCAGAACGTGAAACTCTGCACCAGCACCTCGTCGCCAGCTTTTACACCACAGCCAATCAGTGCCAAGTGAACGGCAGCAGTACCAGCCGACAGACAAACCACCTTACGGTCAAGCGGCTCAGTGCCATCACTCTTACTGTTGGCAAATGCCTCCAAGTCTTTTTCGAAAGCATTTACATTCGGTCCCATCGGCACCACCCAATTGGTGTCGAACGCCTCCTTCACATATTTCTGTTCAATTCCAGCCTCGCTCATGTGAGCCAGACAAAGATAAATCATCTTTCTTTCTTCCATTTTTATATCAAATTTAGAATCTCATTTTTTTATACGATGATACCTCTTGATTTTCAATAACCAAAGAAACACCAAATATCCAATAATACATCCCAAAGTGTTGTGTATCACATCATCCGTCTCACAAAGTCCCCTGCGAAATGCAAACTGAGAACCTTCAATAACACACGAAAGAACAACTCCACTCAAGAAAACTCTGTTAAGCCTCATACCCATACCGCCAAGCAGAAGTCCTATCGGAACGAAAAGAGCGATATTCAGCAGCACTTCAATCAAGTCAGTTGGATAGTCCACCCTATTCCAAATATCCGCATAGTTCCAAAAAGGTACCAATTCCTTACGTCTTTCACTACCGCAGCCTCTACAAATCACCGTAGAACAAAGAACCAAGAAATAATACTCCGACAGCAACGATCCCAACAAAAACTTCTTAACCCGTCCCCATTTCATCATTAGCATCCCCAACACTATCACGATAGAGAGAACCAAAAACGAAAAAAGCACATATTCAATTGGAATCCTGGGGTTCAGTCGCTCATATATTTCATCCATAATCGTTAGCTACAAATCAGGAACAATACCCAATAGGCAAAACCCATCCCCACCGGTATGTCACTACACACATTCCTTCGGAGTAATCATTTCAATAATCACACTTCCTCACCAGCAAATTTCACTTTAAACCCAAGCACCGTTGCGAATATCATCTCAATATCTTTCCTAAACGAATAGTGATGATAATAGTAGCAATTCAAGCGCACTTTATCGGGATAAATCACGTTATCGTTGTATTCTATGGCAATCTCTTGCATCGGGCGACTATCACCCTCTGCTTGCCTCTTTTTCACATATTCCGAAATCATTTCATCTTCCAGCCTGTACTTCAGCGTGGCAGGGCCGGTTATACCTGGGCGCAGCTTCAGCACATCGCGGTCAGCCCCCTTCAATCTGTCGGCATAGCCTGGCACATCAGGACGAGGCCCCACAAAACTCATATTGCCAATTAGCACATCCCACAGTTCGGGTAATTCATCTATCTTATAATGACGGAGTTTAGCTCCGAGTGGAGTGATGCGGCTATCGCCTGCTACCGACACCGAACTCCACGAATCATCCTCCTCCCCTTTCAGAGAAGAGCAAGTAGCAGGAGCCACAGTCATTGAGCGAAACTTATGACATGTGAACAACTTACCATCCTTTCCCACACGCCTCTGGCAGAAAAATGCCGAACCTCCCGGCATCTTCCACCGAATCAACAAAGCAACTATCGGAAACACCCACCATATCAACAGCAACCCCAAAAGAGCCGCAATAAAATCAAATATTCTTTTAATAACCATTTATTTATGCTTACTAAAATACTTACTCAATAAGAGCACACACTCCTAATAGTAGATTATTTAAAGCGTTTAATAACGCAAACTTTATTATTTTGAAATGATAAATCTATACAGAATGACAAGAAATCACTTTACCTAAATAATTTGTACGCAACCTTCTTAACCCACGGAGGCGAAACCAACATGCAAAACATCATATAACCAAACACCCTTGCTCCAAATCCATATCCAAGTGTTTTGTTTATGATATTTCGATCATGTAATTGTTTTTTGGCAAAAGCCCAACCATTACGACGCTTTTTAAACAATGAGTTAGTAAAACGGAAACGCAACACCACATCTGGCAAGTTGGCATGTTTTGTTCCTGCCTTCATACCGTCAAGCCAAAGCATAGTGTCTTGGTTCTGTCTGTACTCTGGGCGATACTTGCATCCAGCCTTGTCAAAGAAGCTCTTACGGAACATCACAGCAGGATGAGCATGAGGATTTCTGCGGGCAAAGAAATTATAGCAATCATCCGATGTCAACGGATAAACTATTGTCTTTCCTCTACTCTCGCTATTCTCGTCAATCTCCTCAATGGCTCCACCCACAACGTCTATTTCAGGATGTTGTTGCAGATAAGCCATCTGTTTTTCAAAACGCTCAGGCATCGAGATGTCATCGGCATCCATTCGGGCAATATACTCATAACCCTCCTTGAAACAGATGTCAAGCAATTCGTTCAGCACAATGGCAAGACCTCGGTTTTCCTTAAACCATTCCACAGTCACGCGCTCATCCTGCTCATATTTTTTCAAACACTCTTCCAAATCCTTGCCTACAGGGCCATCCACCCCAATAAAGAGGTCAGTGTCCTTGTATGTTTGGTTTAGAATACTGTCAAACGACAGTTTTATATACGGAACATTATCGTTCTTATATACAGGTAGAATTACAGCTATTTTTTTCATCTTGTTATTTTTTTAAGTGTTTACATTTGCTTATAAGCCAAATCAACTTAAAATGTTTTTCTAATAGCAATTTTCCTAAAACTATTGCTTTCATTGACATATGTCGGTAGTCAATGGGAAAATCATTGTCTATATTTGCTACTAAAGAAGCATACAAAATGTTCATTTTATTATCGTACACATCCCTTGAATAATTCATTGCCAATCTATCGGAAGAAACGGCTGCCGCCGTAAGTAAAAAGGCATTTATCGTATTTGCGTATTTAATATAAGAACCATTTTCTTTGGTTTTAGACTTCAATGCCAAAGCCACTTCACCCCAAGGATCATCTATTTTGGTATGCGAGAGACTATCTGCACGTTGAATGTAGAAATAAACAGGTTTTTCAATAAAACCAATTGTCTTTGAATTAAAAACAGAACTATATGTAAAAAGAGCCTCTTCGCCAACCTTATGGTCTGAATACCGAATGTTATTCGTATCTATAATCTTCCGCTTTACGACTTTTCGTACTCCTCCCCAATTTATTTTACCAGTCATTTGAGCACGCAAAAAGTCATCTTTATCCATATTCTTGTATTGAGATAGATATTCTTTTCTTGCGACCTTGCAATTTTCGTCAATAGCTTCTACATCGATAAACACCACGTCTTCGTCATGATTCGCAAGTAAAGAGAAGTATTCTTTGTCTACATAATCATCAGAATCTATAAAAACGATATATTTACCAATGGCTTTTGCTAAACCTGCATTCCTTGCAGCTCCAGCACCAGCATTTTCTTGGTGGATTATTTGTAAACGACTATCAGACGCTGCATATTTCTGACATATTTCCAAACTGTTATCTTTTGAACCGTCATCCACAAGAATCATCTGCCAATCACAATAAGTTTGAGATAAAACGCTTTTAATGCACCGACCTACAAAACTTGCTGCGTTATATACAGGTATTATTACAGAAATTGTTGGAGTTTTCATATTAAACCTTATGATTGTATATAATATTATAAACAAATGAATAAGCGAAATACAGATTGCCTAAACACAATAAAGAAAGAAATCCAAGTGATTTTATTGACATAATAGGAGAATACATCAACGCTTTAGTATAACGTAAATCTGAATTTAAAAAAGCCTTTACATCTTTCTTGACCTTTTTATCGTCTATCTGTTTCGCAAGCCAAAGTAAGTTTAGAATAAGTCCAGACATCAAATGTCCGATCCAGCCTTTACGATTTTCTTTGCTTACAGTTTTGTCACAAAAGACATATAAATCATTCAATATACGAATTTGATCATATACTTTCTTTGGATTATGTAAGGACATAATTGAACCATTACGTTGCAGATAATGATAAATAGGAGTGCTTATACATTTCATTTTACGTGAAAGATAAACAGCTCTAGGGGTAAATTGAGTATCCTCATGATATATATTAGGTTCAAATGCAAATCCCAAGTTGTTAAAGAAATCACGTCTATAAATATAAAGGACAGCCATAACATCATAATTGTTCTGAAGCATTTCTGCTCCATTTTCATATGATCCGAATTTCTCTTCGACCACTTCTTTGTCCTCAAAATTCTTAAAATATGCTCTTTGACATATAATATCCGTTTTCCCATCAAGCAATGGTAATAAGATTTGCAAACTACCTTCTGATATCCAGTCGTCGCTATCTACAAACCAAACATAATCACCTTGAGCTACCTTAACACCATTGTTACGTGCCATACTAAGCCCTTGGTTTCTTTGTGTAATTATTGTGTGATTGCAATTCTTCCAATCATACTGTTCAATTATTTTGGCGCAATCATCCTTGGAACCGTCATTTATTACTATTATTTCATATTCTGACTTGTTAACATTTTGAGAAACACAAGAATTTAGACATTTTACTAGATATTTTTCTACGTTATATACCGGTATAATTATTGATAGTTTCATATTGATTCTAAAATCTCTGACAGTTTATTTATTGAATCATTTCTAAACGCAGTTAACAGATTGTTATCTGCTCGATACTTTTCAAGATTACCTTCATCAAAATTAATCTTTTTATCATATTGAACAATGGCGTTATTATTTCCTACTATTTTCAATAATGTAGTTAAACGACCATCTCCTGAATTTGTATTCTTTACTATACCAAACATAGGCAGATTAAAAATCGTTGCAAATGCTGTTCCATGAAAAGAATCTGTAATGACAAAAGATGCATTCTTAAAAAGATGAATAAATTCCGCTGGACCCACTCCCAATAATACCTTTGCATTAGGTTGCTTCATATCATGAAGCCAGCCATTAATAAAATAGGCTTTATATCCAAGCTTTTGTTGTATCTCTTGTACTATATTATAGAAGTAAGGGCGGGGATCAAACATATACCCTAGCATATATACGAGGATGTATTTCTCTTTTATGTCTATCTGACTGTTTTGAGCAACGTTTTCCCATTCTTCCGCTGTGAGAAGAAGTGTCGGATCACAAACGACCTTAGAATCTTTACCTACTAATTTCTTGACGAGAGCAACACCTACTTCTTCCCGAACCGTTATATGCTGATATTTTCTTAATGCGCTATTATACGAATTGACTAAGTTATCAGGTATTTTATCTGTTGCAAAGCTTGCTGCATATGATATGCGGGGCTTATCGTTAGGGGCAAAATCTAGCATATACGATGTGTCGTCGCCTATGTATCTCGGATTCCAAACTTGATCACTCCCGGTACAATAAATATCAAATATAGGGCATTCTTTCTTTATGTTTTCACGAGTAAAATGACTCGCTGTACATTTGTAAAAAGACTTTCTAAAGAGTTTTAGCCGTTTCTGAAATCTTTGTTTGGGAAAGCCCAAAGCTGCATTTAATATGGACAATGCAAATATGTGTAGTAATCCTTTACGTTGTTTTTGAAGATGTTGCCTGTAATCTATAATCAGGGCATTATATCCCATCAATTCAATCTTGTGCTGTAAGGCATAAGATTGGAGTATCGAACCAAGATTATCTACATGGTGCATCGTTATTATTCCAATTTTTTTCATCGTTTCAGTATAGAATTAAGTTTATCGAAGATTTTCTGTATAAACAGAATTAAGCTGAATTCTGGACTTCTTATATCTTTTCCTTTACGAAGAAATGCCATAATTATTGGTTTCGTGATTTTTGCATTCGCATTCTTTTTCATCTGTCCCTCTGCGACCACGTCAAATGGATGTTCTATCAGTGTAACATTCTTCAGGCCATCAATAATTTTATGACCTTTCTCTGTAAAGGCAACAAGTGCACTTACTCCCTTTTGGTCATTTTTATACATATTTCCCCAAAGATCACCAATTCGAATATCAGCAGAAGATTGATCGTACTTGTATTTGCATTTTTCTTCGCATTGTGAGCCCAAGCAAACATCACCCAGGAAGAGCTTGTAAAACAAATCCCCTTGAGATCTACGAGATTGTACGAAGGTTTTTTTCTCCCTTATTAACAGATTATAACTATCATGCCAATCGATTGGTTGGGCATTTTTTTCACCATCTATTCCCATTATCCAAGAGTCATGCCATCCATACTCATATTTATTGCGCCATGATGCATAAGTAACTTTACCTATTAATGGCTCCAACATCTTAATATAAGCTTTCCAAGCATGCATGGAAGGTACGCAATGGCAATAGAAATCCATTAAAATAAAATTATCTTCACAATGAAATTTGCGAATCATCCATCGAAATGAGTCAATTTGACAAGGCGTTCCTGTAATAAGATACTTATGTTCCTTTCGTTTGATTTGTTTGAAAGCTTCTTCTGTGTAGCTTTGGATATACTTGCTACCTATAGATTGAACAAATTCCTCAACTGTTACTGCTATATAATGTTCGGCTCTTTGCTCTTTGATGTCATAACGACATCCCAAAGCGTAATAACCTTGTTCTATAAGTTGTTTTCCGATTTCAAATCCGATACCACCACTAGAACACTTTCGTCGTATTGTTTCGTCATTACTCCAAGCGGCCCAAGACTTAATGCTGATTTCATCCGATCTTAGAGCTCGCTCTTTGTGATTGAATGCACACACATCAAAACAAACTCCACATTCAGCACATTTTTCTGGTTCATCAATGAAAGGTGCATAAAAGCCATCATCATTAAGGCGTATTTTTATGATTTTCTTACCACAACTAGCTGCACATACACCACAGCCAAAGCAGTTTTTTAGCGCAGTTACATTATTCATCATTCTTTAACTATTTTTGCCTTTAATGCGTCTAGAAAAGCATGTCCCCATTTTTGGTCTGGTTCCATATAGTTGCCTTCTCCCCATTCATTCCAAGAATCAAGGAATATCAGTCTATGCTCATAATCTTTATCCATGATAAAAGTGAGAGTTCGTTCAATATTTTTAGCGAATGCTTCCGGCGTCGCATTTTTATAGATTTGACCTTTAAATCCAGCTCTAGCAGTGCGATCATAACCAGGAATGATTTTAGGAAAACAATTTGGAAGCTTGTTTTCTTCAAATTCCATATATTTCATAATTTTCGAATAGTCGAAAATCATGGTAGGCAATCCAAATTTATAGGATAAAATATCACGTAATGTACGAATTATGCCACTACCTGCAGCACGTTTTTCCGCAATTTGACGGCCACTACAAATCACGCCGTCAAATCCTTGTTTCCAGAAATCATCTAAAGGAGTTAACGTAGTCCATTGTCCAACAAAATATATACCAGGAAGTCCATTATGTCTAGCAAGTTCTTGCCATTCATCAATAAAATCCTTCATGCCTACAAAAGAAGGCGCGTCAAAAATTACAAATAAAGGTTTTCCTTCTACAGTTATATAGCGCTTGTCTTTGAATGCCTTTAAGCAATAATTAAAATGTGCAATATTATCTTCATGTCCAGGATAAAGTTGTTCTGCAATCATCTTATTTCCTGACACTCTACCATTATTCGTCCATGTCTTTGTCGACCAACTATGATTTGCCCATCCATAACAAAATGGAAAATCAGGTTTGCCAGAGTCTACTACTTCTTCAAGTGGTTTCTCCAAAAGCATTTTTCCATTGCCAAACCAATAATGCCAATACATAAAACCTTCAACACCTGCATCACGAGCCATCTCGGCCTGAGCTTCACGCACTTGTGGCAGTCTAAGATCGTAGAATCCTAAATCAGCAGGAATGCGTGGTTGATAATGGCCTGGAAATAAAGGCTTTGCTTTAGCGACGTTTATCCATTCTGTAAATCCTTTTCCCCATGTTTCGTCATTCTCAGGAATTGGATGAAATTGGGGTAAATAGTATGCTATTACTCTTGCTTTTGTTTTCATATTTCTTTTTTTATCAGACACTAATAATATTAAATCAGCCATTTAACTGAATGTATTGTGCTATAATTTCTAGCTTATCTTGTTGTCCCTTTTATTTTTTTATACAATGCTAAAATATTTGAAGTATTATTTTCAATAGTATATAAACTTCTCACTGTTTTATCGGCCCTTTCAATCATTTCTAAATAACTTGCCTGTCCTTTTTCACACACTGATTTCATATGGTTCACCATATCTTGTATAGAACAGCATCTGAGCCCAATTTCACTATTATATAATTTCAGACCATTATCAAATTGTTCCTTTGTCCCCCCCGAATTTCTACCTATCACAATAGTCTTATTAACCATAGCTTCAACAGTAATAAAACCAAAGCCCTCCAATGTAGAAGGTACCAATACAGCTTGTGCTTTAGCCATAAGTTCATAAACATCATTCCTAATTCCAAGAAATTTAACCCTTTCTGAGTAATCTGATTGCTCAACGATATCTTTAAGCTCTTTTGAATATGATGAACTATCATTACCAGCAAGCCATAATTCCATGTCAGGATACTCAGAAGCAATTGACAAGAATGCGTTAACTGCCCAATCAGCACCTTTTGATTGACATATTCTACCGGCGAACAAGAAATAATTATGTTTCTGTATATTTGCCTCCAGTTTATAAGCAGAACTAAATACACCATCATATATTACCTTTGTGTTTTTTTCTGGCATATTGTAGAATTGCTTTACGTCATTTGTAATGGCTATATTATAAGAGTTTTTTTTGTATAAATATTTCTGCCACCAAAGAGAAGGATAATGACCAGAATTTAAGCCCTTGGAAGTCTCTCTTATATGCCACACATGTGGAATACAAAGCTTTTCTGATACATAAAAGCCAACTCTAATCACACCAACATTTGAATGAATAATATCAGGGTTGAAATCTCTTACGATTTCCATAATTTTTTTCTCAGCTAAGTGATTTTTATATATTATCTTAGCCAGATGATAAGGAAACGATATATAACTACGGATTGTTGAGACTGACGGATATATAGCTCCATAATATTCAACGACACTATTCTTTATTCCAAGACTTTCAAAGTTTCTTAAAAGATTTCCATCTTGACCACTGATAACTCGAATCTCATGATTCTCAAGTAACAGTTGCTTAATTATTGATGCTACTGCTATTGATGAACCATCTGTTGGAATAGCGGAATGTAATAGAAAAAGTATTTTCATAATTTAATCTGTTATACCAATATATCATCTTTACCAAATACAGATAGTCCTAATGCGAAAGGCACAAGACTTGCATATGAAGCAGGATGCGAAGCTTGAACGAACACTGCTATTAACAAAACAACAAAGCATAAACCATACTTTTTGTTTTTAAAGACACCAATGAATAGCAAATGAGAAAACAAATATAAAATTGCAGAAAAAATTCCATTAACAATAAAAAACAATTTATAGCCTGCACCTGATATATCATATTTCTTACTTGCTAGAGAATCGCCAAATAACAAACCTCCGTTTTCGGCCAATCTACTATATACAAAATCTGTATCACCATGAAATCTATCATTACCTGATATTATCTTTTGATCATCGAGTTCAAGTCTTTCTATAATTCTTTTGTTAAATTCATTATTACCTCCATTATATGATATTCCCATATAGTATATAGAAAATAGCATCAATGGAATAATAACGATGCCTTTTATCATACCCTTCTTTTGAAATGTAGTTAATGCATAAGCTAGAAATGTAATAATATAACCTGCCAAAGAAAAAGAACAGATACAGGCCAAAAGCAATATTCTATTGCGATTCTTGGATAAATCAAATTTATTTGCATATAACATCAGAGCACACAACTGCCCTAAAGTCCCAGGTTCCAAGAATATTGACTGGAATCTTATAGAATCCATATGTTGCCAAAATATACTTTTAAGTATGATTCCATAATTAAGAAAAACGTAACTTTCATTGTCACCACTATAAGCTATTGGCAAGCCTGGAAGTATACCTACAAATGAGACGTATAACCAAAGAGGCAATCCCAAACTTAGAATAATAGCTAAAGTATTACTAATAAATGCCAAATGCCTTTTGGCATTAATTCTATCACTTAAAAGTACTGTTATTGGATAAATTGTACACAAACCATAAAGTAGCGATTCTATTAGTGCAAATAAATTTTGTAACGGGAAGCATCTTGCAACCATAAAAAGTATGACTCCACCTACGAATAAATCCTTTCTAATAATTTGTATATTATAATGGTTCTTATAAGTCAATGCAATAAAGCTAAAGAAGACTAAAACTATCAGTCGGATTTTTGTGTCTAAAAAATCTAAATTCCATGTAAACCAGGCATGACAACCCCAACACAATAGCAAGAATATAGAGACTTCAAATAGATATAAATAAAATTTATCGTTTTGACGCATATTGCAACTTATTATTTGTGAACACAATTATACAAATACTCTATTGACTCATCTCGTTTCTTAATAATTGTATGATTGCATTTATTATAGTTAATATCGTTAAGGAACTTTGGATTAATGTCATCTTGAAATCTTGATTCTAAGCCTATCATTTTCAGGAACTCAATAATACGAATGTTGTCCTTGTTGTCAAGTCCACCTTCTCTTTTTGAAAAAGCGTAAAAGTTTTTACGATAATTCACGCTGAACAAACAGCCATGATATGAATCAGTAATAATATATCGTGCATCTCTAATCAACCCAATCCATTCGGCTGGACCAACTCTCATCAATGGATTTTGCATACGTAAAAACTTTGGACGAGTAACAATATAATATACAGGTAAGTTATATTTTTTTCCAAGACACTCTGCAAAATTCACAACACAATCTTTTTCACCTAGAATATAAGCTAAAATATAGTCTCCGTTTATCATGGGATTTTTCGCAATCTCATCCCAATCCTTTTGTGAAAGAAGCAGTGTTGGATCTAATACGTGATTTACCTTACGACCTAAAAGGTGTGACAATTTAATACTATTAACTAATTCGCGACATGATATATTCTCAAAGGAACTCAATTTTTCTATTAATATACGTGCATATTTTTCAGGAATATCAACTGTTCCTAAACTTGGCGCATAAGAATTCTTCCGAGGGAAATTACATAGATCAAGAAAATAGGGAGCTTTAGGATTATAAAGATTTGGACTCCAAGTCTGATCGCTTCCAACAATATAATTATCATATGAAGACACGTCAAATTTTAAGCGTATGGTATCACTATAATATTTATTAGTAGAAACTGGAATGTACTGCATATGGAATTTCTTATATGCAGTAATTAGATCAGCAAATTCTTTTGTCTTTAAAAAGCCAAATTCTCCAGTCGGTTTAGTTGGATATACAAGTTTTTTTAATTGCCTTAAAGGCCATTTTATTATTCTTTTAATCTTTCTAATCGGCAAATTGGGATCATTAGATGCTGTATAATCTATATATTCTGAATCAAATCCCAACTTTTGCAATGCCTTATACAAGGCATAAGCTTGCAACATACTCCCATAATTAGGATCTTTATGACATGTAAAAAGAGCTATTTTCACCGTTTCAGATAAGATTTGATTTTTAGTAAAACAGAAAAGAATGGTAATGAACGTAACAAACGTCCTCGTCGATCTTTTTTATTAACTTCTATCTCATATTTATTAATTAGTTTATTGGAAGTTTCTTGAACAGTTTTTCCCAATAGTATCTGTCTAAAAAAATCATCACGATAAGGATTTTGTTTAGAACTAGCTGTTAAAGGCAAATGTAGAGTACGAGGTAGTATTTCCTCATAGCTAACAGTTATATAGTCTAAGCAAGTTTTCAGTGAATTGAATATTTCTTCGCCTTTTTCTGAATTTATAAGTATATGAGAGATTCCTTTTTCATCATTTAATTCAGGATGAAATCTATCTACTCCCCATGCATCAGCCACAGTGATATCACTTCTTGATGTATAATTTCTCGCTGGGCATTTGCTGCAACTCGGTTTTGTAAACAAATCATTAAGGAAACCACGCATATACGCATTTTTTTCTTTTGTTTCCACCATATTGATTAAATCTCCATTTTTAGTTTCCATTTTTATACAAAGGCTATAATGAGACCAAGTATTTGACTTGTCTCTAAAAGATACATACTTGATTACAGCGTCATTTTGTTCTGACAACTCAAATAAATACCTTTTCCATATCTTTGCAGAAGGAATACTATGACATATAATATCTAACGTTACTAGATTGTTGTATTCTTTCTGTAGAAAATGATTAAGTCCTGCTATTACACATGGTGTACCTGAATATAATACCACTCTTCCTTCAGCCAAAAACTTTTTCGCTAAAGTGTATGCATTTTTAGGATTGGCTTGGACATATTTGCTACCATAAAATGCTTTAAGACCATCTAATGATTCTGTATAATCATAAATGGCATTCCATTGTTCATCGAAGCGAACCCCAAATACAACACCTCCTTTTTGTATTACATTTTTTGCAATTTCTGCAAAAATTCCACCAGAAGAACTATTTCTACGAACTTTTTCGTCTGTAGATTTACCCAAATAACATTTTAAGGGCTCTTTTTTTTCTGGATAACGATTCAAAACAGGACAAACTTTTTCACATAATCCACAATTAATACAATTGTCGATATCTACTATTGGATATGAGAATCCCTCAGAATCACTAACCATCCTAATGCATTTTTTAGGACATATTTGTTCACAAGCGCTACAACCGCAACATTGTGTTTTATCTTTAATGAAAATCACGTTATTTATTTTTAAATACTTTTTTCCTTATAATTAATTTTATCGCTTGTTTTTCATTATGCTTTAAACCAAGCATATACATTATACAAGTCATAAATACAACTAAAAGAGGAGTCAACAACAGCAATCTAACAAGAGAATCTTTTACAAGCCAAACGGAGTATAGAACTAAACCAACTATCAATGTAATGATAATTAATGGCTTAATAACTTCCTTTAATATTACATCAACTCTCACATTTGTATATGCTTTTACAAATATGAGACGTACAATATAGCTAACTATGAACAAGAAGATGCGAATATAAATACAAGCCTCTACATTTGCACCAAGTAAAAATGCAATATAGGAAAAAACTATATTCAATAACAGAACGAAACTGATAGTAATTTGATACCTTTTTATTTTTCCTGTTGCAAAAATTGTAACATACAAAGGAGCAGACAAAGCATCTATCATAGCACCGACAATCATCAAACAACAAAGAGAATCTGTATGTTCAGGAACATTACTTAACCATATTTTTAGTATATATTCAATATTATAGATTACAATAACACCTACAAACATCAATAACAGATATGAAATCTTTGATGTTCTTATAATTAAATTTTGCTGTTCAACGACATCCCCTGCAGCTTGTGCTTTCGTTATTTGTGGATTTGCAGCTGTTTGAAACCCTGTAAAAAATTGATTTACCATAGCGCTAATTCTATTTGCTATGCCAAATGCTGCATTAATAGTCACTCCAAAGAATAAATTTAGCAATATATTTACTCCTTGTTGAAAACCTATTACAGCAATAGAACCAAAAATACCCCAGCCAGAAAATGAGGTTAATTCTTTGTAGATACCCTTATTCTTAACTTTTGAAAACCTTATAGAATCTGAATAATAACGATTAAAATACCATATAAACCACAAGAGCATAAAAAGTGACAATGTAGTTTGGAATACTATGTATATAAATGATGGATTGAATGGAACTACTAAAAGTAAAAATACAAATCCAAGATGTAATACAGATTCAACTATAGAAGATGTTGCGAAAAAATCCAATCTCTCAGATGCAATAAATATTGACGAGAAAGGTGTTCTCATAATATTGAGAGCGGTTATTAATAGAGAAAACTGGAAAACAAAATTTGCAAGTGTTATTTTCCCTTCTGGGAAAACCATTTTAAAATTTAGAAACCATAATCCAATAGTTTCTCCTATTATAATCAACAAGACTGCTACAACAAGATATATAATTGATGTTGCATTAAATACATCTTGCAATTTTTGTTTATCGCCTTCACCTAAAGCATATGAAAAATATCTCTGCGAGGTAAGGGTTAAAGCGTTATTTAAGAAATTTATCAATACGACAATACCTGAGACCGCATTATAAAGACCGTAATCTTCAACGCCTAAGGCATCAAGTAATACCCTGGCCGTTATTAGTGATGATATCATGGTTATACCCATTCTGACATACATCATCATTGTATTTTTGGCCAACCTTTTTGTACTAGTTTTTTCCATTCTATTAATTAAGAAAAAGAGATGTTGAAATGAAACAACATTTAAACTATTTTAACTGATCCCTTATTTCAACTATAACATTAATTGAACATTTTACCGTTTTTTTAGTTTACATCAAACAATATAATAATATATAACTTATTTCCCTTTTCCCTTTTTTCTTTACTTCTTATAGTTATCTATTTTCATACATCTTCTCATAATACTTCTGATAGTCTCCAGAAGTCACATTTTCAAGCCACTCCTCATTGTCAAGATACCATTTAACTGTCTTCTCGATACCTTCCTCAAACTGCAATGACGGTTCCCAACCAAGTTCTTTCTGAAGTTTTGTTGAGTCAATAGCATAACGTGCGTCATGGCCAAGACGGTCTTTTACGTATGTAATGAGGTTGAGGTCTTCACCTTCTGCTCTGCCAAGCAAACGGTCAACAGTCTTGATTACAGTCTTGATGATGTCTATGTTCTTCCACTCGTTGAAGCCACCAATATTATAAGTCTCTGCAACTTTACCTTCGTGGAAAATCAAATCAATTGCACGAGCATGGTCTTCAACATACAACCAGTCACGAACGTTTTCTCCTTTACCATAAACAGGCAATGCCTTACGATGGCGGATATTATTGATGAAAAGTGGAATCAACTTCTCTGGGAACTGATAAGGGCCGTAGTTGTTTGAGCAGTTGGTTACGATAGTTGGCATTCCGTAGGTATCATGGAAAGCACGCACAAAGTGGTCACTACTTGCCTTTGACGCTGAATAAGGAGAGTGAGGATTATACTTTGTTGTCTCATAGAAGAAGTCCTCTCCGTAAGCAAGGTGATGTTTTTCAGAACTTGCTTTAGTTGTGAATGGAGGCTTGATCCCTTCATGATGAGTCATCTGCAATGCGCCATATACTTCATCAGTTGAAATATGGTAGAAACGCTTGCCTTCAAATTTCTCTGGCAATGATTCCCAATACAGTTTTGCAGCTTGAAGAAGAGACAATGTACCCATTACGTTAGTACGAGCGAAAGTAAAAGGATCTTTGATGCTGCGGTCTACATGACTCTCGGCAGCAAGATGAATGATACCATCTACATGCTCATCCTGCATCAACTGATAGAAAGCGTCAAAGTCGCAAATGTCCATCTTGACAAACTTATAGTTAGGCTTATCCTCAACATCTTTAAGGTTGGCAAGGTTGCCAGCATAAGTCAACTTATCAAGGTTAATGATTTCATACTCAGGATACTTGTTTACAAAAAGTCTTACTACGTGTGAACCGATAAAGCCAGCTCCACCTGTGATTACGATTGTACGCTTATATTGTGCCATATCTGTTTATTATCAAAATTCCGGATAAAGATTCATGTCAATAGTGAAAGGACTGTCGAAGTCTTTCAGTAGTTCATGCTTAGTATCCTTTTCGCTAAGGATGGCATTCTCTGTTGGTATCTGCCAATCAATGCCAAGACTGTCATCAATGATGCTGATGCCACCATCTGCTTGTGGAGCATAGAAGTTGTCGCACTTATATTGGAATACTGCTGTCTCCGACAATACTGCAAAACCATGAGCAAAACCTCTTGGCACAAAGAACTGGCGATGGTTGTCCTCTGTAAGCTCTACCGCCACATGCTGTCCGTATGTAGGACTTCCCTTGCGGATGTCTACTGCCACATCAAGCACTCTACCTTTTACGCAACGCACCAATTTACTCTGTGTAAAAGGAGGACGCTGGAAATGCAGGCCTCTCATAACACCATAGCTCGACATGCTCTCATTGTCCTGCACAAAGTTTATCTTGCGGACCTTCTCTTCAAACTCTCTCTGCGAAAAGCTCTCAAAGAAATATCCACGGGCATCCTTGAACACTTTTGGTTCAATGATTACCACTCCATCTATTGCTGTCTTTATTACTTCCACCTTCTATTTTAGTTCTGTAGGTTGTTAATACATATTTTTAATGAGTCAGTCCAATAAGGCACTTTCACTCCAAATGTCTCCTTTATCTTGCTCTTGTCCAATACTGAATATGCAGGACGCTTAACCGGACTTGGATAATCTGCACTATAACAAGGATTTATCTCACATTCCTTATGACCGCTATACTCAGCAATCATCATTGTAAAATCGAACCATGAGCACACACCCTCATTTGAGAAATGATAAATGCCTGTTTTTGAATACTCGTACGAAGAGTTTTCTTTTTTGTAATCCTCTATTATCACCTCAATAGCCTTGGCAAGATCGTAAGCATAAGTAGGAGTGCCACACTGGTCGAACACAACCTTCAAAGCTGGTTTTGTGGCAGTAAGGTTGAGCATAGTCTTGCAGAAATTCTTGCCAAACTCAGAATAAAGCCAAGCAGTACGGATAATGACGTGCTTAACATCTGTTGCCATAATCTTCTGCTCACCATGAAGCTTTGTTGTGCCATACACACCCGTTGGAGTTCCTTTCTGATCTTCCTTACAAGGAGTGTTGTATGGTTCCTTGCCAAATACATAATCTGTTGAAATCTGCACAAGCAGACCGTTTGCCTCTTTCATTGCCTTGGCAAGATTCTCGGGTGCATCAGCATTCAATTTTTCAGCAAGGGTAGCAAGCTTTTCGTCTGTCTCGCAAGCGTCCACATTTGTCCAAGCTGCACAGTTGACAATAACATCAACATTGTTCTCACTCACCATCTTTCTGATTGCCTCCAAATCAGTAATGTCAAGATAAGCAGTCTCGACACCTTCAATCTGGTTTACATCAGTAAAGATATAATTGTCGGCGGAATACTTGGCAATGATACGCATCTCATTGCCAAGCTGTCCGTTAGCTCCTGTTACAAGTATATTCATTTTATAACTATAAATTTGGATTTCCAGTCTGCTTTATCTCATCAATAACCTTAAGCAGATACTGACCATATTGATTCTTCAACATTGGTTTTGCCAATTCACGCATACGTTCCTCGTCTATCCATCCCCGACGATAAGCAATACCTTCAAGACAAGCCACCTTTAATCCCTGACGCTTTTCCAATACCTCTATATATGTAGATGCTTCTGACAAAGAATCGTGTGTGCCAGTATCAAGCCAAGCAAAACCACGTCCAAGAGTCTGCACCTTAAGTTCATTATCACGCAAGAACCATTGGTTTACTGTTGTTATCTCGTATTCTCCACGTGCCGATGGCTCTATCTTGCTTGCCACATCCACCACCTTATTTGGGTAGAAATAAAGACCAACTACAGCATAGTTGCTCTTTGGATGCTCAGGTTTCTCTTCTATTGATAGGCAATTACCATCCTTATCAAACTCAGCCACACCATAACGCTCAGGGTCGTTCACCCAATAGCCAAATACTGTAGCCTTCTTACCTTCCTCAGCAGCACGTACTGCCTCTTTAAGTTTGGCAGTAAATCCTGATCCATGGAATATGTTGTCACCAAGTACAAGACATACACTATCGTCGCCAATAAAGTCCTTGCCAATAGTAAATGCCTGTGCCAATCCATCTGGCGAAGGTTGTTCGGCATAAGTAAAGTGTACTCCATAATCAGAACCATCACCAAGCAGACGTTTAAAACCTGGGAGGTCGTAAGAAGTTGATATTATCAGTATGTCACGAATGCCTGCAAGCATCAGCACGCTGATAGGATAATACACCATTGGTTTGTCATAAATAGGCATGAGCTGCTTGCTGATGCCCTTGGTAATGGGGTACAAACGTGTACCACTACCACCTGCTAATACTATACCCTTCATATTTGATAATTGTTTTATAAGTAGTACTAAATGTTTGCTTGTCTTTTTAGTTTTCTAAATGGACTTACCGTAATATTTACTATACCACTCTGCAAAGCGACGGAGACCTTCTCGCAGACTTGTATTCGGCTTAAATCCAAAATCTTGTTCTAGTGGGGTTGTATCAGCATAGGTTACGGGCACATCACCGGGCTGCATGGGCACGAGTTCCTTATGTGCCTCGAAGTCGTAGTCGCTTGGCAGCACACCTGCACGGACAAGCTCTTCTTGGAGAATGGTCACAAAATCGAGGAGATTTTCGGGAGAGTTGTTACCGATGTTATACACCTTATAAGGTGGAATGGGCAAGCCGTCGTCGCCGTTGCGCTTTTCGGGAGCGTGCTGCATTACACGAACCACGCCTTCCACAATGTCGTCGACGTAAGTGAAATCGCGCTTGCAGTTGCCGTAGTTGAAAATCTTGATGGTTTCGCCTTTCACCAGTTTGTTGGTGAAGCCGAAGTATGCCATGTCGGGGCGGCCAGCAGGACCATATACGGTGAAGAAGCGAAGGCCTGTTGATGGAATGTTGTAGAGCTTGCTGTAGGCATGGGCCATCAACTCGTTGCTCTTCTTGGTAGCGGCATAAAGAGATACAGGGTGGTCAACCTTATCATCAGTTGAGTATGGTACTTTCTTGTTGCTACCATAAACAGATGAAGAGGATGCATACACAAGGTGCTCTACTTCATGATGACGACAAGCTTCAAGTATGTTGTAAAAACCGATAAGGTTGCTCTGGATATAGGCATCAGGATTGGTGATGCTGTAACGTACTCCTGCTTGGGCAGCAAGGTTTACAACAACAGAAATATTGTTTTCTGTAAAGATTTTTTCTACAGCTTCTTTGTCTGCAATAGAGGCGTGGACAAAAGTCCAGTCACGATTCAAAGCCTCTATTTCTTTCAAACGTTCATATTTGATATTGACATCATAGTAATCAGTAACAGAGTCAATACCGATTACTTTAATGTCCTTCACATCGTGGAAAAGGCGCTTCACAAGGTTGCTGCCAATAAAACCAGCAGCACCTGTCACTAGAACCGTTTTCCCCTCAAGATTAACATTATAATCTACCATAAAAGACCTTAATCCCTTCTAAATATATCCCTTGTGTAAACCTTTTCTTCCACGTCTTTCAAGCAATCGTCAAAGCGGTTGGCGATGATGGCCTTGCTTTGTGCCTTGAAATCTTCAATGTTATTTACCACCTTACTGCCGAAGAATGTGGTGCCGTCTTCAAGTGTTGGTTCATAGATAATCACCTCTGCCCCTTTTGCTTTCACACGCTTCATAATGCCCTGAATGGCAGATTGGCGGAAGTTGTCGCTGTTAGATTTCATCGTCAAGCGATACACACCGATTACACACGCATGTTCCTTGCTTGCGTCCCACTGACCATTTTCCGAGTAATAGCCTGCTTTGCGGAGCACTGCGTCGGCGATGTAGTCTTTGCGGGTGCGGTTCGATTCCACGATGGCCGACATCATGTTTTGTGGCACGTCCTGGTAGTTGGCGAGCAGCTGCTTGGTGTCCTTTGGCAGGCAGTAGCCGCCGTAGCCAAACGATGGGTTATTATAATGTGTGCCGATGCGTGGATCGAGGCCAACGCCCTCGATGATGGCTTGGCTGTCGAGGCCCTTCATCTCAGCGTAGGTGTCGAGCTCGTTGAAGTAGCTCACGCGAAGCGCGAGATAGGTATTGGCGAAAAGCTTCACGGCCTCGGCTTCCTTCATGCCCATGAACAGGGTGTCGATGTTTTCCTTGATGGCGCCTTCTTGCAAGAGCGCGGCAAAAGTCTTGGCTGCCTCTTTCAGCATCTCCACATCGGTAACCGATTGGATAGCTTTGTTTTCCGCCTCAAATTCGGGCTTGTCGATGATTTTAGGATAGCCCACAATGATGCGGCTTGGGTAAAGGTTGTCGTAGAGTGCCTTGCTCTCGCGAAGGAATTCGGGCGAGAACAAGAGGTTGAACTTCTTCACGCCTTTCTGCGCATACTTCAAGTAGAGGTTGCGAGTGTAACCCACCGGAATGGTCGATTTGATAATCATCACTGCATCGGGGTTCACCTCCAGCACCAGGTCGATTACCTCTTCCACATGGCTTGTGTCGAAGTAATTCTTCACAGGGTCGTAGTTGGTGGGGGCAGCGATCACCACAAAGTCGGCATCGGCGTAGGCTGCCTTGCCGTCGAGGGTGGCAACAAGGTTCAATGGCTTCTCAGCCAAATACTTTTCGATGTAATCGTCCTGAATGGGCGAAATACGGTTGTTCAACTTTTCCACCTTTTCAGGAATCACGTCCACTGCTGTTACATGATGGTGCTGCGATAGCAATGTAGCTATGCTCAGTCCCACGTAGCCCGTACCAGCCACGGCTACCTTAATGTCATTAAATTCACGCATATATTTTTCAGATTACTATAAGTATCAATAGAAATGAGGACTATTCGGCTATCTCGAAGTCCTCGTTGTGCACATTGTTCACCGCCACGGCAAATCCGCCAATATTCATCACCAACTGGCGATCGCGCTTCACTCGCACCACATAGCCCTCCTGCCCTTTAAAAAGGCCTGTGAGCACGCGGAGCCTCACATGGTCTTTAGCAAATCGCTCAAATGGCTCGCGCATGAATGTCAACCGCTCCGGCTCGTTTTTCATCACTGCCATGAATGGTTGCATCACGCTATCGGGAATTGATGCAGGCTTTTTGGTGCTACAGTTGTTCACCAGATAATACTGAGGGAAGTTGAGTTTCAGGAATGTCCTCAACTGATTGGTAGCACCCTGCAAGAACACAAGCCCGTTCACGGTAGGCTTTTCCGTTTTCACCACGCCTTTGCCGTCGGGTTTGTCCTTATATTTGATTGTGCGGTGCACGAAACACTTCGGCTTGAAATCGCCCAAAAGTTTTCGATTTTCGAGATTCTTTTCAAAAACTGCCGCCGACATGTGCTGTATGAAGATATAGCCCCATGGAGACGCTTCCGTTTTTGGTTTGCTTAGCGTGTAGATCATGGCATCGGCGCACTCTTCGTTGCTACTCTCGGCCTTTTCCTTTTCCAACTTTACGGCTTCAGACTCATCTTCCAAACAGGGTATTTCTCCCACTTTCGAGACCGATTCGCCAGTCCCGACTATGTGGATGCCCTTTGGTAAACGCTTGTTGTTATACACGTCGTTCACGTCGGCTGTAGAAGATAGAAGCGAGCAATCCTGCGTCATTTTCATTTTCTACTTTATGTCACTGTTGGCCATCATCAACCTGAGTGATTGCGCCAATTTCACATTGACATTATTCATAAAATCATACAGTTAAGTATGTTTGGCCATTAACGGATGAGTAGGTCGCGACTTAGCTAAAACCTAAAGCAAGCGCAAAATACTTAGCATCGTCGTCCCCCACCATTGTGTGTGGCTTTGTGTCTTTATCCGTTCATTTATGCTTTCCCGCCATAAAGACAAAAATAGTACTGCAAAGGTACATAATTCTCCACACATATCCTACTTATTGCCTCCAAAAGTGCCACATTTAACGCAACTTACACAATAATTTGAACTGCAGTTCACCCTCCCCCCCCATTCCCAATTTTAATCCATCAGTCTTTTTGCATGTTTTTCAAAATTCGCACTCTTTCCCAGTAATCGTCAATGTTCTTAAATATTTGCTTTGCGCCTTCTTCTGAAAGATGATGCCCGCTGTCAATCATTTCATAACTGCTATAATAACCCGAAAACTCTTCCACATACTTAGTCCCGAACAATTCATCATACTTTCCAAAAAAGCCTTTCACAAGCATCTTCTCTTGATAATTAACAGATTTTGCTATCCATATTTCATACGGCATATATGTCTTTATCATCTTCGTAAAAGCCGCATCTTGCTCCACCAGTTTACACAGTTCGGCTGGCGGATCCCAACATGGATTGATGACAAATCTCGGAATCCCATTTAAAGTCAAAGTGATAAACCCTCCAAGGCTCGAACCAATCACCAAATCAATCTTGAATTCGTCAATAAAATTCAAAATTTGCTCTCTTGCGTGCGAACAGTCTGCCTCATCATAATCAATTGAAAACAACTTATACCCCTCCGGAAGCGCATTCAAAACTCGTTTATACCCTCTCCCATACGCAGAACCTCGAAACCCATGAACATAAAGCACTCTTTTCATAATCCAATCAATTTTAAAGTCACATACAATAATAGTAAAAAGTCCAAAAAATTCAATCCCCACCCACAAAACTTCTCACAAAATTAGACAACGTTAAGTAGGTTTATTTCCTATCGGAGAAAAAATCACGCCAAAACGGATTTTCGGCATCAAATATCCTGCGTTCCATAGCAGATAGTTTGTGTGGATAATCTGCGAATAGGTTATAAATTTTCACCTTGTCGAATGAAAAAAGCCACACACCTGTCTCGTCGGTATTGTCAACCCACCAAATAGTGTCGGAGGGTTTGTTTTTGTAAAATCTGCGATTAGCCATATTTTCACATGTTTATTTACGCAAATTTAGCAGTTATTGCGATATTCACAGCCTATTTCATTGCGTTTTTTTCGTCAATCGTGTAGCATGTGCTTAATCGGTTTATTATTCGCTATAATGTTATTCTGATTCCACAACGTAGGCGACACACGCACTTATCATCGCCTGCGTTGATTGCACGGTCGATGAACTTGTTGAAAAGGTCTATGCCTGTTAGCGGTTGTGAATTGCTTTCAAATTTGTATCTTTACATCGTGGTAGACAACGCCTTACTGTGTTCAGCGAGGCAGTCGCCTGTTGTGAATTGCTTTCAAATTTGTATCTTTACATCGTGGTAGACAACGAAAAGGATATAATTTATTCAATCGCTTTAGTTGTGAATTGCTTTCAAATTTGTATCTTTACATCGTGGTAGACAACTATTGTTGTATCTTTAACATCTCGTTTTGTGTTGTGAATTGCTTTCAAATTTGTATCTTTACATCGTGGTAGACAACTTTGTCGTATACAGACATGGCTTCTTCTATGTTGTGAATTGCTTTCAAATTTGTATCTTTACATCGTGGTAGACAACATAGCGGACTATTCCACTTTTGGTTACTTGGTTGTGAATTGCTTTCAAATTTGTATCTTTACATCGTGGTAGACAACAAAGCGAGGTTGATGAAAGCACTATGCTTGGTTGTGAATTGCTTTCAAATTTGTATCTTTACATCGTGGTAGACAACGTCCATATCTTTTTGGTAACTTTCGAACTCGTTGTGAATTGCTTTCAAATTTGTATCTTTACATCGTGGTAGACAACGGTTCGTGCGCTCATGCCGTTGTAGGCATTGTTGTGAATTGCTTTCAAATTTGTATCTTTACATCGTGGTAGACAACAACTGAATTATCAAACTCAGGATAAATCGGGTTGTGAATTGCTTTCAAATTTGTATCTTTACATCGTGGTAGACAACATCGGATATTTGCTTATACAAATAGCATTTGTTGTGAATTGCTTTCAAATTTGTATCTTTACATCGTGGTAGACAACTTGTCCATACGAGCCATTAACATTTTGTGCGTTGTGAATTGCTTTCAAATTTGTATCTTTACATCGTGGTAGACAACGAAAATCCATATTATTCATTTCTTATTGTTGTTGTGAATTGCTTTCAAATTTGTATCTTTACATCGTGGTAGACAACAGAGACAGTTATTGGTGTAGATGAACGCTTGTTGTGAATTGCTTTCAAATTTGTATCTTTACATCGTGGTAGACAACCAGTAATTGTTTTTTGCCGTCAGTGCATCGGTTGTGAATTGCTTTCAAATTTGTATCTTTACATCGTGGTAGACAACAAAATCACCAAGGGTAGTATCATAATCTACGTTGTGAATTGCTTTCAAATTTGTATCTTTACATCGTGGTAGACAACTATTACATTGTTTTTTCAAAGAAAGTAATTGTTGTGAATTGCTTTCAAATTTGTATCTTTACATCGTGGTAGACAACCAACTTAAAGCCGTGGAGACTACCGCTATTGTTGTGAATTGCTTTCAAATTTGTATCTTTACATCGTGGTAGACAACTGCTCTGTCAAGCCTACGCAACGACTCTCGGTTGTGAATTGCTTTCAAATTTGTATCTTTACATCGTGGTAGACAACACCCGTCGTTAGCGATGTCACCGCCACACTGTTGTGAATTGCTTTCAAATTTGTATCTTTACATCGTGGTAGACAACAAACTCGCCAAAAGTTGTATCGTAATCTACGTTGTGAATTGCTTTCAAATTTGTATCTTTACATCGTGGTAGACAACCATGTACGAGAATGGCACAATGATGGGTTAGTTGTGAATTGCTTTCAAATTTGTATCTTTACATCGTGGTAGACAACGCCTGATTAAAATTATTAACTGCGTTAGTGGTTGTGAATTGCTTTCAAATTTGTATCTTTACATCGTGGTAGACAACAAATAAAGGAGTTTCAGCACGAGGGACTAGTTGTGAATTGCTTTCAAATTTGTATCTTTACATCGTGGTAGACAACTTGACTGGGATTAGTAGAAGCAGCACCATAGTTGTGAATTGCTTTCAAATTTGTATCTTTACATCGTGGTAGACAACAATTTCAACCTTAGCAACTACGGCACTACTGTTGTGAATTGCTTTCAAATTTGTATCTTTACATCGTGGTAGACAACAAGGAGCGAGCCGAAGCCGAAGCACGCATCGTTGTGAATTGCTTTCAAATTTGTATCTTTACATCGTGGTAGACAACTTCTTGCCAAGTGGTAACATTGCTATCGTGGTTGTGAATTGCTTTCAAATTTGTATCTTTACATCGTGGTAGACAACGCGGTGTAAATCCAAAATATCCCTTACTTTGTTGTGAATTGCTTTCAAATTTGTATCTTTACATCGTGGTAGACAACAGTGGCTTCGCCATACATAAGAGCGGGGTTGTTGTGAATTGCTTTCAAATTTGTATCTTTACATCGTGGTAGACAACTTTTGCAGAGATAATGGGAGTGCATTCAGAGTTGTGAATTGCTTTCAAATTTGTATCTTTACATCGTGGTAGACAACGTAAACCGAGATTATAAGTATCACGAATAAGTTGTGAATTGCTTTCAAATTTGTATCTTTACATCGTGGTAGACAACTGACCATCTGTATTCAACAGTATATCAATCGGTTGCAAAGATTTTAGAAAAATAAAAAATGATTGTTTACTACGCAAAAGCCTCACTGATGTGGGGCTTTTTTTGTGGAGTTAGTTTTCTTCGTGCACACTGCATTTGGGTGGTGTGGGGAATAATTTGTAATTTTGTGCTGTGAAAAATTATTAATTTTTGAACGTGATGAAGAAAACGATATTATTGTTAGTGAGTGTGGCGGCGATGGCTTTGCCTGCCGATGTGATGGCCGAAACGCGCGATGAAATCGCCAAAATTGGGAAAAATGTGGGCGCAGAAGGCAAGTTTTGCTACTGGACGGAGGGCAGCGTGCCTTTGGCAAAACTCAAGAACTTTGTGGAGCGTGTGACCAATCCGCAGAGCGATGGCTTTGTACCGCAGTCCGACCGCGTGGCGGTGTTTGACCTCGACGGCACGCTCGTGTGCGAAACCGCCCCATCGTATTTTGAATGGATGATGTATTTGCACCGTGTGTACGACGACTCCACTTTCCACGCTACAAATGAGCAAATTGCCACCGCCGACACCATTAAGAAGGCTGTGTACGCTCGCTCGGTTCCTGGCGATATGATGTGGACAGAGGCAATCGCGCAAAACGAGGTGTTTGCCGGCATGACGAATGAACAGTATCGCAATTACGCAATTGAATTTATGAAAACGCCAGTTGAAGGCATGACCAATTTGCAGTGGGGCGAAGCCATCTACTTGCCCATGGCTGAAGTGGTGGGATATTTAGCAGCCAACGGCTTCACCACCTACGTGATTTCGGGCAGCGAGCGTCAGGTGACACGCGCCTATGCCGATGGAGCGTTGGCGTTTGGCCGCAACCACATCATAGGCTCCGACATCTACACCTACGCCACCTCACAAGGCGATAAAGAGGGCTGGGACTATTCGTTCAAGCCTACCGACGATGTGGTGCGCGGCGCTATGTATGTGAAAAACTTGAAGATGAACAAGGTAAGCGCCATTGTGCGCGAGATAGGCATAAAACCGATTTTGGCTTTTGGCAATTCATCGGGCGACTTCAGCATGTTTGAATACACGGTCGCAAACAACCACTACCCCAGCATGGCGTTTTGCGTGCTCGCCGACGATGTGGTGCGCGAGTACGGCAACCCTACAAAAGCAGCAAAAATGAAATCGTCGTGCGACGCTAAAAACTGGACCACAATCTCAATGAAAACCGACTTCGCCACCATCTACGGCAAAAATGTAAAGAAACAAGAAAAATAGCCCATCCTCTTTATATTATCTAAGGAGAACAATTAAACCCAAATCGGTCATTAGGCCGTGTAAGGATTTTTAGATTACTTTTTGCGGTCTTTCGGCTTTTATAAGATGCCTTTCGCTTGTTTTTAATTCGTAATAGCTCGCTATCACTCATTAAAAGACAAGCAAAATTCATTCTTCTAAAACTCCGAAATACCACAAGCCCTAATGACCGATTGGGGATAAATACGATTTGCCACATCCACATACATAGGGCATGGCAGAATCCCCATTGGATAGTATGGAGAGAAATCATTCGGGAATATTGTTCGTTTCTTTTCTAAGTTATAATTATAGGTATTTCAATTAGGAAAAATGGAAAACGAGGCTTAATAATAGTGATTTAACACAACTTTCCCTACCTTTCAACTTTCCATGGCAAATTTAACACTTTTCGCTCAAGCAATCAACACTCTTCCAATAATTCATCAAAGAGGCAAATACCGACAAGCACTACAAAAACCACAACACTGTTGCCTATCCCACTTGATTTCGGAGAAGTGGAGCTTAGAAGAGCTCTAACTGTTGTGGGCCGTATTCTTTTGCATGCTCAGTGGTGCCGTGGAATAGTTCCATTGCACCGAATTGCTTGTCGGTGACGCAAAGAATGCCTATCATTCCCGAATCAGGGAGTATCGATTTTACCCGCTTGATATGCACATCGGCATTTTCCCTGCTGGGACAGTGGCGAAGATAGATGGAAAACTGAAACATCGTAAAGCCATCTTTCATGATTTCTTTACGGAAACGAGCCGCCACTTTTCGTTGTTTTTTCGTCTCGGTAGGCAAGTCGTAAAATACCAGTACCCACATAATTCTATATTCGCTGATTCTTTCCATTATGGAACAGTAGGATAGCTCAACGTTTTCAATTCTCCTGCATAGCATTTGGCAAGCGAAGAAGTGGTGACTGATGCCGCCACCATCAAAGGACTGCGCTTTCCCTCTATCTTCACATCGAGTGTGGGGATTTGTAGCAATTCTCGCTTCACGTCGATAGAAATATCGTCCATTTCACCGTATTTTTTGAGAATGTTTTTCACCAATTCATCTACAAATGGGCGATAAGGCTCCATAATGTCGTCGGCAAGACAATAGGCATTGTAGCGATTATGGTGATGAATACCAAGCGTGGGCATCAACCCCGACCCTACCAATGCACGAGCAATCACGCCACGAAGTATGGCGTAGCCATAATTGAGGTAATTGTTTGGACACGCAAACTCTCTGCCACGGATAAACTCTTCCACTTCTGGAAAAAAGTTTCTCCAATAGTAGGCAGCCGCACGCGCCTCAAGATTGGTGGCATCATCGCTTCGCACTTCGCTCACCCATGCCCGCATGTTGCCAGTTTGCACACCTTTTACCATCTTCTCAAGCATAGCCGCTTGATTGGCAATTTTGGCTTGCACCGTTTGTTGCCACAACTGCTTGCGAAGTGGTTTGCTACAATCCACTTGGTTTTGAAATCGCTCGCTCTGAAGTGTGTTACCCTCAAGTGGAAGCAATAGCCCAGTAGGCATGTGAGCATTATCGCAAGTAATCACAGCACAATTGTTAGCAAGCAGAGCTTCAAGCAGTCCTTGCGTGATGGTGATACGCTTATGGTCGAGTATCACCACCCCAAGGTCTTCAATCGGGAAAGTGCGTACGCTTTCCTTTTTTATCTTTTCGCACACGGTGCCATTCGCCTCCACTTCTGGCAGACGAAGCACCATCTGCGAATGAGCTAAGCTCAAATAGGCTGGATTACCAAAATAGAGTGTCCGCTTAATCATATTCACCTACTGCTACAATTTTACCAATATGGTTAACCCTCACTTTCACAAATCCTTTCAAAGCATTGGGATTCCGCAAACGCTTCCATGTAATACCATCTAAAGTTCTATTATCTTCCACATTAGTTTCCAAATGGTGACGGAAGAAATAATCTTTAGTTGAAAATTTCTGCACACGGAACAAATGTGGACTGACGAGATTGAAGTTAGCCTCATCCATCAAGTCAAGCTCTTCAGGATTGAAGCCATGCTCCAAATCTGGCACCACAAAGTATTCGTTCTGCTTCATAGTGAAGAGGAACTTCCAACCCAAATCCTTTTTGTACTGCTTATCCACCACTTGCAAGCCCATATTTTTGCACATCATAGCTTTGTAGAACGAAACAATGTGTTCGTGATAGTTGCCTTGTTCATCTTCAAAGATTGCCACATGGTGATTATTGCTCGTGCTCACATAATCGGTCGGCTCTGTCTCGCCATTCTTATTCACCTTCTCGTGAAGTGGCGTCGCCACATTCACACCCTTGATGGTTACGCTTTTTATGGCAATGCCTTTTTCCTCATTGAGCCAGATAGGATTGTCATCAAGATTTGAAAATGCGGCTTTAGCATCACCCTTAAAATCTTCAAGTCTTTTTTCCAAGATGCGTCGAACACCTGCATCAATCACCTTTTCAATCTTCAAATCAGGTGTGATAGATTTGCGAATAGTGTACACGCTTTCCACACTCACTGTTTTCACTTTTGGTGGCACTGCGTGGGTGTGCAACTCGTCGAGCCACAAAATATTCTTCTCTAATGAGTTCTTTCCTGTAAATGCTTTCGCAGGGTTGCCTCCAAACTCCTTCAACCGAGCCAGCAATGCCTCACGATACGCCTTTCGACATACAGTGGCAATTTTCGCCTCATCGAAGTTTTTCCCCACTTTCTCCAATGTAGAAGCGTAACGGTTGCGCTTTCCATACACTGTCTCGTTGTGGAGCTGGCCACGAGGCGTAAGAGTGATTTGCTTTGCGCCATTTTTCGCACGGTTTCTATTCGGTGTCGCCACCTTGTTTTTAGCCTTAATCGACACAAGAATAGACTTTAGTTGATTCATGGCTTTTGCTCTAAAATCGGGCATTGGGAGCTTGAACTTACGACCAGTGGTAAGCTCCTTATACATTATGCCATATATGCTATCGCCACCACCTCGTGCGTTAAGATTATTGAGTAGTTGCACATGCGAAACGGTGGTGAACGCTATAGTGAGGGCATCCATTGCGTGATGGCGATGGTCGTTGCGCTTAGTCCAATCTTTTATTCTGCGCACTTGGTGACCGTCGTTATTATAATGCGCTTCAGTCAATCCAAGCCTATCGTACTTTTCCCAGTTTAGTTCCTTCATCACGTCCACCAGTTGCCAATCTTCACGCAATCGAGCCGTGATAGATCCTGTGGTAACGACTACCGTACGCGCAATTTCGTGAAGCATCCTTTTTGCCTCCTTGGCTATGTATTGCGAGTCGCTCAAATCGCGATTAAGGAACCCACTTTGAATGTCTTTTTCGGGGGTAAGCAGTTGCTTTTGCTTGCGTGGATTGGTTTTGCCATACACAGTTTTCACCCTCGCCTCATAATCTACAAAACCCTTTTCACCATATTTCTGCTTCACATAGTCACAAGCTGTCATATCAGCCTTTTCGATGTTGACGCTACGCAACTCCAACGTCTTGTTGCCAAATGAATCGTCAAACAATTTCGCCTGTGGAATGATGTGCTCAATATCAAACTCGCGTGAAAACAGCTTTTCTTTTGAAATATAAGTGTTGGAGTAAAGCGTTTTGTATGCATTTGGTTTCAATTCTTCGTAGAGCCGATAACGAATGATGTCGTTGCGACTGGGATGGTTTATTTTAAAATCGTCGATGAGTATCTTTTTAATATCTTCAGTTTCCTTTGTGCGAAGGCGAAGCGCATTAGTGGCGTTTTCACGTTGCTTTTGGCTTTGTTTGAGCTCTCGTGCCAATTCAATATGCACTTCGTCAAACGGTCCGTACGCACTTATACATTCATTCACCACATGCACCATCTGATTAAGAATCTTCTCTACCACTGGATTTCGCAGACTGTTTTTAGGCAGCACCTCAAGGCATGGCTTCAGCTCACGTTGCTCAATTTCCTCCTTTGTGAGCGACTGCTTTGAATGGCGATAACCTGCCATTTCACACGCCTCGCTATATTTTTTCCCATCATTTTTCATGAAAGGCAAAATGCGCTTGATAGCCTTGGCGCTGAGCGAGCCATAATCTTGCTCAAGTCTCACATTCACCAAAGCTGTGGCATAATCTTCAGGAAGTGAGGTAAGCTGCTGAATATGCTTCACCAAGCCATCGTTGCCCGTGGTGGAGCTGTCGCCCTCGTATGAATAAAGCAAGTGCCAAATACGGAACATAGCATCATCCTCGTTGATGGAAGTGGCTATAAAATCGGAATTGTAGCCCAATGCTCCAAATACGTCTTTCACCATATCAAATTTTTCTTGGCTACTCAGTTTATCAAATTTCTCCACATCATGACCGCTCCACTCCACCACTTTTTTGCAAGCATCCATCAGCGCTGAAGCCGTGGTATTGCCATCTATCTTATCGTAGTTTATGCTATACTCCTTAGCATTAATCTTCAACAATTTCATAGTAGCCGAGCCCTTTATTTCCTTTACATATCGCAATTCGTCAGCCAACATTTTTCGCTGGTCAAGCGATAGAGGAATAGAAGTGCCGTCTTCTTTGGAAATAAGCGCGAGATTGTTGAGTTCGCTCCAAATTTTGAATTCTTGATAAATTGGCGAACTTTTGGGGCACACACGAGAGCCAGTGGTTACAATCTTTTTCTTGCCATCAACCATCACTTCAATTTGTTTGCTCTCAAACTCGCAGAATGAAATCAATCCCTTTTGAGACTTCAATTTACGCTGATAAAATATAATAATGTCGCGAAGTTCTTCTTTACGTTCTTCGGTTAGCTCGCTATGGAACTGCTTCTGACACTCCCAAATGGTTTCAAATTCGTTGAGATAATCTTGACGATAAAATACTCTGTTTTTAATACGAAAATGAGGGTCGGCATCAAGATTTTTCATCAAATACTGCCCTACGGTAAGATGCTGGAAGTAGAGTTCCTTGCTATGGTCGCTAATCGCACCAAGATAGCCACTGGCTTTGTCAATTTCACCATTGATGGTAGAAAGCACAAGCACCACTTGCTCAATATCGAGTTGATTAGCCAACGCTTCCACACGCCACCTCGCAAGGGTGATGGCACGAGTTTTGCGGTCGGTCAGTTCTGCGCATTTCACTTTATGAATGACGAAAAACATTTTCTCTGTGGTTGATTTATTGCGCCCCATCAACTTTTCCTTCAGCTCGGCATTGAGCACCTCTGGGTAATATTGACTTTGGTGGTCAAAAATGATGTTGAATTCTGCTTGCAAATCCGAGCGATAGTAGCTTGGGATATACTTTTTCCCTCTATTGAGAATTTTTAATGTATATTCTCCAGGAGTGAGATGTTCCTCGTAGAGCGACTTTGCCACCGCCATTCCATCGATTAATTCTCCCTCTTCCTCATTGTTCATTTTGCGCGAACTCTTGTAACCACGCTTTTTATTGAGCATCAAAAGCACTCGGCACAACTGCTCAAGCGAAATCTCCTCGGTTGCGGCTTTAGCACGCAAGCGATAAGTTTCAAAAGTAGAAGAATTGCCTTCTTCTGCCAGCTGCGTATCATCAGTAATCCAACCATAAGACTTGAGCGCACTCAAAAGATTTTCACGACGCAACTTGTAGCGTTGTAGATTGCGGCGCATACTTCTCTTGAGCGTGCGGTCGGCTGTGGTGGTAATACTTTTCCCTTGCTCAAAATTGCCTTTTTCATCAACTGTGAGAGGATTTACTCTTACTCCAAGCTTCACGATGCTTGATTCTTCATTATGGTCGACTGCCTGATTAACGACAGCCCACCCAATACTACTAGTTCCCAAGTCAAGGCCTAAAACTTTCTTCATTGTAGGTAAAATTAGGTGTGTTTGAATATTTTTTTCAAAAATACAACTTATTTTTTGGAAAATGAAATAATATTGCTAAATTTGCCATACAAATTTGAAGCAATTCGCAATAAGGATTATTCCGTTGTGAAAACATCAAGGGCGGCTCATGTCGCTCTTTTTTTATTCTCCACAAAAGTTCTGAAAAAAGTCAACAGGTCAACGAGGCAACGAGAATGCCAAAAGGCGAAGGTATCGTCTTAACTTCTTTAACTTCTTAACTTCTTAACTCCCCCCCTATGTGTATTTTACTAAAAAAAAGTGTAACTTTGTGGGGTAATTTATGAGTTCACTGTTTGGTAAAATACTTGACACACGGCCGAAGCCTAACGAGGCTGTTGGGCATATCGAGCTTCTCGACACCACACTGCGTGATGGCGAGCAAACCTCTGGTGTGAGCTTCTCTACAGCTGAGAAGCTGAGCATATCGCGTATGCTGCTCACCAATCTGCGTGTGCCTCGCATCGAGATTGGCAGTTGCCACGTTTCCATCGGTGAATTCGAGTCGGCAAAGGCGATTTGCCAATGGGCTGCCGACAATGGCCAACTCTCGCGTATCGAAATTCTGGGATTTATCGACGGCGGTAAATCGGTGGAATGGGTGAACAAGGTGGGCGGCAAGGTGATTAATCTGCTGGTGAAGGGATCGGAAAGGCACTGCAACCTTCAACTGGGCAAAACGCTCGAACAGCACTGCGCCGACATCGTGAGGGAAGTGAACTTGGCGCACGCCAAGGGGCTGAAGGTGAATCTCTATCTTGAGGACTGGTCGAATGGCTTGATTTGATTCATAACAGTTTGATTTTCACCTATAAAGTTACGAAAAATCTGCCATTCGACCTATTTATTTAAGCACTTATTTCGCTGAAAATCAAAGAAATCTGTATCATGCGGGAGCATATCTGTCAATCATCGAATCGCCACATGAATTATGAACCGTGCAGGCAAAAAGTGCCCTCACCATCCAAGGAAAACTCGCTATAAAATAACAACATTTTTAAGTGAACAACGAAATCTTAAATGAAAGAGCCGTGGGTGTGTTTCACGGCTCTTTCATTTAAGATAAAAGTAGAGACATAGTATCCCTTACCCGGT
>SAMEA104315431__coassemble_488_pt1 | contig 35104 bp, 28 predicted proteins | sample SAMEA104315431__metabat2_low_PE_036 | metagenome-assembled genome bin SAMEA104315431 (sample SAMEA104315431) | gut metagenome | biome: Monkey gut; feature: monkey-associated habitat; material: faeces | place: China | collected 2013
GTGTGGGGATTATTTTGTGGAGGTGGTGGGGTGGGTGAGGATTGACTGGGTGCGTTCGGTGATGGTTTGCCAGTTGAAGTCGGAAAGGTCGTAAGATGTGGTGGCTTGGTCTGATGCGAGTTGGTGGCTGATGCATTGGCACATGGCTTTTACATCTGCTTTTTTGAAATAGGTGTAGGGTGGAAGATTGACGAGGTGGGTGGCAGGGATGTCGCTCACAGCCAATGGCAGACCGTAGGCCATGGCTTCGAGCAGCACGAGTGGGAATCCCTCGTTCTCCGACGACAACACATAGAGGCGTGCGTGGCTGTAGAGCTGGCGCAAATCTTCGCCAGAGGTAAAGCCTGTGAACACCACTTTACCGTGTGTGTCGAGCTGCTTGAGGTGCTCAAAATACGAGGTGTCGTGGTCGCTTGCTCCCGCAATCACCACTTGGGTCACTTCGGGAATGTGCTGAGCCGCCTCGATGAGGTGCTCGAATCCTTTTTCGGGAGTCAGACGGCCCACGCCCAAGATGTAGGCACCAGGTGTGATGCCATGCTTTTGCAGGAAGTGGGTGGCGGTGCTGCGGCTGGTGGCAGGAATGCCGTTGGGGATATAAGTGGATTTGGCAAGCACGCTGTCGGAGAATTTCTCACGTTGAAATTTGTTGACAAAAATAATGTGGTTGCTGAATCGGAGCGCCAGCGATTCGCTCATTTTCAGCAGAGTGCGTGCAAAGAGTCCCCACTTTTTGTGCTCGTAGTTTGGACTATGATAAGTGAGCACCACCTTTAAGCCAAACATGCGGAGCAATGGCGCAAACATGGCAGGTCCAATGTTGTGAATGTGCACCACCGACGGACGGTGGGTGATGCAGTGGCATGCGCTGATGAATGTGTGGAACACCGCCTCGAATCCCTTGATGCGAGTGGAGGGCAAATCCACATATTTGATGCCTGGATAAGTGTGGGCTGAGGCCTCGGTGAGGTATGGCTTACGGCGATACACCACCACCTCCACATCTTTCATGCGGGGGTAAATATTTTCGCAGTGCATTTCCACGCCTCCCTGTATGCCGGGGAAGCCACGAGTGCCTATCACTGCAATTTTTGTCATGCCTCAGTGCTTTTGCGAGAAATGGGTGATGTGGGCGTGCTGATTAGTCCCAGCAAAGGTCTTTACCCTTGCGGGCACGCCACATGTTTTTGATAATCCATTTGATAGGAATCCATGGACGGCGCACCATGTCGTGACGCTCGGTGACGATGAATGTGCAGTTGCGCTTGCACGATTTCACCTTTTCAAGAGCTTCTTGGTATTTCTTGCTGTTTACGTCCATAATTTCCTCCCAGCTGTTCTCCTTGATGTTGCCAAGCACCCATTCTTCGCAGCTACCGTTGCATGGCGACACATTGCCCCATGGGTCGATGAAGAAGAAGTCGGAGAGGGCACCGCAAGCAGGGCGATAGCCGGCTTCGTCGCCACGGAGGCGGCGGTGGATAGAGCGGTTGAAGTAAGCGCGGCCGTAGTCTTTCAGTCTGTCTTTCAGACGGCGACGCTTGCTGGTGAGGAGAGCCTTCACAAACAATTCGTGCTGCTTCAGCGCTTCTTCGCTTTCCACTTGGTTGTCGTCTTTGTGGAAATACCAGCTATTGTGCACGGCAGAGTTGCCCAGCTCCACATCCAGAGCCACGCAAAGCTCATAGAGCGACACGAGGTCCATGTAGTTGTCGGGCGAGATAACCACTGAGAAACCAATGTTTTTGCACTTGGTTTTCTTTAATTCGAGCATTGTGCGCAGCGCATGGTCGAAACCATTGTGCAGGCCACGCTTCTCGTCGTTGATTTTGGGGAGTCCCTCCACGCTCACGCGAATGAGAATGTTGGGGTACTTATTGGCTAATGCTACGATTTTTTCCGTGTTGTAGCCATTAGTGCTCAATTCCAGCAGTGATGACTTGGGATAAAGAATCTCGAAAATGCGGTCGATATCCTGACGGATAGTAGCCTCACCGCCAGTGATGTTGATGCGCAAACCAGCAGGGAGCTTCTCGTAGTATGATGGGTCTATTTCTTCAGTGGGCTTAGTCTGGTGCTTCCAGATGTTACACATATTGCATTTCGCATTACAGCGAAATGTGGTGATCAGACTGCCTTGAACAATATTTTTCATATATGACTTATTGTACGTACTTAATTAAATAACACTAATTGTGCCAATATATTATGCAAAGGTACAAAAAAATAATCATAGTGCATACTTTAATGTGAAAGCGTGCACTATGAATGTTGTATAAGATGTTGATTATTCGCTTGTTGCGACACTGTAAATATTTGCTAATATTTTCAGGTGGCTTTCTGGCGAGAATCGGCTGATAGATGCGGTTTTGATGTCGGGGTGATGCCAAGTGCGACTCATAGCCATATCTATGCTGGTGGCGAGGGCTTCGACATTGCCCGACTCGAAGATGATTCCGGTGTCGGCACTGATGAGCTCGGGAATACCTCCAATGTTCGCTCCCACCACAGGCGTGCCGGCGCAGAGCGATTCAATCACGCCGAGCGGATTATTCTCGTAGCACACCGAAGGCATCACCGAGCATTTGGCTTGGCTCAAGAGCGATGCCACGCCTTTGGCATCGAGGTGGCCAAGGAACTTGATATTCGGGCAGTGTGCGTATTGTGCCTTCAGTTCGTCGGTGAGCGGTCCGCCACCTGCTATGCGAAGTTCGTGCTTCACCTTTGAGGCAGCCTCAAGCAGTGAGCGCACACCCTTTTCCTCCGACAGACGGCCCACATAGCAATAGTAGTCGGCGCGCGATGTGCAGTCGGTGGCACGCAGGATTTCGAGTTTTTTAGGGTCAACGAAGTTGCACAGCACTTTCAGTTTCTGCGTGTCGAATCCGCCAAGTTCCATTTTCGAAGCCATAAACTCGCTTGGGCAGATAAATGCGTCGGTAAACGATTCGAGCACCTTGCGGTTCCACTTTTTCGCCTCCAGCCATGCGATGGCGCTTGCCGCCAGCGAGCCTTTCATGCATCGGTGCTTCAGCACGCCACACTTCTGCGTGTAGCAGAGTTCACAAGGGCGAGCGTCGCGCATACAACTGTAAGAAGGGCAGAGCAACTTGTAGTCGTGCAGCGTCCACACCACACGAATGCCACGGCTGTGGGCAATCTGCCCCAGCACAGGCGAAAGGTAGGAGTGGATGTTGTGCAGGTGCACCACATCGGGCTGGAAGTCGTTGAGCAGCTTGGTGAACGACTCGGTGATGTCGCCCAAGCCCAAGGTGCGCTTCAGACCGTTCACTTTTGCGCCCAAGCCGCCAGCGAACTTCACTTCCGAGGCGAAGTATTTCTTGTAGGGAGAGTCCACCGTTTCGGGGTACTGCATGGCATACACCGCCACCTCGTAGCCAGCCGAGAGCAGCAGCGACTCGGTGTTCATCATCACCACGCAGTCGCCGCCTCGTGGATAATAAAATTTATTTACCAGTAATATTTTCAGAGCCATAAGCTGATAATGAGTGTTGAGTATGGAGAAAAAGTGCGATATCTTTTATCCTGGTTGGTTGCTGTGTCGTTCAAAGATGCTCAGCATCTTTTTTGCGCAACCAATATTTGTGAGACCGTCACGTGCTTTAATGCATTCGGCGTGGAAAGAGTCGTAGGAATTGATGAGATCAACGAGTGTGCTCTCATCCCATCCGTCCTTGGCTATTCCCAGATGGTTTTCACTGACGAAACTTGCCGTTGTGGGCATCGTGTTCATCACCACAGGTGTTCCGCTGATAATTGACTCGGGAATGGTGACCATGTTGAGGTCCATGCTGGTGTTGACCAGCAGTGCTTTTGCGTTTCTTAAATATGAAGCCAGTTGGTTGTGGGTCATAAAACCATGCAGAATCACATTGTTGCCGATGTCGAGGCTTTTGATTTGTTGCTTGATTTTGTCAGTCAACCCTCCATCTCCAATCACATGCAGTTTGTAGTGGGCATAAAGAGGGTTTGCGATGAATCGTGCAAAAATATCAATCATTTTGTCCACGTTTTTTCGCGGTATGAGTTGCGATACAATCACGAACGAATCGGTAGATTCCTCTGATGGGTAGAGGGTTTGTCCGTCAGCTCCATGATCCACAATTTCATTGGTCACATGCTGGGAGTAATGTGCAATGAAATGGCGTGCTCTTTCCGAGCGTGGCACCACCAGGCTTTTATTGATATAGCACCGCATCACCAAATTGTGCCAAATTTTTGATGGCATTTTTTTCATCTTTCTTTGGTGATATGCCATTTCTTGCCATACGACAAGTTTTTCGGGGCAATATTTGGAGGCAATTAAAGTGGCAATGGAGAATGCTTCGCTTGAGATAACCAACTGGAAACGGCTTGAATTCTCTTTCAGATATTTGCCAAGTCCGATAGGCCAAGGAAGGAGTGAGGGATTGAATACCTTAGGCATTCGTGAAGGCAAAAACACCATCTCCACATCTTCAGGGAGTTGTCCTGTGGGTCTAAACTCTTCTGCCGCAACAATGGTGACCGAGTGGCCTAATGCCACAAAACCTCGTGCAAAGGAGCAAATCATCGTGTCGGAAATGGACTCACGCTTTTTGATGACACCTTTTTCGGGAGTGGAGAGTATGAGGTTGAGTATGAGTATGTTCATGTTTTGCTGTTTTGAGTGATAGAACGCATAAAACGTGGTTCGTTCACACCGTAGGAAGCACTATGGTGGAATTTGGGGTGATGAATGAGTGTCGGTTGAACCATTATGACTTTTTTTCGTTTATAACGATAACGCAGAGAAATGTGGTTTTATTATATCCCATTGTCAGAATTGTGTAGAACTAATTTTGGTATCAAGTCATTTTTTTACTACTTTTGCTATATATCTAATAAAAAGTTTAAGGTATGAGAAAAATACCCAAAATATCGGTCACAATTCCCATTTATAATACAGAGGCTACATTGCCTCGCTGCATCGACAGCGTTCTGAAACAGAGTTTTCGGGATTTTGAGATAGTGCTTGTTGACGATGGGAGTCCGGACGGAGCAGGGAAGATTGCCGACTGCTATGCCGAAAAGTATAGTAATATTGTAGTTGTGCACAAGAAAAATGCAGGTTTGGCCGAGGCTCGCAGAAGTGGCGTGGAAGCCGCTTCTGGTGAATATATCGTTCCGCTCGACAGCGATGATGAACTGCCTGAAAACGCACTTGAATTGCTTATTCGCCATTGCGAAAACGAGCATCTCGACTTGTGTTATGGTACTTTTTTGCGCATTGTGGGCGAAAAGCGCACGATGTTTAACCATGGTTTCACCGGTGTGATGAGTGGAGAGCAGTTTCGTATGCGCACACTCACCATAGGCAATAACTATGGTGCTTGCTTTTGTATGAGTAGGCGTGAAGTATGGCACGATGATGTGTTTCCGCCTGCCGACAAGCATTTTCCAAGCGAGGATGTGCTGATCAATGTGCGTCTATCTAAATATTTGAAGCGTGTGGGTATTTATAATGATTGTGTGTATCACTATTATTTGAATCCCGACTCGTTGTCGAACGCTGGCACATTGTGGGCGATGGATTTGTGGGAAGCCTTTTTTGACGAAATGCGCACCTATCTGAGCGAATCCAATTTGCTTGATGAAGCCACAGAGCACACCATTCGTGTGCGTGAAGTGGAGCATTTGGGATTTTGGGTGAAGGACATTGACAAGCAGCACCCCTGGTATAAGAAGGTGATGAGTTACAGCACACGCACTTATCCTCGCAAAACGCGAGTGCTTCACGCATTGCTTCACTGCCCACCGCTATTGCGATGGTGCATTAAAATGAATAGGAAGCGCAAGAATCTTTAGCCTTGTCAGAGCATTATATAACCCAAATCGGAAGCGACTGATTTGGGTTATATCTTCAATATGTGAGAGAGTGGGGCTACTGATGGTAGTAAATGTTGCCGCTCACATCTCTGTGCAGCACATTCGTGATATTTCGCAACACCTCTTTTTCTCCTTTTGTGCCGTAGAAGGTGTTGCCAGTCACTTCCAGAGTGTGGAAGCGCATTGCTGAGGTGGGCGTGCTTGACCAGTGTGTCATCAGTTGCCCATTTTGGGCGTGCACCTCATTGTTCTTAAATAACAATGTCCCATCTGTGGCAAACTCCTGTAGGAAGAAGTTCATGTTTGTCGATATGAAGGTGTTGTTAGTGAATGCGAGGTTGAGGTGGCGCACATTGTTGCAATAGATGCGAGTGTCGCCCTCAAAGCGATTGTCGTGAGCGATAATGGTAAAACTGTCGATTCCTGCACCCTCCGACACGGTGGCGAGCAGTTTCATGCCCGTAGCCTCGTTGTTCAGCAGCGTAGCCTTGCCCCCTTGTTCGCCACACCACAGCAGCGTGGAACCCAATTCCTCGTTGGTGAGCGGGCTTGATGGGGCGTAGTCGTTGATGATGTTGCCATCCATCTGAATGTTTCCGCCACGCAGCATTGCGATGGTATTGCCAGTGGTGCTGTAGTTGTTCACCACAGGCGTGTGGTTGCTGATGGTGTTGGCACAGAAATACACGGGGTTGCGCTTTTTCGATTTGTCGATGATGAGAATGTCTTGGTGATAGTATTTCTTATCTGTATCTACACGGTTGTTTTCGAACTCGTTACCAACGATCGATATATCCTCCTGTGTGTCTTCTTCGCTAAAACCGATATAGATGGTTTTTCGGCACAAAGAATTGATTTCGAATCGATTGTTGGTGAACATCACATTTTTGTTATTACAACCCACTCCCTCCACATGGTTGTCATCAATAGAGAAGAATGATATGAGCACATCGTTAAACAAATTGCGGCAATCATCACCTTTTGCGGCTCCGTAGATGAATTGATTGTTGCTTATAAGTATGTTTTCACGCTTCACAAGTTCTCTTCGTCCAGTATGTGCATCAACAGAGGCTTCAAAGAATGCTAGAACTTCGTCGTTTCCGTATTTGCGGAAAGTGTTGTCGGCGATGTCCACATTACAGGCTTCGCCCCTTATCCACAGGTTGCCACCAGCCATGCAGTTGTTGTAGTTGGTGATGTTGCAGTTTTTGAAGTTGATGTTGCTGCACACGCGCAAATCGAAGTTGGTGAAGATGGCATTATCAGCGTAACTGTTCACACGGCAGATGTCCACCTTGTTGGCATGGTAGATTTTCACGCCAAACATAGCCGCATTTTTCCACCAGATGCCTTTGTGCTGCTTGAGGTTGATGGCCACATCGTGAATTGATACCGTGATAGGGTGCTCGCGTGTGCCAGCGGCTTTGATGAAAGCGTCGTCGGTGAAAGCCTTGAAGCCGTCGGCATCGCTGCCCTTGTCAAGCACGATGGTCACTTTTTTGCTTCCCACGCCCTTGATTTCGATATTTGAATTGCATTCCACGGTGCCTTTTAGCACATATTTTCCGGGCTTGTCGAAGTTGATGACCACCATATCAGAGTTGTTCAAACCCTTGAAGATGCCACGCAAATTGGCTGTGAGTTCGCCCTTCAACTTGCTCACGGTCACTACTTGTGTGCGTGCGCCAGCGCCAAGCGAAGCCAGCATGGCGATGAGCACCAAAAGAATAGTTTTGTGTTTCATATATTTATTGCAAAGGTAACACTTCAGCAGCATCTTCCTCACCTTCTTCATCTTCCACCTCGTCGGTTTCCTTTTCCTCGTCGTTTGGCACCCATTGCAGGAAGGTGAACGTGAAGAATAGCAGGCAGAAGAACGGTGTTTTCATCAAGTCGCCGTAGGCAAGATTGATGATAAACGACAGGAGGGAGTAAATGAAGATGTTTTTGTTTTTGCGGTAGCCGGGTGGGCGCGATGTGTAAAGCAGGAAATAGTAGATAATTGCCCATACCAAGCCCAGCAGCCCCAGTTGCACAACGATATGGCAAACGTATGGGTTGGTGCCGAGGAAAAACCAGTTGTATTCCTCCACCACTTTGGTTTGCGCCATATTCACCGATCCATTGTAGCCCTGTAGCCCTAAGCCCACCAGCCAATGGTCGCCATTTTCATCAATGATATAGGGGATGAAGCCAATTTTCGCAAAGCGGGGCATATCGGGCAGTGATGTTTCGTTGTCCATCAGCCAGTCCACAGCGTCAGCCAGTTCTTCCACAGTGTAGTCGCCATACAGGTATTCCTCCATCAGGAATTTAGGGTCGAGCATATCATCGCTTCGATCCACAGTCTCAACATACACCCACAGTGCGCCACCCATCAGAATCACCATCACAGGCGTAATCATAATCACACGCCTGATATAGTCGCGGTTGATAGGAAACAGCAGGAAGAAGTACATCAGCAGCAATATGAAACTCACTTTCGTCTCGTTGAGGAAAGTGGGGAAGAGCAGAATCACCAGCCAAATATTTTCTCGAATGCTTCGGAAAGCGTTTTTGCGGTCGAGTCGCTTGTTGAGCAGGTAGAACGAGAAGAAATAGATGCCAAACGACACCACGCTCGAACCACCGTCGCCAAAGCTGCCACCCACTGCGTCGCCAGCGCCGTATTTGATGAATTGCTCCACCACGCACACTGCCTGAACACACAGCCAGATGAAAATGTGCTTGTCGAAAGTTTTGATAAACTCCTTGTAGAGTGCAGGCTTGCTCCAGATGTAGCGGAACACTGGAATCAGAAATATGGTGCCGAAAAATGAGCGGGAGCCGTTGGCCCACTGCATTAGGCTGAGGTCGTTGACAAAACACGAACTCACAAACGACAGGACAAAGAGGCTGACAATAATTAGGGCATCGGTAGGCCTACGGAGAGTGTAGAGACCGAGCAGCATGAGCACCGCGTTGCCAACCACATTGATAGGGGTGAAAAGCCCCTCAAGGGGCGGTATGAGTTCTTGGTACACAAAACCAAAGCACCCCAACACCCAAAAGAGGATGAAGAAGGTGCGAAGGATTAAAATGTCTTTTTTATCCAGTAGGTAATGTGCTGGTACGTTATTTGTCATTGCCGATTTTTATCGAGGTGTCGTCGGAATTTTTCACGCCGTTGAGCACGAAGCCCACATTGCTGAGTTTTCCTTCTGCCATAAGCCTGTTGATCCATTTCACATAGGCTTGCTTGGTGGAGTTGGCGCGGAGCACCACCACGGTGGCGTCGGCTTGGTTGGTGAGCGAGAATGTGTCGCTTGCCGTTGCCAGTGATGCAGAATCCACCACCACATAATCGTATTGCTCACGCAGTTGCTCCATCAGTTGCGCTGCGCGAGAGCCTTGCAGCAGTTCTGATGGGTTGGGTGGAATGGTGCCAGCCACATACACATCGAGGCCGTCGGCTGTGGTGCTCACGATGTCGTGGAGCGAAACCTCGCCATTTGAGAGGTAATCCGACATGCCCTTTGAAGCGATGATGCCGAACATCTCGCCAAGCGATGGCTTGCGGAGGTTGAGTTCCACAAGTGCCACCTTCTTGCCCATCAGGGCGAGTGATGAAGCCACGTTGGCAGCGATGTATGATTTGCCTTCCGCTGCCACAGCCGATGTCACGAGCACCACCTTGTCGGTGCTTTCGGGAAGCACAAACTGCACATTTCCTCTCAAGTAGCGGAAAAGTTCGGCATTCTTGGTGTTGGTGTCGGCTATCACCTGAAGTTCGTTTTCACGGGCGTGGTTGATTTGTCCCAACAGGTGCGCAGGGGTGATGGCTTCGAGTTCGTCTTGACTGCCAATCTTGTTTTTGAGCATTTTCTTCACATAGAGAATGCAGAATGGGAGTGCGAATGTCATTATCAGTGCCACGAAAGCGAGCAGGGGTTTCTTAGGCTTCACTGGTTCGCTGGCGGCATACGCCTCGTCCACCATTGTGCCCTTAGGCTGAGCGGCAGCCATTTTCAGCGCATTCTCCTCACGCTTTTGGAGCAGGAAAATGTAGAGTTCGTTTTGAATGGCTTGGTTGCGGTAGAGGTTGCGTGTTTCGCGCTCTGTGGAGGCGAATTGGTTGATGTCGCCCTTGCTTTCGCCGTGCAAATTCTTAGCTCTGTCGATTTTGATGCGCATGGCACCTAATGCATTGTTCACGCTACCCAGCATATTCTCACGCATGGCGTTGAGCTGTTGGTCGAGTTGCACCAAAGCGGGGTTGTCGGCCTTGGCTGAGGTTTCGAGGTGCTGGCGCTGGGTGATGAGTGCATTGTATGTTCTTACCATCTTCGCCGAGAGCGAGTCGGACTCGAATGGAATGAGAGAGTGCTTGTTGGCAGGGTCGGTGATAAAGCCCTTAATCATGCTTGCGATGCGGTATTGCGTTTCGAGGGCGATGATGGCGCTTTCGCTGGTTTCGCCTTTAATGATAGTGGTCTTGGCTTGAGCCACAGGGTCGATCAGGTTGTGCGCCTTCTTGTATGCCTCGATTTCGGCTTCGCTGCCCATCAAATTCTTGTAGATGAGCGAGAGGCGTTCGTCGATAAAGCGTGCTGTGGTCATGCCTTGTGTGTCGCTTTCCTTCATTCCGCGCTCGTTGTAGAGGCGGACGAGCGTATTGAGAATGTCGCGGCCACGCTTCACATCGTTGTCCATCACGTCCATATACACGATGTCGGTTTTCTTCGCCTTCAAGTCCACGGTCATGTCTTTCTGGAGCTCTAATGCGGCAGGAATGTTGCCAGCCACCGAAGCGGTGATGCTGTATTCGTGTTTAGGGGTGAAATATTGTGTGGGCTTCACCACGAAAAGACCGAAAGGAGTCTTAACGGTGGCAGGAAGTTCAACGCCTTTCAGTTCGGCATAGTTGGAGAACATGCCCTTCTTCACGGTGATGTCGGTTTTGCCGTCGGCATATACCTTGATTTTAAAAGGCAATGTCACCGAAAGGGTGTCGAACAGTTCTTTTGGAGCCTCAACGATGATGGGTGATGTGCCGTAGTGGTCTTCCTTTTTCAAGAAGCCGGTTTTCTCGTAGTAGCGGCAGTTGATGTCGAGTGCGTCGACAGTCTTGGCGGCAAGATTCTCCGAAGCGAGAATCTCGATTTCGTTAAACACATTCACATCGCCACCGCCAATCATGCTTTTCAGCATAGAATTGCCTTTTGAATTGCCAATTCCTGCAAACGACAAAGAATGGTCATCTACCAGCACGGTAGAAGATACGATATATGAGGGGAGGGTTTTGCGAAGATATAGAAAAAGAATCCCAAAGCAGAAGATAAACGACAGGGCAAAAAGCCACCAGTGGCGAATTGCGGTGTGTAGGAAGTTAGAGGAGCCCAATGATTCCTTTGGAGCAGTTGTGTACTGTTTCGCTTTTGATTTCATATTTTTTAGGGATAGTAAGTGTTTCTTATTTTACGCAAAGTGCAATCACGAGCGATGCGATAACCGACGCCACGCTCACGATAGTGGACGCTTGTGAGAGTTTAAAGGCTGCAAACTGGTTGTATTTTGAGTTGTCAACCTTGATTTTGTTGGGCTCCACATACACCACATCGTTTTGCTGGAGGTAGAAGAATGGCGACGCATAGATGCTGCCGTCGGTGAGGTTGATGCGGTGATAGGTGCTCTTGCCGTTTTCGGTGCGAATCACGAGCACATTGTCGCGCTTGCCATATTCGGTGAGGTCGCCAGCGGCTGCGAGTGCGTCGAGCACAGTGAATCGCTCTTTGCCCACCACCATGCGTTGTGGCGCTCTCACCTCACCCATCACATTCACGGTGAAGTTGATCATTTCCACACGCACGAATGGGTCTTTCACCTGTTCGCTCACGCGGTTTTTGATTACGGCAGCCAGTTCGTCGGTGCTGATGCCAGTGGCTTTGATTTCGCCCAGCACAGGTATTTGAATCATGCCGTTGCGGTCCACGATGTAGGTTTGCAGGCGTGGTGATTGGCTGGTGTTGATGTTGCCTTTTACCGATGGGTTGCCCAGAGGCACATTGTAGATTGCTGTGGCTTCCGGGTTAGAAGATGTGATGGTGATAATCAATTCGTCGTCGGGCTGGATTTTGATTTTATAGTCCGACACATTGTCAGGGAGAGAACCCTCTGCTTCTTTTAGGTTTTGGAAATATGCAAGGGTGGGTGCTTCTTTAGTTGTGCTGCACGACGCGAATGCGAAAATCACCAATAAACTAATAAGAATGTTTTGAATCTTCATATATCGATAAATTATAGTTGTTTCATATCTATTTTCTAATAACGAATATGCTCGGTCGTTTATTATGCTGATGTATGTAATTTTGCGTAGATTTTGCCAAAAACGTCTTTTCTGATTCGCTTTGGGCAGAAATACACCATCAAGCCTATTGCCACTACCATGGTGAGTGCGTCTTGCCAAATGGCTGTGCTGAGGTAGAAGGGCACTGCGGTGGCCAATGCAATAACTATGGGCGTGATGATGCCTCGGTTTAGTGTGAGCTTGAAATAGCGTTTGGTGTCGATCCAGCGATAGGTGATGAGCACCAAGTAGGTGATGATGAGGGTGACAATCACACCGTAAACGCCAAATGGGCTGACGAGCAGGAAATTGAGCGCCACATTCACTACTGCGCTGAGAATGATGGCAGGCAGGGTGCGCTTGGTGTCTTTCGCGCACTGGTAGCCCATGTCGAAGTAGGCGGAAATCGCAAAAATGGAGGTGGAAATCGCCAGTGGGAAAATGTAGGGCAGACTGGTCTGGTAGTTGGTGTCGACTATCCAGCTGTAGCACATCTTCAGCGAGAAGCAGAAGCCTACCAGTAGCACGCACACGATGAAGATGTAGTTGTTGAGCACCTGCGAGAAAAAGCGGTTGCGGTCGGGGCTCTGGTATTGCAGAATGGCGGTTTCCTGCCATGCCTGGTAGAAGATGAACGCCAAGGTTTGGAGTATGCTCACAAAGCGGATAGCCACGGCATACACGCCGTTGACCTCAAGCCCTAAATAATGCTGGATAAACCATCGGTCGCTACTGCCGGTGAGCCACCAGCAGATGGAGCCAGGAAGCAGCGGGAGGGTGTATTTCAGAATCTCGCGAGCCGTTTTGCCCACGCTGATTTTCACGAAGAAGAAGCGCTGCAGGGTGCGGAGTTTCAGTTCCACTGCGCCCACAGCCGCAAATCGGGCAAGGATATTGGCGATAAACACGCCCTCGATGCCCATGCCCAGCCACACCACAAACACAAGACTGAACAGCCCGATAAAGAATGCCGAGAGTATGCCCACGGTGATAAACGCCTTGTTGTTGCCCAGTCCGCGGAACACCTGCGACACCACCTCCTGAATCGACATGGCCACGAGCAACGCCAGCACATACCAAAGGTAGCGCACTTGGAAAAACGAGGCGATGCCCAATGTGATGATGGTTGATAGTAAGATGGTGGCACCGAGTGTTTTGTAGGTCATGGTCACCACTTCCTTGCGGTTTTCCTCGTTGGGCGAGTCGAGCAGGAAGCGGAAAGCGCCGTCGCGAAGTTGGAGCGTGACGAACGGCATCAGCAAAAACACGGCGGTGAGGCAGATGTCGTAATAGCCGAAGTCGGCGGTGTTTTCCACATAATAGGTGTAGAGAGGCACCATGAGGAATGTGATAATCTTTGAGCCAAGATTACCAATCGCATAAATGCCCATGTCCTTCATCATTTTTGATGAGCGGTTCTGCTTTTCGCTATGTGAAAATGCGTCTGCCATTATTCTGAACTTGCAAAATTACCACTTTTTCCTCATAATGGCAAATGAGGGGGGCGGCTTACTGCTGTCGCATGTCGGAAATGAAGATACGGGTGAAGATTTGCGCGCCTTTGTCGCTCAGATGACCCGCGTCGCTGAAGTTGGTGATTTCGGGATAAACCGACTTTTCAAATGTGTAGTCGCGGAACCACACGCCCTCGCTTTTGCAGAAATCTGCCACCCAGCGGCGCATGGCGGCATCGATTTCGTGGTCGGGTGCTAAAGCCATGTAGAGTTTGATGCCTTTTTCGCGGCACAGGGTTATGATGTGTTTCAGTTGCGCCACTTCCACCTCATCGGGATTGAATCCCTCGAATGGGGTGTCGGTCATCTTCTTAGGCACCTCAAACAGGGGTGAATAGCCGTCGGAGTGCTGGTCGCCGTTGCGGTATGATTTCATCAGCCACACCATGCTGCTGTTGAAGCGATAGATGTTACTCGTCATTTTGATTCGTGTGGTGAGCGGCTCTTGGGTGTCAACCCACTGAGTGTAAGGCTGGTTGATGCCGTAGAGCGTTTTGCAGTCGTTCACGCTGTTGGCGCGCCACGAGCCGTCGAGCATACTGTTCCACAGCCCAAGCACCACGATTTTCGGTTGACAACGCTCCAACCACGATTCCAGCACGAGCGATGCGTAAATCACGTCGTGGCCGTCGCAGCCGGCGTTGTAGGCACTGAGGTGAAGGCTGTCGGTGAATAGTTGGGGCACAAAACTGTGCTTCGCCTTCGATGAACCGAGTATGAGAATGTCGGCTTGCTTGTTTTGCATCGACTGCACGATGTCGGATTCGAGGATAGTGGAGTCGGGCAGATTTGTTATCAGTTTCTTCGCCACCAATCCCACCATCAAGTCCGCCGCCACGAGCAGTGCGGCAATAATCACTGTGTTGATAAATATTTTTTTCATTGCGCAGCAGAGGGGGTTAGAATTGGAAATAAATGAAACTGATATTCTCGAGTTCGCCTGTGGCGGCGATATACAGAATGGCTAAGGTGATGGAGCCGATTCGCACAGCCCGGTTCGGACTATACATAAACAGCGCCTTGCCGCCGTATTCGTCGCGATATTCCTTGTAGAGCATCACCACAAACGCAAACATGCCCACTGTGAACATCAGTGTGGTGCCAGCGGTGAACAGCGGGCCGAAGCCGTTGCCGATGTTGGTGATGATGGTCACGATGTCGGTGAAGGAGTTGGCGCGGAAAAGCATCGCACCGAAAGCGCACAGCACGAAAGTGATACCTTGGCGTGTGAGTTTGTAGAGGCGCTTGCCTTTGAGGGCGTGGCGAGCCTCAAGTTGCTCACGCAGCGGCTTCACGGCTCGGTCGATAATCACCATCAAGCCGTGCCATGTGCCAAACAGCACATAAGTCCAGTTGGCGCCGTGCCAGATGCCGCACACCACAAAGGTGACGAGGTTGTTGTAGTGGCATCGCCATTCGCTGCATCGGCTGCCGCCCATAGGAATGTAGATGTAGTCGCGCAGCCACGACGACAGCGAAATGTGCCATCTGCGCCAGAAGTCAGCCACATTCTGTGCGAAAAAAGGCTGCTGGAAATTCTCCATCACACGAATACCCATCATCCTCGACACACCCACAGCCATGTGGCTATATCCGGAGAAGTCGGTATACATCTGTATGAGATACAGCACCGAAGCCACTATCAGGGTGGTGCCATTGTGGAAAAAGCAGTGGTTGAACACCGAGTCGGTGTAGATGCAAATGCGGTTGGCAATGCACATTTTCAGGAAAAAGCCCCACAGCACACGTTTTGCACCCTCGCTCAGGTCGGTGCTGTTTGCCAAGTGGTTGTGGCGCAACTGGTCGAGGAATGGCTTCGGGCGGTCGATAGGTCCCGACATGATGGTGGGGAAGAAGGCAACGTATGTGCCGAAGTTGATGAAGTTGCGCTCTGGCTGAATGTTGCCGCGGCGCACCTCTATGGTGTAGCTGATTAGTTTAAACGTAAAGAAACTGATGCCCACAGGCATAATGATTTTCATTGTGGAGGTGGAAGCCCCAATGCCGGCAGAGTTGAACAGTTCGGTGAATTGTTCGATACAGAAATTCAGGTACTTAAACCACCACAGCACACCCACGCCTACCACGATGCCCACCGTGGAAAGGGTGGTGGCGCGTCGGGCGTTGGTTTGGCGGTTGCGGGCTATGGCTGGCGCGAGGAAATAGTAGAATACCGTGACAGCGAGCAGCAACGGCAACATTCGCCAGTCGGCATAGCCGTAAATCGCATACGAGGCAGCCAGCAGCCACACGTTTTGCGCTTTCGCCGAGTGGCGGAGCACAGTAAAGTAGGGCAGCAGCACCGCTATGAATGCAAACCAGAATATGATGGAGTTTATAGCCATTTCAATGTGGGGTGTTGATGATGTTATTACCAGTGTGTGATAAAGGCAAGTCAACTCTTTATCCAAAAATCGCTGACAAAGATATTAATTTTTTTGGGAATGTGAAAAGTCATGAGTGGCGTATGCTCCAAAAATGGCGAATAATTATAATCGCGGCCTGTGAGTGGAAAATGTGTGAAATTGGGGCGATTGTGGGTGGAATGTCGGTAAAAATGAGTAACTTTGTAGTTTAATATTAGGTAGATGCTATGATTTTTTCATTTGAAACTCAAAATATTCTATATGTGTATGTGCTGCTGGGCATCGCTTTCGTGCTCACAGTGGTTTGCGCTGTGGTGCTGTGGCGCAGGGCACACCGCTTGAGCAAGTTCGACCTTGCTGAAGCCACTCGCGACTATCTCCCCGAAGAAGAACTTCCGGGCGTGTCGGTGGTGGTGTATGCCCACAACGACTGCGAGAACCTGGAGCGTTTTCTGCCACTCTTGCTTCATCAGGATTATCCCGATTTTGATGTGGTGGTGGTTGATGATGCCTCGTTCGACGGCACCCACGACTTGCTGAGCGACTTGCTCCCACATTTCGACAATCTGCGTGTGACCTTCGCACCGCAGGAGACTCGCTCCCTCTCGCGCAAGAAACTCTCGCTCACCATCGGTATCAAAGCGTCGCAAAAAGAGGTGGTGCTCCACACTAATGCCAACTGCCGCGTGATGAGCGACCAGTGGCTCCGCACCATGATGCGCAATTTCGTGCCAGGCACCGATGTGGTGCTCGGTTTCTCGCACTATCGCTACCGCAAAGACACCAGCGCAGGCAGATATTTCCGTGTGTTTGATTCGGTGGTCACCTCGCTTCAATGGGTGGGCAGCGCCATCAAGGGAAAACCCTACCGTGGCATCAGCGACAACTTGGCGTATCGCCGCCAACTGTTTTTCGACCATGCTGGTTTCTCTGAGAGTTTGGAGTTGCGCTATGGCGACGACGATGTGTTTGTGAGTGCCATTGCCACAGGCGACAACACTCGCTTGGAACTCGCTCCCGAAAGCCAGATGCAGACCTACTACGAGAATGTGCCAAAGGCGCACAACTTGCTGAAACTGCGCCGTGACTACACCTCGAAGTTTGTGTGCACAAAGGCTCCATTCTATGCGCAAGCCCTGTTCTCGGTGATGAATTATTTGCGTCTGGGTGCCCTCGTGGCAGCCGTGGTGCTCGACTATACCAACATTTTCACCATTTCGGCAGCCACATTTTTGCTCATACTCTCATGGGTGATGATGATATTGCCGTTTAACCGCTGCTGCCAGTTGCTCCAGGCTCCGGGGCTCACATTCAGTGTGCCACTGTTCTATGTGTGGCGACCGGTGGTGAACCTTTACTTCAGAGTGTTGGGCTGGTCAACTCGCAAATCCAATCTCACCTCCATCTATGAATGACGCTGCACCTACCCGAATCAATGCGCTCACCTCGTGGCGAGGCATTTTCATCCTTTCCGTAGTGCTGTTCCACAGCGGTGAGGAATTGTTTATGGAATTGGCCACCAGTGGCGTGGTGGGCTTCTTCATCATGAGCGGCTTTTTGATGCGCATGAAGCATCAGCCAGAGCTCATCAGGGGCGCACGGTTCAAGTCGTTCGTCGCCAATCGCGCGCTACGGCTCTATTCGCTCCATTGGTTTGCGTTCGCATTGCTGATGGCAGCTACCTTTGGCTTTTCCGCCACCTTGCCCTATATGAGTTGGGGGGCGTTGGTGCCCAATTTGCTGCTGGTGCAAAGTTTCGTGCCAGATGTGAACGTGTTTTTCTCTTTCAACACCGCCACATGGTTTTTGTGCGACTTGCTGATTTGCTATCTCTGCTACCCTTACATAGCCACATGGCTCGACAGGATAAGGCTGCGCTGGCAACTGTTGCTCTTTGCCGTGCTTCAGATAGCATATTTTGTATGTATGTGCGCCTTGACCGACCCCGATTTGGTCACCTACGCCCATGTGTTCCCTCCGTTCCGCATTTACGAGTTCACCGTCGGCATTATCTTGTATAATGTGTATAAGGCGTTGCGCCCACGCCTCACAGGCTGGAATATGGCGAAATCCACGTTGGCAGAGGTGCTTGTAGTGGGGCTGTATGTGGGTTTGATGGTGTTCTCTCAAGCATGGGACTACCAAGATAAAGACAAATTCAACGACAGCGTGATGTGGGAGATACCGCTTTCGCTGCTCTTGCTGGTGTTTGTGCTCAATGCCGGCATCGAAGGCATCATCAGCCGCATACTGCATTGGAAACCGTTGGTGTGGTTGGGCAGCATATGTTTTGAGATATTCCTGCTTCACTCCCTATCGGGGCTGGTGTTCGGCTATTTGGTCAGCCCATTCTTGGGCCACTTCGGCATAGATGTTTATGGTCATTACGCCTTCGGTCAACTCCCCATACTGCTTGTCATGGGCTATGTGATGCACCGCTGGTTCACCCTCCCCGTTTTCGCCTGGGCATCGCGCCTCTCCGCCCACCTCTCCGCTTGAAAGTGGAAAAAAGTGGTGGGGGATGGCAATAAGAGGGGATAAATTTGCGTTATTAATGACGAGATGAAAATTGATTTTAAATCACATATAATGCTTTTTGCGTTGGTTTTGTGCGCTTTAACAGCCTTTGCGCAAGACAACGACAAGATTCTGAATCGCCAGTATGTCGACCAGAAGAAGATCCACTTCGGCTTTTCGGTGGGCACCAATTTTCAGGATATTCACATCGTGAACAATGGCTTTCAGACCGAAGACGGCGAAACTTGGTTTGCCGATGTGCCGCAACATTCACCGGGCTTCTGCGTGAATGTGCTCGCCGACCTGCGCCTTGCCAAGAATTTCAACCTGCGCTTCTCGCCGGGTATGTATTTTGGCAACAAGGTGGTGAAATACATCAACTCCTCCGCCCCCGACGAGGTGACCGACCCGCTGCGCCGCAATCAGAGCCAAAACATCAAATCCACCTACATTGTGCTGCCGCTCGATCTGAAGATTTCGGCGAACCGCTACCACAATGTGCGCCCCTATTTCACTGGTGGCGTGATGGGCGTGTTCGACGTGGCTAAAGACCGCACCGAGCAACTCCGCTTGGCGAATGGCGACGCTATGCTCACCGTGGGCATGGGCTGCGACATCTATTTGCCATTCTTCAAACTTTGCCCCGAACTGAAATTCTGCTTCGGCTTGAAGAACGTGCTTCAGAAAAATCGCCCCGACTTGGAGGACAACCCCGAAATGATGCGCTTCACACAAAGCGTGGACAAGGTGACCAACAACATGGTGGTGCTCACATTTTATTTTGAATAACAAACAACGAACAATCATAAGAAGGGATAATGACCTACATTCGTAAATATTTGATGCTGACGCTTGCCGCTTTCCTGTGTGTGACCACACTGAGGGCGCAGGTGGATAATCAGTACACCCAATATTATATGGTGCCAGGCTATTACAACCCTTCAGCCATAGGCAACACCGACTACATTCACGTGACCGTGGGCAGCCGCGCGCAATGGGTGGGCATCAAGCACGCACCGCTCTCGTTTGTGGGGCTGGCGGATATGCCATTCAAGTTCCTCAACAAGCGATTTGCCACAGGCGTATCCATCAACCAAACCAGCATGGGCCTGTATTCGGGTTTGAATGCGTCGGCACAGTTGGCGTATAAGCAAAAACTGTTTGGCGGCACGCTAAGCGGCGGTATTCAGGTGGGCTTGGTCAACGAAAAGTTCCGCGGTTCCCGAATTATCGAGGTGGAGGGCGACGAGGCCGACGACGCAATTCCCAAGACCGACGTTTCGGGCAATGCGTTCGACTTCGGCGCAGGCATTTTCTACCAGCATAAGCACTGGTGGGCAGGTTTCTCAGCCACGCACCTCACACAACCCTCGGTGGAGATGAAATCAGAGGGCAACGAGGAAGACCTCTACATATTTGAGGCCGGCCGCACATGTTATTTTATGGCAGGTGGCAATATTCCCATAAATAATACGTTATTTGAATTACAACCCTCTGTGTTTGTGAAGACCGATTTCAATCTTTACCAGGCAGAGGCCACAATGCGAGTGCGCTACAACAAGTTTATCACCGGTGGCGTGGCATACCGTCATAAAGATGCGGTGAGCCTTGTGGCAGGGGTTGAGATAAAGAATTTCGTAGTGGGCTACTCCTACGATTATCCTATATCTGACATTTCAAAGGCCACTTCGGGTAGCCATGAGGTGTTTGTGAACTATAACGTGAAATTGAACTTAGGCGAAAAAAATAAAAATAAACATAAGAGTATTCGATTAATGTAGAATATGAAAAAGGTACTATTAATTTCTCTCACCACATTCGTGTTTGCAACAGTGCTCACTTCTTGCTTCTCGGGACGGCGCTCAGTGTCGGCCTACGGGGGCGAAGTGACTGGCGTGAGTGGCTCCGTGTTTGTGGAGCCTACACCTTACGGCATGGTGCTCGTGGATTGTGGTTCAATGAAGGAAGGACCATCAGAGGCCGACTCGCTTTGGGGCATCGACTCCACGGCGCGCGGTGTGTCGGTTGACGCATTCTGGATGGACCAGACTGAAATCACCAACTCAAAGTACAAGCAATTCCTTTACTGGGTGCGCGACTCCATTATCCGTGAGCGCCTTGCCGACCCTGCCTACGGTGGCAACGACGAGTTTAAAATCACCGAAGACAAGTACGGCGACCCTGTGAAGCCTCATCTCGACTGGTCGAAAAATATTCCATGGCGCAATCCGAGCGAAGACGAGGAACGCGCTATCGAGAGCGTGTATCGCATCAACCCCATCACTGGCGTGAAGGAACTCGACCCCACTCAGATGAACTATCGCTACGAAATCTATAATATGACCGAGGCTGTGAAGCGCAAGCACCGTCTTGACCCTGCCACTCGCGACTACAACACCGACCACGCAGTGCCCACCGATATGCCTACTATCAGCAAAGACACTGCCTACATCGACGATGATGGCCGCATCGTGCGCCAGACCGTCAACCGTCCGCTCTCCAGTCAATGGGATTTCGTGAACACCTATATCGTGAATGTGTTTCCCGACACCACTTGCTGGGTGAACGACTTCGACAACGCCTACAATGAACCGTATGTGCGCATGTACTTCGCTAACGGCAACTACAACAACTACCCTGTGGTGGGTGTGAGTTGGGAGCAAGCCAACGCATTCTGCAACTGGCGCACCGAGTTCCTCCGCAAGTCGCTCGGCAAGGAAGGCGTGTATGTGGAGCCATACCGCTTGCCCACCGAGGCTGAATGGGAATTTGCGGCACGCGCAGGTGTGAACAAGAACAAATATCCTTGGGAGGGCGATTTGCCGCTCACTGAAGATGAAGGGTGCTTCTATGCCAACTTCAAGCCACAGGAGGGCAACTATGTGAAAGACGGTAGCATAGTGTGCGCTCCCGTAGGCACCTACGAGCCCAACGACTTCGGCCTCTTCGACATGGCTGGCAACGTGAGCGAATGGACCTCTACCGCCTACACCGAGAGCATCGACCGCATGACCAGCGACCTCAACCCCGAATACCGCTACAATGTGGCGAAGGACGACCCTTACAAGATGTCGCGCAAGATTGTGCGTGGTGGCTCGTGGAAAGACGTGGCACACAACATTCGCGCCGACCTCCGCATGTGGGAATACCAGAATGAGCAGCGCTCTTACATCGGTTTCCGCTGCGTGCGCTCAAAGGTGGGCTACACCAAGGTGAAAAGAAAGAACAACTAATCAAAAAAATCAAAGCAAATACAGATTTTCCAATCAATTACACATAAGGGATTATGGGAAAAATTAAGAAATATAAAAATGTGATTGAACGCTTCCTTTCGGGTGAAACTGGTCAGCGTTTCTTCAACTTTGCCTACAGTATTGGTGCGGCAGTCGTAATCTTGGGTGCGTTGTTCAAGATTCTTCACCTCGAAGGTGGTAACGAAATGCTCACCATCGGTATGGGTACGGAAGTATTGATGTTTATCCTCACCGCTTTCGACCGTCCCGAGCACGATTATAAATGGGAGCAGGTGTTCCCCGTTCTCGCTTCTGGAGACCCCGACGACCGTCCCGACTTCGCAGGTGGCGGCAACATCGTGATTGGCGGTGGCGCAGCGGCGCAGGCTCCTGCACAGCAAGGTGTGACCGAAGCCGAGGCTAAGGCTGCTGTGGGATTGCCACAGGGCATCGACCTCACCGAGGAGGATTCTCGCTCGCTGAGCGAAAGCATCGCTAAAATGGCAGCCGCAAGCGACCAGTTGAGCCGTATGGCTGAACTCACCGACGCCACTCAGCAATATTTGAGCCAAATGGCTGGCATTTCAGAGCAGATGCAGCGACTGAACGAAACCACCACCGCGCTCAATCAAGTGTCGGAAACGCTGCTGGGCAGCTATCGCGCCATTACCGAAAACAGCGAGAGCATCACCCAAAGCAGCACCGGCTACGTGGAGCAGATGGAAAACCTCAACCGCAACATTGGCGGTCTGAACACCATCTACGAAATTCAGCTCAAGAGCATTTCCTCACAGCTCGACAGCATCGACCGCGTGAACCGTGGTTTGAAGGATATTCGCGACATGTACGAGAAATCGGCAGCCGAAAGCGCACACTACTGCGACGAGACCGAAAAGATGGCTCGCTACATGAAGCAACTCAACAGCGTGTATGAAAAAATGATTAAGGCAATGACCGTGAATATGTATCGCCCAATGGGTGGTATGCCTGGTGTTGACCTTAATGAAAATGATAACTCTAACGAATAAGCATGGCAAACGCTAAAAATCAGACGGTGGGCCGCATGTCGCCACGTCAGAAGATGATCAACTTGATGTACATCGTTCTGACCGCCATGCTTGCCTTGAATGTGTCGAGTGATGTGCTCAGTGGGTTCCGCCAAGTGCAACAGGGGCTCTCGCGCACCAATCGCACACTCACCGCGCGCAGCCAGATGATGTTTGAGCAAATTCAAGCATTCTACAACAAATATCCAAAGCAGGGCCGCCAGTGGCTGGATTTGGGTATGCAGGTGCGCAACACCACCGACAGTCTGTATGATTATATCGAATCGTTGAAGGTAGATATTGTGAAGCAGTGCGATGGTCCGCAAGGCGATGTGAACCACATTGAAGCCGAAGACAACCTCGACGCTGCCGCCCAGGTGATGCTGCCTCCAACAGGTAAGAAGGGCGCTCAACTGCGTACGCGCATTGAGCAATACCGCACATTCATCTTGGGAATGCTCGACAATCCAGATGCACAGAAGAATGTGGAGGAAGCACTCTCTACCGCAAATGTGAAAACAAGCGAGGGAACGAAACGATGGGAGGAAAGCCTCTTTGAGGGTATGCCAGCCATTGCCGCTGTCACACTGCTCTCGAAGTTGCAAAACGATATCCGCTTCGCCGAAGGCGTGGCGCTCGGCTCCATGATTTCCAACCTCGACACTGGCGAGCTGCGTGTGAATCATTTCGACGCGTTTGTGGTGCCGGAATCGAAGATGGTGATGCGTGGCAGCAAATATTCTGCCGAGATTGTGATGGCAGCCATCGACACCACAGCGCGCCCACGCGTGTTTGTGAACGGCAGCCAAATCAAGGGCAGCCACTACGAGGTGGCGACCGGCAGCACCGGCAAATTCGAGTTCTCCGGCTTTATCGAGGTTACGGCGCGTGATGGTAGCGTCACCAAGCGCGACTTCAAATCGTCGTACACCGTGATTGAGCCATTGGCTACCGTTTCTGCCACTATGATGAACGTGTTTTACGCCGGCATCGACAACCCTGTGTCAATCGCCGTGGCAGGCGTGCCTCAGCAGTCGATTCAAGCCACAATGACCAACGGCTCGCTCACCAAGACCGCCAACGGTTGGGTGGCTCGCTCATCGGCAATAGGCAGCGAGTGTACGATTAGCGTGACTGCCGAAATTGACGGTCAGCGCACCAATGTGGGCACCACTAGTTTCCGTGTGCGTAAGTTGCCCGACCCAATGCCATTTATCACCTACACCGACGGCAACGGCCATCGAGCCAGTTACAAGGGTGGCAAGCCTTTCTCTAAAGGCACACTCCTGGCAGCCAAGGGACTGGATGCGGCTATCGACGACGACTTGCTGAAAATCGACTTCCGTGTGGTGAGTTTCGATATGGTGCTTTTCGACCAGATGGGCAACGCCATGAGCGAACGCTCGTCGGGCTCAAACTTCTCACCACGCCAGCGTGAGGCCATGAAGCAGATGCGACACGGCAAGCGCTTCTACATCTCGCGCGTGAAGGCCACAGGCCCCGACGGCGTGACTCGCGACATCGCACCAATGGAAGTGATTGTGAATTGATAATTTTTTAATCAGATAATATTTATATATAAACTTTAGATATGAAGTTTCTCAAAGTAATCATTGCCGTGGCGGCTATCGCTTGCACTGCCTCTGTTGCACAAGCACAGGTGGTGAAAAAGACCGCAGCCACCGCTGCGAAGAAGGCTCAATCGCAAGTTTCAACGCGTCAGCAATCGTTCTACGAGGTGCCGGAGCCAAGCGATGCCGACTTGCAGTGGATGAAAATCGTGTATCGTGAGATCGACCTCACCAAGGGCAAGAACGCGGCGCTCTATTATCCCGAAGAGCCAAATGAAGATGGCGAAAGCTTGTTCTACATCATCATGCGCCATGTGGCTAACGGCGACATCTCTGTGTATGAGTGGCTCGACGGTCGCGAAATGTTTACCGACACTTACAAGTATAAGATCAGCAACATGCTCGACCGCTTCCACATTCTCTACGCTCACGCCAAGGGCAGCACCGAAAAGGCACCTAAATACGTGATTGAGAATGCCGACATTCCAGGCAGTGAGGTGCTGAGTTACTATATTATTGAAAAATGGGAGTTCGACACCCGCAGCAATAAGATGCGTAGCCGTGTGGATGCCATCTGCCCTGTGCTGCACCGTGAAGACGAGTTCGGCGTGGTGCAAAAGTGGCCTATGTTCTGGGTGAAGCTCAACGATATTCGCCCTTACATCGCACAGCAGTTTGTGTTTACCGACAACGACAACAACTTGCTCCGCTACAACCTCGACGACTTCTTCAAACTCAATATGTATAAAGGCGACATCTACAAGGTGAAGAACCTGCGCAACCAAACCTTGCGTATGCAATTCCCCGACGATAAGGCATACAAGCACGCACAAGACAGCATTGAACGCCGTTTGCGCCAGTTCGACAAGGGATTGTGGGTGCCATCACGCGAAGAGCTCCAGGCTCAGAAGGAAGCCCGCGAAAAGGCAGAGCGTGAAGCCGAAGGCACCGACGATGAAGAAACCACAGCAGCCGAGGAGCAGAAGTCGGTGAAGAAATCCACCACCAAGCGTGGCGCAAAGTCCACCAAGAAGGCTACTGTGAAAAAAGAAAAGAAGCAGAAAGTGGCAAAGGTGAAAACCCGCACGGTGAAATCGAGCGGTGGCGCAGTAAGAAGCGTCCGCAACCGTAAGCGCTAACCCTTTACTCACACAGATTCCACTTTTGTGGTGGGCTTGGGCTCACACAGATCCCACGGATCTCACGGAAATTTTTGTTGGTGGGAAATCTCACAGAATTATGTGGGAAGGTCTCACACAGATTCAACAGATTCAACAAAAATAATTATTCGTGAAATTCGTGGGATTCGTGTTTCTTTTAATCTGCCACAAATTCAAGCCCTCGGAAAATTTGTGGGAACTTTGATAATCAGAGCACTCGGAGCACTCGGAGTAATCTGACACTCCAATTACCACCAGCCTCTGTGAGATTTAACACCCTCAAAAGCAAAACCTGTGGGATCTGTGGGATCTGTGTGAGCCCCAACCCACCTACGAAGCGAAATAAAAATAGGCTGTTAATCCTCGCGATTAACAGCCTATGTGGGTACTCGGAGCGGGACTTGAACCCGCACAGCCTAAAGGCCAAGGGATTTTAAGTCCCTCGTGTCTACCGATTCCACCATCCGAGCAGCTATTGCGGTAAACAAATGCGGTGCAAAGGTAATGCAATTTTTTTGTTTTGACAAATATTTGAAAAACAAAAATCTGCGGTTAGTATGAGGTAATGATGTAGCCTCCGTTCACGGATTGTCGGCACTTGTAGGTGGTGAGTCCCACTTTTTGGCTGAGTGCGGTGCCTGAGAGCGGTCCGCCAGCGCCATTGAGCACGTTGTAGTGCGAGCCGCATTTGGGACAAATGGCATCGAATGTGGTGGGGTCGATGGTGAGCGTGTATTCTGGTCTGCGCTCCACAGGACAGGCAGCGTCGAACGCCAGTGGCGCATACGAGCCAGTGGATGTGTCGAGCCCCATGATGAGCAGCACGCCACCAAAGCCGGTGAATGTGTTGGCGTTGTAGGGGAAATTGGCTGGCAACTGCTTATCGCGGCTGAAGATGCGGTAATCGCCCACGCCAGTCACGCCGTAGGTGTTCCACACGCCGTATGTTCCCAAGTCGATGCGCACGGTGTAGGAGGGAAGCACCTTGTTGTCGATGTGGTTGCAACTGGCAAGCACACCCAAAAGCATAATCAGTAAAAGCGTTTTCTTTATCATCGGTTATTTCATTATTGTGAATCAATATTTGTGTGTGGCTTTGACGAATATTCGCTCCCTGCGTTGCCGTTATCTGCCGAGCAGGTGGCTGAACGCCTTGTGATAGGTTTCGAAATCGAAGCCATCGAGCGTGCGCTGGTAGAGGGCGGCGATGCGGTCGTTGCAGAGGTTGCCGATAGAGCCCTCGTGGGTGTGGTGCACCTTCTTCACTGGGGTGAACTTGCCTGCCTCGATGTCGAGTCCCACCTTCTTGTAGGCATCACGGAACGGCATGCCAGCGGCTGCGAGGCGGTTCACCTCCTCCACGCTGAACATGAGGTCGTAGCGCGCATCGTCGAGGATATGCTCGTTCACCTTCACTTGGCTCATCATGGCGTTGACCATCGAGAGAATAGCCTTGATTTCGTCGAACGCTGGCAGGAAATCCTCCTTGGTGAGTTGCAAGTCACGGAAATAGCCCACAGGCAGATTGTTGGTGACCATTGTGATTTGGAATGGCAGCGCCTCCAAACGGTTGCAGCGTGCGCGCGTCAATTCAAACACATCGGGATTTTTCTTGTGCGGCATAATCGAAGAGCCGGTGGTGAACTCGTCGGGGAGTTTGATGAACGCGAAGTTTTGCGAATTAAACATACATGCGTCGAACGCCAGTTTTGAAATGGTGGCGGCAATGTTGGCGATGGCGGCTGCCACGATTCGCTCGGTCTTGCCACGCCCCATCTGGGCATACACCACATTGTAGTCGACCGACGCAAATCCGAGCAGCTGCGTGGTGAGTTCGCGGTTGAGGGGGAACGACGAGCCGTAGCCAGCGGCAGAGCCCAGCGGATTGCGGTTGTTCACATCGTAGGCGGCACGGAGCACCACCAGGTCGTCGGCAAGCGATTCGGCGTAAGCCCCAAACCACAGTCCGAACGACGACGGCATAGCCACTTGCAAGTGGGTGTAGCCCGGCATCAACACATCCTTATAACGCTCGCTCTGCGCCTGAAGCGTGTGGAAAAGCGTGGTGATGTGATTCACCACATCTTCAATCTCGCTACGGATAAAGAGGCGGAGATCCACGAGCACCTGGTCGTTGCGCGAGCGGCCAGAGTGGATTTTCTTGCCCACATCGCCAAGGCGACGCGTGAGCATCAGTTCCACTTGCGAGTGCACATCCTCAATGCCGTCTTCAATCACGAATTTGCCAGCCTCAATCTCGGCGTAAATCTCGCGCAGGGCAGCGGTGAGCTGGGAAAGCTCGTCGGCGGAGAGCAAATTGATGGTTTGCAGCATAGTGATGTGGGCAATCGAGCCAAGCACGTCGTAGCGAGCCAAATAGAGGTCCATTTCACGGTCGCGCCCCACGGTGTAGGTTTCCACATCGTGGTCAACCTGTATGTTTTTTTCCCAAAGTTTTGATGCCATAATTTCTTGTTTTAGTCTAAAAATCGGAGAGCGTGTAAACGCAATCGGCAGCGGATGCCACGATTGGCTTATACGCCTTATTTTACGCAAAATTACAATATTATTTCCAACATCAGCCCACGGCGAAAAACAAATTAACGGCAAAATGCAAATGTTTCACAAATTTTATTGCTATTTTTGCGTAAAGAATAACCCAGATGAGGGCGAAATCACACCATCTCGCCCCCTCATTTGCGAAATATTTATTGTCTAAAGTAATGACGAAGCAAGAATTACAAAAACTTCTCCAAGATATTGAATGGGAAGACTTTGAAGTGAAAAGTTCTCTCACAGAACTCCCAAAAAGCGTTTGGGAAACAGTATCGGCATTTTCCAACACATCGGGTGGATGGATAGTGCTTGGCGTGCTCCAAAAGGGAAAGCGATTTTATATTGAGGGATTGGAGAATCCTGAAAAAATAGAGTCCGATTTCTTGAACACTATCAGAAATGGCGAAAAATTCAATCACATTCTTACCGCAAAAAGTGAAAAATTCACATTCGACGGTAAAATGGTACTTGCTTTCCATATTCCGTCGTCAGTCTCAAAGCCTATTTACTTCAATTCGATAAAAAACACCTATATCCGAAGTGGTTCGGGCGACAGAAAAGCTACGGAGAGCGAAATTGCCTCAATGTTTCGTGACCAGGCGTTTGGAACACGGTCGGAAATGCCTATTGCTGATACCGACATCAGTTACCTCAACGAACAATCGCTGAGAAGCTATAAAGCACAAGTTGAAAAATTGAATCCTTTTTTTGCTCCGCCAGAAATGTCTATAGCAGAATTTTGCTATCAAGTTGGTGCTTGCGATAAAAGTGGGCGTGTCACTTATGCTGGGCTTCTTTTTTTGGGACAAAGAAAGCATATTGATAGATTTGTGCCCACGTTTTGGATGGATTACCTTGAAATCCCCGGTGAAACATTAGAAACAGCATCTTCAAGATATACATTCAGAATTGACCCACAAGAAAATCTGTGGGAATACTACCGCGCCATTCTTCCAAGATTACGCATTTTCTGTAACAATGAGTTTTCTATGAATTCCGATGGAACAGCCACCGACAAAGAAATGCAATTTGAATGTATGAGAGAAGCGTTGGCAAATATGTGTATGCATGCCGACTTCTTCAATCCAACACATTCTTGCATACAAGCATACACCAATCGTGTTAGCTTTATGAATGCTGGTAGTTTTGCGGTTTCGCCATACGAACAGCGTGAGCATTACAGGCTGATTTCAAGACCGAGAAATCCTTCGATTGCGAAGATGTTTCGACTTGCTAAATTGGCGGAAACTGTAGGTTTTGGTTTGAAGACAATTTATTCGTGGGAAAACTACGCAAACACAAAAGTGGAGATTATATCTGAAATTGATTGTTCTACAGTTACTTTCACATTTAAGACTACCACAAAGACTACCACAAAAACTACCACAAAAACTACCACAAAAACTACTACAAAAACTACCACAAAAACTGAAGAGATTATTCGTATGATAAAAAATAACAGTTCGGTTACTGCGGTAGAAATTGCCCGCTCTGTAGGTTTGTCTCTCAATGGAACTCATTACCATCTAAAAAACCTTAAGAAAATGGGTGTCATTACCAGAGTTGGAACTAAGGGTGGTTATTGGATAATAAATGAATGATATGGAAGTATTATTTTCTGTGATTACTGTTACGTGGAATGCGGCTGGGGTGATTGCGCCCACGCTGAAGAGTGTGAAGGAACAATCGTGCACCGACTATGAATATCTGGTGGTGGACGGCGCTTCGACCGACGAAACCCTGCGCATGGTGAACGAGGCTGGCATTGCCGGCACTCGCATCGTGAGCGAGCGTGACAAGGGACTCTACGACGCTATGAACAAGGCCATTCGCCTTGCCAAGGGAAAATATCTGATATGGATGAACGCTGGCGACGCATTTGCCGCTGCCGACTCGCTTGCGCGTATGGCTGCCGTGGCAGGGAGCAATCCGGGTGTGATTTACGGTCAGACCCAAGTAGTGAACGCCGAGCGCAAAGTGGTGGGTATGCGCCACCTCACAGCCCCAGCGGTGCTCACAGCCGACAGTTTCAAGCACGGTATGCTGGTGTGCCATCAGGCATTTGCTGCACGCCGCGACCTCGCTCCGCAATACAACCTCGCCTATCGCTTCAGTGCCGACTATGATTGGTGCATTCGTGTGCTCCAGCAGTCGGACCACAACGCCTACGTGGGCGATGCCCCTATTGTGAGTTTCCTCACCGACGGCTTGACCGACAAGCACCACAAGGCTTCGCTGAAAGAGCGCTACCACATCATGTGCCACTACTACGGCACCGTGGCCACCACCATTCGCCACACCGGTTTCGCTTTCCGCACCTTCGTCCGCAAAGTGAAAAACTGATTATATCTTTGTATTTTTCAAAAAACCGCCCAATTATATCTTTGTATTTTTCAATTTTTGCCCCAATTATATCTTTGTATTTTTTAAAAAACCGCCCAATTATTTGTTTGTATTTTTCAATTTTATACTGGATTAATGGGAAGTATATGGGTGAAAATAAGTGCCTATTTAATACATTTTCAGCCGATTAGTGCCTATCGTTTTGTTTTTCGGTGTTAATGGATTTTAATTGGGTTTAATAGGATGTTTTTTCTGATACTCGGAGCACTCGGAGCGCTCGGAGTGCTCCGAGTGCCTAAGCATCTAATTTCTAACGTCTAACATCTAATTTCTTAAAAGTGGTAGAATTGGTGAATTTGGTGGTTAGGAGAAATAAATGTAATTTTGCATTGTGGTTCGCGCGCATGTTGTGCGTGAGTTTTTTATTGACGATAATATAAGCACTTTACGAGATATGGACATGAAGTTGAGTTACGACAATCAGGGAGAATTTTCAAAGAAACTGTTCATCGAAACATACGGCTGCCAGATGAATGTGGCTGACAGCGAAGTGGTGGCTTCGGTGATGAAAATGGCTGGTTACGACACCACCGACACGCTCGATGCTGCCGACGCCATCTTTATCAACACCTGCTCGATTCGCGACAACGCCGAGCAAAAAATATTCTCTCGCCTTAACCAACTCAACGCCTTGCGTCGCAATCGCAAGCGTCGCCTGATTGTGGGCATTATCGGTTGCATGGCTGAGCGTCTGAAGGAAGTGCTAATCAACGAGTACGACGTTGACATCGTGGCTGGTCCCGACTCCTACTTGGAACTGCCCAACCTCATCGCCAGTGCTGAAGCCGGCGAGAAAGCCATCGAAACCACACTCTCGACCACCGAAACCTATCGCGACATCATTCCACAGCGCATCAGCGGCAATAAGGTGAGCGGCTACATCAGCATCATGCGTGGCTGCAACAACTTCTGCACCTACTGCATCGTGCCTTACACCCGTGGCCGTGAACGCAGCCGTGAACCGGAGAGCATTCTCAACGAATTGCGCGACCTGCAAAACAAGGGTTTCAAGGAGGTGATTTTGCTCGGTCAGAACGTGAACAGTTACCTCTTTAAGCCTGCCGACGGCGGTGAGCCTGTGGATATGGCTGCGCTGCTCGCACTTGTGGCTGAGGCCGCGCCTGAAATGCGTGTGCGCTTCACCACCAGCAATCCAGAGGACTTGAGCGACGAAATCATTGCCACCATGGCATCGCACGCCAACATCTGCAACCACATTCACCTGCCAGTGCAGAGCGGCAGCAACAAGATTTTGAAACTCATGAACCGCAAATACACCCGCGAATGGTATCTCGACCGAATTGCGAAAATCCGTGAAGCGATGCCCGACTGCGGTATTTCGAGCGATATGTTCACCGGTTTCCACAACGAGACGGAGGAAGACTTCGAGGAGACGCTCTCGCTGATGCGCGAAGTGGGCTTCGACTCGTCGTTTATGTTTAAATACAGCGAGCGTCCCGGTACATTCGCCGCCAAGCATCTGCCCGACAATGTGAGCGAGGAGGTGAAAATCGACCGCCTAAACCGTATGATTGCGCTGCAAAACGAACTGTCGCTGTGCAGCAACCGCAACGATGTGGGCAAAACCTTTGAGGTGCTGGTGGAAGGCTACAGCAAACGCTCGAAAGACGATATGTTTGGCCGCACACAGCAGAACAAGGTGATTGTGTTCCCTGCTGGCGATACCAAGGTGGGCGACCGCGTGATGTGCGTGGTGGAGAAAGCCACCAGCGCCACCCTGATTGGGCATAGGGTGTAAAGACCTCTCCGAGAGGGATTTTTATTCCCACGCTATAGCATGGGAATGGATATTTTTTTGGCTTTTAAATTTTGATGGGGATGACTGCTAACACAGAGAAACTTTGGAATAGGAATTACTGCAAGGTGATGATTGCCAATTTCACGCTTTTCTTCGCCTTCTATCTGCTCACGCCTTTACTGCCCCTTTATTTGAGCGAACATTTCCATGCCACGAAAGACATGATTGGGCTGGTGCTGAGCGGCTACTCGGTCACTGCCATGCTGTTTCGCCCATTCAGTGGCTTTATGGTCGATAATTTTCAACGAAAGAAGGTGCTGATGGTCACTTTCTTCGTGTTTTTCATATTCTTTGCCGGTTACCTTATGGCAGGCACGCTGTTGCTCTTCGCCATAGTGCGCACGCTGCATGGTGGTCCGTTCGGGGCTATCACGGTGGCCAACAGCACGGTGGCTATCGATGTGCTGCCGTCGTCGCGTCGCAACGAGGGTATAGGCTACTACGGATTGAGCAATAACCTCGGTATGGCGATAGCACCATCGGTGGGCATTTTTCTCTATGAACTCACCGATAGTTTCGACATGATATTTATTCTCGCCTTGGCGATTGCTGGCGTAGGGCTTGCCGTGGACTCCACACTCAAACTCAAACCACGCCCCATCAACAAAACTGGCCGCACCGTGTCGCTCGACCGCTTCTTCTTGCTCAAAGGTTGGGCGTTGGCGGCGAATATGGTGTGCTTCGGCTTCTGTTTTGGTGTGTTGAGCAACTACCTTGCCATCTACGGTAAAGAGGTGATGCACATCACCGCTGGCACTGGCGCATGGTTCTTGATATTGGCGGTGGGACTGATTTCGTCGCGTCTGCAAGGCGCGAAAGCACTGCGCGAAGGCCGACTCACCCACAATGCTGGCTATGGAATGCTCATATCGCTTGTGGGCTACACCCTGTTTATTGCTGTGCCTAACGCCATTGGCTATTACGGTTCTGCCGTGCTCATCGGACTTGGCAACGGTCACCTGTGGCCGGCTTACCAGAATATGACCATCAACCTCGGAACCAACGACCAGCGAGGCACAGCCAACTCCACCATTCTCATTTCGTGGGATATTGGTATGGGTGTGGGTTGTCTTATCGGTGGTGTGGTGGCCGACTGGTTGGGCTATTCGGCTGCGTTCTGGACCACCGTAGCCATCAACGCCGTGGGTGTGGCAGGCTATTTCGGCTACGCTATGCGCCACTTCCAGCGCAACAAACTCCGCTAATTCACACGGATTCTGCTTTACTCGCTTAGGCTCACACAGATCTCACAGATCTCACAGGTTTTGCTTTTGAGGGTGGGAAATCTCGCGGAATTTTGTGGGTGCCTTGATAATTGGAGCACTCGGAGCACTCGGAGCGCTCGGAAACTTGTTGACCTGTTGACTCGTTGTCTTGTTGACTTTTATTTTAGGTATTGGGCGGTTTGAACGAGGGAGCGGGTGGCGAGGAATGCGATGTAGGCGAGCCACAAGCCGTGGTTGCCCATTGAGGTGGGCACTACGGCGAATGTGAGGAAAAACGCCGCCAAGGCGATGCCCACCGCTGCCATCATTTCGCGAGTGCGGGTGAGTCCGATAAACACACCGTCCCACACAAATGCCGCCATGCCGGCAACGGGAATCACAGCACACCACCAGCGGAAATCGAGGGCTGCGCTCACCACGGAATGGTCGTTGGTAAGCACTGTGAAAATCTGTTCGGGAAAAATGGCATACAGCAGTGTGCAAATGGCGGTAAACGCCCCAGCCCAGCCAAACAGGTGCCACACGCAACTATGCTCCGCCGCCACATCGCCACGGCCGTAATACTTGCCGGCAATGGCTTCGCCAGCAAAGGCGATGCCGTCCATGAAGTAGGAGAAAAGGATAGCCATTTGCAGAATGAGCGTGTTCACAGCCAGCGTCATATCGCCGCTGCGTGCGCCAGCCGCCGTGAAAAATAATGCCTGGAGCATCATGAGCGTGCTGCGTATGAATATGTGCGAATTTACCTTGAAAAATCGTGCCGACCCATTGAAACTGAACGCCTTGCGCCAGCCCATCGCCGCCACATGTGATCGATATTTGCGCCTCAGCAGCCACAGCGAGTAGGCAAGCCCTATCCACTCGGCAAGCACCGTACCCACAATGATGCCAGTGAAACCCAATCCGAGCGCAAACACGGCTATCACCGATAGCACGATGTTAAGCACATTCACGGCAATGGAAATCACCATTGGGCTGCGCGAATCCTGCATTCCCAGCAACCACCCCTTGATGCCCATCATCACCAGCGTGGGCGGAGCGCCCCACACACCAATGTAGAAATAGGTGAGTGCCAACTGCCGCACCGTGTCGCTCGGGCCGATAGCCAGCAGCGTGACCCATTGCAGAGGCCACTGAAGCACGATGATACCAACGGAAATCAGAAATCCGAGTGCCATGGCGTGTTGGAGCACAGCCACGGTTTCGGCTTTGTCGCCGCTGCCGTAGGCCTGTGCCGTGAGCCCCGAAGTGCCCATGCGCAGGAAGCCGAAATTCCAGTAAATGAGGTTGAACATCATTGCCCCCACCGCCACCGCACTGATAAACGTGGCACCGCTGCCGCCCGGCAGGTGTCCAGCGATAGCCGTGTCGAGCAGCCCCAGCAGCGGAATCGTGACATTCGTAACGATAGCCGGAATGGCAATATGGAATATTTCGCGGTTCATTCTCGTGCAGAAATCTGACCACAAAAATACGACATTTCCCACACATCGGCAAAAC
>SAMEA104315431__coassemble_497_pt1 | contig 34180 bp, 24 predicted proteins | sample SAMEA104315431__metabat2_low_PE_036 | metagenome-assembled genome bin SAMEA104315431 (sample SAMEA104315431) | gut metagenome | biome: Monkey gut; feature: monkey-associated habitat; material: faeces | place: China | collected 2013
GGGTATGCAATCGTTTGCATTTGGAAAATAAGTTTTTTCAAAGGCAAGAGCGGAACATGTGGGATATTTATTCGTAAAATTGCAAAGTGATTATCATTTTCTCTGTGCGAGAAGGCGTTTTTGCATAGGTAGTTTTCACCCACCATTTACATTTACTGTATTTCATTTTTTTTCATAATAAACTTTAAACAATGAACAACTTATTTTCCCGTAAGGCTTTTGCCCTGCTCGCATTGATTTGCTTTGGCTTTGCTGCCATGCAAGCGGCTTTTGTGGGCGACAGAACCGACTTTCGCGACGAAAGTATCTATTTCGTGATCACTACCCGATTCTATGATGGCGACCCTGGCAACAATGCCCAGTGCTGGGACGCACCAGCCTCGATGCACGGCGACCCCGCTTGGCGCGGCGACTTCAAGGGGCTTATCGAAAAACTCGACTACATCAAGGCACTGGGGTTCACCGCCATTTGGGTGACACCTGTGGTGGAAAACGCTTCGGGTTTCGACTACCACGGCTATCACGCCAGCAATTTCAGCAAGGTGGATCATCGCTACGAAAGCGAGGACGTGAGTTTCCAGACCCTGATAAACGAGGTGCACAAGCGCGGCATGAAAATCGTGCTCGACATTGTGCTCAACCACACCGGTAACTTTGGCGAGGAAAACCTCTGCAAACAATTCTCCCGCGACTGGACCGCCAATCAATATCTGATTGACGCGTGTATGACTCCTTTCACCCAAAAGGACGGAGGAAAACTCCCCGACGACTACACCGATCTGATTCCAGGAATGCAATACGACAGCCGATTGGCTCTGATGAAAAATACCGACAAACAGAATCACGACACGCATAACTATTGGCACCATTTCGGACAGTTTAACTGGGACGACAACACTCGCTGGTATGCACAAATAGCCGGCGACTGCGTGGACCTCAACACCGAGAACCCAGCCACCGCCGAATATCTGATCAACTGCTACGGCTCGTTTATCAAAATGGGTGTTGACGGCTTCCGTATCGACACAGGCGGTCACATTCCACGCCTCACCTTCAATAAGATGTTTGTGCCCCGATTCCTTGACATTGCCGAGCAATACAAGCACATGCGTGGCGGCACTCCATTCTTTATGTACACCGAGGTGTGCGCACGCTTCCAAGGCAGCGTCACCTATCGCAACCAGCCTTGCCTTTCACCATATTTCTACACTTGGAAAGAAAACAAGGAATATGCATGGAACTACGATTCCACCTACTGGGACACCAAGGAAGTTTACGAGCAGACCAGCCTTGCTTCGCTCGACAATATCGCATCGTGCGAACAGCAGTATGCCGACAACAGCCACGAGACTGATTCCGCAATGCCAACCTCTGCCAACGCCTTGCTGAAGGGCAACGACTATCACACACCTGATGTGAGCATGGCTTCGGGACTGAGCATAATCGACTTCCCTTTGCACTACGCTTTCCACGACATCGCCAGCGTGTGGAACACAGCCATCGAAGGCGACAAATACTACAACGATGCCACCTATAATGTGGTGTATGTGGATTCACACGACTACGGTCCTGGTCCTAACGATGGTCAGCGCTTCAACGAAGGAACAGCGCAATGGGCTGAGAACCTTGACTTCATGTTCACTTTCCGTGGCATCCCTTGCCTCTACTACGGTAGCGAAATCGAGTTCCGCAAAGGCGCAGTTATCGACAAGGGTCCGACTTTGGCACTGAAAGAAACCGGCCGCGCCTACTATGGCGGCTACATCACTGGCGATGTGAGCGTGAACGACTTTGCCGATGTGGCAAATGCCAGCGGCAATGTGGCAGCCACACTCAACGCCCCACTCTCACGACACCTGCAACGCCTCAACAAAATCCGCGCCGCCGTGCCAGCATTGCGCAAGGGACAGTACAGCGTGGAAGGCTGCAAGGCAAATGGCGGATATGCGTTCAAGCGCAGATACACCGATGATAATGTGGACAGTTATGTGCTGGTGAGCATCAACAGCGGCGCTACTTTCACCGGTGTGCTCAACGGCACCTACACCGACTGCGTCACCGGCGATGTGAAAACCGTGACCGACGGCACGCTCACCACTACTGCTTGCTCTGGACAGGGCAATATGCGTGTGTATGTGTTGAGCACCGACAAAACTCCAGCCCCAGGCAAGATTGGCGACGACGGTAAATTCCTCTTCACCACAAGTGCAGCCGCCGACCTTCCACAAGACTACGACGGACACGAGGAAGACCTCTCAACCAACGATGGCGAATCGAACGGCCACGGTGCTACAGGTGGAAGTACCGACCCATCAACTCCGCTCCAACGCTACACCCCTGCTGTGGAGCAAGACGACAAGAGTGTGTTCTACGAAGCACCATTGAACGTGAATAAAATCACCGCATGGATATGGAACACCACCGACAACTTCACTGGAAAAAAATGGCCTGGTAAGAGCATGGAACTGATGGGCGTGAATGCCGACAGCACTCGCAAAATCTTTAAATGGACCTACGAAGGCACACTCACCACTATGCCAAGTAGCGTAATCTTTGTGGTTGACGGCAAGCAATCCGACGACCTTGTGTATAAAAACCACGGATATTACATCGACGGCACTTGGAGCAAGGAAATCACCAACTATGTGGCTGGTGCTCCAACCGTGACCATCGACAAGGAGAGTGGCAAATATGAGGGCAGCGTCACCGTCACCCTTACAGCAAGTGTGCCCGATGCAGTGATTGTATATACCACCGATGGCACTGCACCCACCACTTCAAGCCCACAGGCAACGGGCAGCAAGCAACTCACATTCACCGACAACACCACACTCTCTGCCGGCATTCTGCACGAAGGTAAGGTGCGCAATGTGGTGAGTCGTGAATACATCTTCCACGAAGTGCAACCCACCACCGCCACCATCTATCTGAAAGACCCAATGGTGGCACCCAACTTGTGGAGCAATCTCTACTTCTACGCATGGGATGGCGGAATAGCCCTCGCCGACGCTTGGCCCGGTGTGGCAGTCACCGACACCGACACCAAAATGGTGAAAGGCGAGAAGTTCTACTATCGCACCTTCACCAAGCCCACGGCTGATTATGTGTTCAACATCATCTTCAACCAAGGCGATGGCGAGCACCAAAGTGTGGATATTACAAACCTGACCAAGGACACCTATTTTGAAATTTCGTCAACCACCAACAAATACACCGTGACCGACATCACCAGCCAATATGGTAGCGTTTTTGGTGATGTGAATGGCGACGGAAAGGTGGACGTGAGCGACGTTACAACCCTCATCAACGCCATTTTAAGCACTGGCACATACGATGAGCAGATGTGCGACCTCAACGCCGACGGCAATGTTGACGCAAGCGATGTAACCATCCTCATCACCCTGATTTCCAAATCATAAACGAGAGATATTTATCTGAAATAAAAGCCACTCACCGTTTTATGGCGAGTGGCTTTTATTGTCGTTGGTCACACGGTCCGTTTCTCGGTGTGCTTGACTTGTGGGTTACTGGAAATTTAGGCGGAGGCCGATGCTCCACATGCGGGGGGCACCCCAGTAGCCACGGAAGGTGGCGAGGTCGTGCGATTTGCCGTCGATGCCTCGCTGAATGTAGAAGGCGTCGAACAGGTTGGTGCAGGTGGCGAAGATGTTCATCATCATGCCTTTCGCCACCATCGTGTTCCACCCCACAGTGGCATCAAAGAGGTGGTACGATGGCAGTTTGTAGGCATCGCCATCTGTCTCCTTGGTGCGCGACGATGGCTCGAAGTCGGCATACATGTCGGCATTGGCGTTCCACGACACCGACGCATACACATTGTCGGTCTTTCCCATGCCGCGCTTCAGCAGCCCCTTGATGGGGAGTGTGGCATTGAGTTCGGCACCATATTGGGTTTGTGGCGCGTCGCCCACGTGCAGGTTGTTGCAATACACCGCATATTCCTTCAGCGTGGCACCGCTGTAACTATCGTAGGTGATGCCCTTGCCACCGCTTTTCCACTTCCACGAAGCCAGCATGGCGTAAGCCTTCACACGCAGCCAGTCAGTCAGATTTTGGTGTGCGGAGAGTTCCACGCCCTTGTGCAGTGCGTTCAGTCCGGTGATTTGGAATTTTTCCGCTGCCTCATTCGCGCGTTTGGCAATGTTGACGGTGAGCGTTTTGTTGCGCCACGAGGCAATGTAGGCCGACACTTCCATGCCGCCGCCATTCCACGCCGCGCGCACGCCCATTTCGCCGAGGGTGTTTTTCTCGTTGGTCACATTGTTGGTGATTGACAGGTCGCTCGATGCCAAATACACGCCAGCGTAAGGCAAGCGGCTGTTGAAACCAGCGTTGGCAAACATCGACAGCGCAGCGCTACGGCTGGGTGTGGCATTAATAATGTGATACAGCGCGCCGCCTTTCACGCTCACGCCCCAACCAGTGGCCCAGTCGCTCACGGCACCAGTCTGGTCGTTGTGCCGACGGTAGTTGCCGTTGAACACGGTGGTGCCCAAATGCAGGTTCCAACGCTCGGTCACATATTTCCCCTGCACAAAAGCCGAAGCATGGTGCGTGGTGCGTCCGTAGCGTGAACCGATATAGTCGCCCAAGCGATATGGCGCACCATAGTAGAGCAGATAGTCGCCACCCAGGAGGTCGAGCATCTTCATCTTCTGCCATGTGTCGAAATACTGATACTGCACGCCGCCCAGCAGCGTGGTGGCATCAGTCAACTTGTATTCGCCCGACGCTATTGCGCCTGCCTGCAAATGCCCCGAAAGATAGTCGATCATCGCATACTGCCCGATGCCGCTGCCGTCGGCGTCTTTGTTGGCGGTGTTTTCTTGCACGATGGCATCGAAGTCGATATGCCCCGTGGCATCTTGGTGCGATATGATGCTACTGCCGCTGTTGGCACTCACCGTAGAGCGTCCGCCGCCGCTGGCAATCGCCACATACACCGAGTTTTTCATCGAAAAGCGGTCGCCATTCTTCAGATGCTGAAGCGTGAAATAAGGCTTGAAATAGTGGTTGCGCCCAATGGAGTATTTTTCGCCATTCAGATAGCCCCAGTTCTTGGAATAACCTCTGCCATAACGCATCACCTCATCGTGTGAGAGTTCGGTGTTGCGCTGGTCGTGAGTTTCGGGCGATCCGATGGCGGTGAACAGCAGCGTATGGTCGGTGCCGAAATTCTTGCTCACCGAAAGCAGATACGACAGCGTGTTCACATTCGAGCACTCCACGAAGCCATTGCCGCGAGTGTAACTCACAAGGGCGTTGGCAGCCCAACCATTCGCCAAGCGGCCAGTGCTGTAGTTGAGCACCGTCTTGGTCAGTCCCTGCTGCGTGGTCGAAACCGACACCTCCCCTGCGGGGCTGTGCGAAGCCGTTTTGGTGATAATGTTCACCAAGCCGCCCATCGCGCAGTCGGCAAGCATCGAATTGCCCATACCTTTCTGAATTTGAATGGCATAGGTGGCATCGGAAAGTCCCATCCAGTTGCTCCAGTACATCGAGCCGGAAGTGAGTCCCTGAATAGGAATACCGTTGAGCATAATTGCCACATTGTCTTGCTTAAAGCCACGGATATTGAGCGACGCGTCGCCATAACTGCCCGAAGTGGAAGTGGCATACACGCCTGGCACACCCTGCATCACCTCCACATAATTGGGGGCGGTGGTGTGAATACGAAGACTTTGTGGTGTGATGGTGGTGAGATTGAGCGGAGTGACCTGCTCGTTAGCGAAGTTGGCACGGACCGACACTTCCTGGAGAGTGACCGTGGAATCGTGTTTCGCACTCAGTGAATTAGAGCCAGATGGCTCGCTCTCGCCTACGCCTCCTGCGTACACGAGTGGTGTGGACATCATCATGCCCAGCAAAAAGATGTTCTTTTTCATTGTTTCTTCTTCCATCCAGACTTTTACTGTCGGTACCGTAGTTGCAACGGTTCTGCCTTTCGGCTCGCGGACTTTACCGCCGGTCGGGAATCACACCCTGCCCTGAAGATATGTTATTTTAAAAATCGCCTGCAAAGTTAATACATTCCCCCCATTCCCACAACCCCCCACCACCTTGCGAAAAGTTGCAAAACCAACTCCAAAAATGTGGAAAAAAGTTGCAAAAACACTGTGTAAACAGTGGAAAAAAGTTGTAAAAACTATTTGGAAATAGTGGAAAAAAGTTGTATTTTTGCATCAAAACCTAAAGAATATGCTCAAAAGAAAGATACATAACCACCTCATTGAGTGGAAAAACCGAGGCGACAAGAAGGCTCTCATCATCACAGGCGCCCGACAAGTGGGAAAAACAACCGCTATTCGGGAGTTTGCAAAAGAAAATTATACGCATTTTGTGGAAGTGAATTTTGTGAAGCATCCTGTGGCAAAACAAGCATTTGATGCCGACCTCGACACCAACACGATTGTCACTTATTTGTCAGCGATGGGTTTTGGACCTTTCATTGAAGGGAAAACGCTTGTGTTTTTTGACGAAATTCAAGAGTGCCCCAATGCTCGCACTGCCATAAAGTTTTTGGTGGAAGACAACCGATTCGACTACATCGAGTCAGGCTCATTGCTTGGCATCAACTATAAAGATGTCACATCCTACCCTGTGGGCTTTGAGGAAGAAATCAGGCTTTACCCCCTCGACTTCGAGGAATTTTTGTGGGCAAAGGGCATCGGGGAAAATGTGGTGGAGGTGCTGCGAAAATGCTACAATCAGGAAAAAGCCGTGCCCGACTTCATACACAAGCAGATGAGCAAGGTATATCAAGAGTTTTTGGTGACTGGCGGAATGCCCGAAGTGGTGCAGAAGTATATCGACAACCCCGATATATCTAACGCTTTCCGAGCGCAAAAATCAATCATCACCACTTATCGTGACGACATATCGCATTATGCCGAAAAATCGGCGGTGCTGGTGAAACGCGTATTCGATGCTATGCCATCGCAACTCGGAAAACAGGACAAGCGGTTTGTTCTTGCCGAGATTGAGAAGGGCGCATCACTACGCAAATATGAAGACCCCACACAATGGCTCATCGATGCTGGACTTGCCTACTATTCATTCAACACAAAGGCTTTTGAACTGCCTTTTGAATCGACAGAAAACAGAAAACTATATAAACTATATATGGTGGACACCGGTTTGCTGTGCTCGCAAATGATTAACGAAATGCAATTTGAGGTGTTGAAAGGAAATATCGACATCAACGAAGGGGCGCTCACCGAGAACTTTGTGGCGTGCGCCTTATCCGCCAAAGGAAAATCACTGCATTACTACGACAAGAAAAGCAAGCAGGAACTGGATTTCATCATTCAAGAAAACAACAAAATCACAATCTTGGAAGTGAAGTCGGGCGACAACTACAAGAAGCACGCTTCTCTTGACGCTGCACTCAACAGTTTTTCCGGCAGCATCGGCCGCGCTATCGTGTTATGTAAAGGCAATTTAGAGAAATCCGATGATGTAACTTACATGCCTCTATATATGGCAATGTTCCTGTAACCACACATCTTCCCCAGGTAGAGTCTGTCGTTAGAAACTCAAATAGCTAATGACGGAAAATATTCCTCCAAATGGAGGCGAGTTTATCAGAATTAATTTGTATTTTTGGCATATCATTAAGAATTTCACTTCTTTGCTAATGCAACACCAAGGCAAGTGAAATATCTGATATAACAAAACTATAAACAACTTTTTGTTGTCCAATCACTTATAAAACTGTTAAAATAATTGTGTTGCGAAATTTAGTATATATATCCTTCAAACTCAGCATTGTATTTTCAATTTATATCGCTAAATTTGCATACAGAATCAATGTGTTGAAATTCACAAGCAAATTAAGATGTTTTGAAGTCGCAAAAAACAGGTTGAAAATCTTGTTAGTAGAGAATGGTAAAAACTCTGAGAATGTGAATCCTAGCCAATTAATTAATGGCGGAAATAATGAATGATTATGGCAAATGAACGTATAACAGAAGATTTGGTAAGAAGTCATTTTAAAGACGATGCTCTCTTTACTTCGATAAAATGGGAGGAGCAACGCTCTTCAAGTAAACGCATACAGGATTTGCTTAAAGGTGAATCTAAAGGAAAGGGAAAAGGGAATGGCTATCCCGAATTTATTCTTTCTTTTCCGACAGATAGCCGTTATATTATTGTTGTAGAATGTAAAGCAAAAGTCTCTGACCATTGTAGCCCCACTTTTAACGATCCCGTAAAATATGCTGTTGATGGGGTACTACATTATGCCAAAGCCTTATCTGCAGATTTTAATGTTATTGCGATTGCTGTAAGTGGTCAAAATAACACAGAATTAAAGGTAAGTCACTTTTATTGGAAAAAGAACGCTGACAATTTTAAACCTGTAAGCGACACCAAACTCCTTGCTATTGATGATTATATGCAGGTGTTCGATGACCAATTCTTTATTAGTGATTTTTATACTCGAGATATTGCATTTAAAGCTCAATATCTCAATAAAAGTTTTAATAACTATACAATTCCAGAATATAAAAGATGCACAATGATTAGTGCAATGCTACTTGCGCTAATCGACTCTGGCTTTCAATCAGGTTTCGAGTCCGAGCCAACTGCAAACAGTTTAGGACAGGCTATGCTTTCAGCAATCAATGCAGTATTTGAGTCGGAAGAGGATATGGTTAGAAATAAAACTGTTTTGATGAGAGAGTTTGAGTCCATCTTAAATGAACCAATTTTCACTCAAGAAAATATTAAAAACAAAAAAGCAAAGAAAGATGAAAAATCGTTGAGCGTTCTTAAGGACTTTATTATCTACCTTAAAAAATATGTTTATCCTTTAATAAGTCATTCCAATATAGGTTATGATGTTCTTGGACGCTTCTATATCGAGTTTATCCGTTATGCGGCAAGCGAGCAGAAATCGGGATTAGTCTTGACCCCATCACATATCACCGAACTGTTTTGTGATTTAGGGGAACTCACAACTACTGACGTAGTATATGATCCGTGTTGCGGAACTGGTGGTTTTCTTGTCGCAGCAATGCAAAGAATGTTTAAACTTGCTGGCAATGATATAAGTTTGCGTAAGAAAATCCGTAAATATAGACTATGTGGTTGCGAACTTCGCTCAGATATATTTTCATATGCTTGTTCAAGTATGCGTTTTAGAGGAGATGGTAAATCTAACATCTATAATGGTAGTTGTTTTAATAATGCGAAAAGTATTGCAGACAATCATCGTCCCTCAATAGCTTTCCTTAACCCTCCTTATGACGTGGGTACAGCAGGACAAATGGAATTTGTAGAGCACGCTCTTAGTGTACTCGACAGAGAAAAGAATGGTAGAGTTGTTGCTATCGTTCAGATGAGTTGTGCGACAAAGAATGAATCAGACCTTTTGGCTGTCAAAGAACGACTTCTCGCAAAACATCATTTGAAGGCTGTTATATCTATGCCAGATGATTTGTTTTACCCTGTTGGAGTTGTAACTTGCATAATGGTATTTGAAGCAAACAAGCCTAATAAAGGTCGCAAAACATGGTTTGGATATTTCAAAGATGATGGTTTTGAAAAACGTAAATATATTGGTCGTATTGATGTTAAAGATAGGTATACCAACTTAAAAAGACGTTTGCTTTCAGCATATCTCAATCTCGACGAAATTCCGGGGCTTTCTGTTAGGCATGAAGTGTCTGCTACTGATGAATGGTGTGCAGAAGCTTATATGGAAACTGATTATTCAACATTGCTTACTTCTGATTTTGACAAAAAGATTAGAGAGTATTGTGCATTCAAACTTTTAACAAATCTCAAATAGCTATGCAACCAATTAACGAAATATTCTATATTGAGTATGGTAATCAATTTGATTTCTCTAAAATGGAGTGTACAGATGAGCCATCTGCTATAAATTTTATCAGCCGAGGGTCTACTAATAATGGATTTGTTTCTAAAGTACAAAGATATAAAGACACAGAGCCATACCCTGCTGGTCTTATAACTGTCACAATGGGAGGTTCATATCTATTGGCTTCGTTCGTTCAACCTGCGCCATTTTATACAGCACAGAATATCAAAGTTCTCAGGCCAAAATATGACATGAGTTTGGCAGAGAAACTGTTCTACTGTGCCGCTATACAGCACAACAGATTTAGATACCATTCTCATGCGCGTGAAGCTAATTCAACATTCGACACTATTATTGTTCCTTCACCCAATGAAATACCTAAATCATTTCTAAATTCTAAAATCAGCCCATATGATGTTTCTCCATTATCGAATTCTATTATCAATTTAGACACTTCTAATTGGCAGTATTTCCGTTTCAAAGATATTTTTGAAATCAGAAAAGGATTCTATAATAAAAAGCCTGAGCATGTTGTAGGAGGAAGTATTCCATTTATTGGTGCTACTGATAGCAATAATGGCATTACTTCTTATTGTGATATAGATACTATTGAAAAGACATCTAAAACAGGGGACAGCAATAATGCTCCACTCTCTGAAAAATTATTCAAGTCAGATTGTATTACTGTTTCTAATAACGGTTCTATTGGTTTTGCTTTTTTTCAATCGCAGGAATTCACCTGTTCCCATGACGTAAACCCTTTATATTTATTAGATAGGCACTTAAATATATATATTGCTATGTTCTTATGTTCAGTTATTGAATTAGAAAGATATCGATGGGCTTATGGGCGAAAATGGAGGCCAGCCCGTATGCCAGAATCTTTAATAAAACTGCCGGTTACACCAAAAGGCAAACCTGATTGGGATTTTATGGAATCCTTTATTCAGTCTAGGCCATATAGTAAACTATTATAAAATAAACGCACTTAGTTACTAATAAATTAATTATGTAAGAAGTATGTTTGAAAACTTCAAAACAATTAAGATAAAGGGAGGCTGCTTCGATAGCGAAACAGAATTAGAGCTTTTTAAAAAAGATGCTTTAAGTGTGATTTATGGGCGTAATGGTAGTGGTAAAACTACAATCGCTAATTGTATTGGTGAATTAGCAAAATCTGACGAAGAAAAAAGTGTTGACTTTTCTGTGACCTCACCTGCAACAATTTCGATTGACAAAAAAAACTCTATATTTATTTTCAATGAAGACTTTGTGCGTGAACAAGTAAGAGTGGAAAATGATGGCATTCACACTATTGTTATGCTGGGAGAGCAGGTTGAGTTAGACAAGCAGATAGCAAAAAAGAAGGAGGACTTGACTAAACTTGAAGAAGATCTTAATCAGCTGAATGAGAAACAGAAAAAATATGATGACGCAAAGGAGTACATCTCTCCTCTATACTATTTTAACCAAATACGAGATGCGCTTCGCGCTGATGGTGGATGGGCTGATATTGACAGAGATGTAAAAGGTCATGCCGTTAAAAGCCGAATTACTGAAGATTTAATCAATGCATTGTTGAATTTAGAAGAACCAACAGAAAACTATGACACATTGCGTAATCGGGTAAGGGACAATTTAAATCTTTATCGTGAATCTGAAGATGCACAAGAATTGACTTGGATAAAAGGTTTGGTATTGCTTCCAGACAGCCTTGAACAGCTAATTGAATTATTGATGAAGCCTTTAGATAAGCCCAAGCTGACAGAACGCGAACATAGACTTCTTGCTTTATTAACACAGCATCCAGAACATTCCACAGAAGAAACTAAGCGGATGTTGGCAGAAAATTGGTCCTTTTGTCCAATGTGCTTACGCGAAATAACAGAGATTGACAAAGCAACTATAGCTCAAACTTTAACTCACATTTTGAATAAAAAAGCAAAACAATATGAAGACTTATTACGTACTGAATTGAATAACTTTGCCATAATAGATTCATCTCTCCCTGTTTTTAAAGGTAGTTTAAACGAGCCAGAGCTGAAGATGGCACAGACTGCTCTATCAAACCTAAATCAAATACTTCATAGAGTACTGCAAAAAATAAATCAGCGTAAAAATGATATTTATACGTCACTAAAGGAACCTTTTTCGAAAGAGGAGTGTATAGCATATAGAGAGGCTGTTATTACATGGGTAAAAGCTTTAGATGTGTTAGAAGAGTGTGTAAAACGATTCAACGATTCTGTAAATAAGCGAAACAAACTATCCAAACAAATACGAACAGAAAATAATTTATTAGCTCGTAAACAACATTCTACATTATTACAAAACTTCAAACAGGCAAAAGAAAAAAGTGCTAAAAATCAAGAACTATTGATTGCTAAGAGTAAAGTATACGAGAGTATTCAAAGTGAGATACGATGTCTCAAAGCACAAAAAGAACGTACAGATATTGCTCTGGATTACATTAACCATGAGCTTCAGTATGTATTCTATAGCAAGCGAAAAGTAACTCTAGAACCTGGTGAGGGATGCTATAAACTTAAAATCAATGGGAAAGCTGTTAAACCAAAGAAGATAAGTGTAGGTGAAAGAAATGTACTAGGATTATGCTACTTCTTCGCAAAGTTGTTTGGTGGCAAAACAGAAGCGACAAAATATACTTCCGAATATCTAATTGTAATTGATGATCCTGTGTCTAGCTTCGATTATGGTAATCGCGTGGGAGTTATGTCATTATTAAGATTCCAGTTTGGAAATATCTTAAAAGGAAACATTAATAGTCGAATCTTGGTGCTATCTCACGATTTACACTCAATTTTTGATTTATTAAAAATACGCAGTGAAGTAATTCAAGGTAAAGCTGGAGACCGTTCATTTATGGAACTAACAAAAAACAAGCTTGAGATTAAGCATTTGAGTAATGAGTATAAAAAATTGATAGAATGTGTGTATTCTTATGCGGTAGATACAAACAAAAATGACCCAGACGAAACACTGGAGATTGGCATAGGTAATATTATGCGTAGAATGCTAGAGGCTTTCTCTAGTTTCTGTTACAATGATTCTTTTGAGAATATGCTCAGAAAAGATGATATTCTATTAAGTATTCCAGAAACCAAACGAATTTATTACGGGAATTTCATGTACCGATTAACCTTGAATACAGAAAGCCATATGGCAGAAAATGTATATACGCTGAACAGCATTACATCATGTTTTACTCGGGAGGAAAAGGTACAAACTGCAAAAAGTGTACTTTTATTTCTACTATATATTAACAAATCCCACCTAAAGGCATACTTAAATGATGAGCAATTAACACAAATCGAGAAATGGAAAATTGATGAAGACGACTGGATTAAGTAGCAGTCTTTAACAATATTTGTATGAAACAATTATGACAATTGACGATATAAAGAAACTGATCGCTTCAGATGAGTCTCGGACTTTGGAACTGAAGAAAACTACCGGCGAACTGAAAGATGGTATGCACTCTGCATGTGCATTTCTCAACACCGAAGGTGGATGGCTGATTTTTGGTGTAGCACCGAAGTCTTTAAAGATAATCGGGCAAGAAGTGACAGACAAAACACAACAAGAAATTGCTCAGGCTTTGGCTGGTTTGGAACCAGCTGTAGATGTGAGGGTGGTATATGTCAATGTTCCAGATTATCCGGGCAACCAAGTCATTGCAATGCGTTTTGAGGGTTGGGTATGGGGTGAGCGCCCGCACACATTCCACGGTTGTCCGTATTATAAAGTTGAAAGTACAACGAAAGTCATGCCGCAAGACATGTACGATGAACGAATCCGTGCTCACCAACCACAGATGTATGCGTGGGAAAGATTGGTGGCTGATGGCGTCGCATTGGCAGACCTTGATGAAAACTTGATTCGCAATTGCATTCGCCGAGGCGTTGATGGCGGACGCATCCCTGAATCTGCACTATATGAGCCTACCGGAGATATTCTTTCAAAATGGAAGTTGCTTAAGAATGGTGTGCCAACTAATGGTGCAGTATTGCTGTTTTCCAACAATATAGACGAGTATCCACAATTTTCACTAAGAATGGCGCGGTTTGTAGGTATGAACAAAAATATGTTCCGTGATAATCAACGTGCCGAAGGTAACCTCTTCCAACTTTTAGATGCCGGAGTAGCGTTCTGTTTCAAGCATCTTTCTCTCAGCGGAAGAATCACCAATCATAGTTTGGAACGAGAGGAACAGCTTGAAGTTCCTTATCACGCATTGCGTGAGGCTCTTATCAATGCCCTTTGCCACCGTCATTGGGAGAGGTATAATCTGACTATCAGCCTTGCCATCTATGATGACCGTATAGAAATTGCGAGTCCTGGTACGTTTCCCCCTCAGATAACACCTGAAAACATAAAGAAGCCTCACGAGTCATATCCACATAACCTAAAAGTGGCGGAAGCTCTTTATCGGATGACCTATCTGGAAAACTGGGGGAGCGGCGCAAAGCGTATTATTGATGCTTGTCAGGCACAAGGTGTGGAACCTCCCACATGGTCTTCGGATAGTGGCTTTGTGACTATTACTTTCACGCGACCTGATTTCGCATCCGGCACAACAAAGAATGACAAGGAGGAAAAGAATGCTACGAAAGAGGACAAGTTGCGCTCAACCACCGACCAAGCACCGCTCAACTACCGACCAAGTTGCGCTCAAGTTCAAAAAATGATTCTTGCAATGGGGGAAGACTATATGACTATGAATGAAATTATGTCAAATATGGGATTCAAACATCGTACATCATTCCGGGAAAATTATTTTCTTCCTACGTTGGAAGATGGTGCAATTGAGCCCATGTATCCTGAACAGCCCAATCACCCAAAGCAAAGATACAGACTAACAGAAGCAGCTATCACGTGGAAAAAGAGCAATTCCACCCATTCAAAAGAATAAAAAAACGGCATCTAGGATTTAAAAGGATTTTCCACCAAATGGGGAGTTTATCGGATTTAATTTGTATTTTTGCCCTGTCATTAAAGATTTTACTATTTTGCTAATGCAACACCAAAGTAAGTAAAATTTCTGACATGGCATAACCCTAAGCAACAAGTTGCTCAGATACTTATAAAAATATTAAAACAATAGTGTTGCAAGAACATATAGATATGGTGAAGAAAATTATGTTTTTGGCAATGTGCCTGCTTTTGGCGGCAAGCGTTGCCGACGCGAAAAGCAAGAAGGGTGGCAAGGCTACCGCTCGTATCGACGATGCCGCTTTTGTGGCTGATTATGAGACGATGATGGACTCGCTGAAGGTGGTTGGCTCGAATGTGGTGGTGGTGAAGGACAACAAGATTATCTACTCCCACAGTTTCGGCTTGAAGAACCGTGAACGCGTCGAGGAAATGATGCCCAACACCATTTTCCGTATCGCCAGCATTTCGAAGTCGTTTACCGCCACCGCCATTATGCAACTGGTGGAGAAGGGCAAGCTCGACCTGAAGGCTGATGTGAACAAATACCTCGATTTCAAGTTGCGCAACCCTAAATACCCCGATGTGCCTATCACGCTCGAAATGCTCTTGAGCCACACTTCAAGCCTCAACGATTCGCAAGGCTATTGGGAGAGTTTCGATGCTGTGAACCCTGCCACTAACCCCGACTACGCCAAGTGCTACAACGACTACCGTCCCGGCACCGGCTATGAATACTGCAACTATGCGTTCAATATCATGTCGGCTGTGATTGAGAAGGTGAGCGGACAGCGCTTCGACCGCTACATCGTGAAGCACATCATGAAGCCATTGGGCTTGAAAGGCAGCCACTGCGTTGACGACCTCGACAGCACTCGCTTTGCCACACTCTATGCGATGGAGAATGGCGTGTTCGTGCCACAGCCACAGGCCTACGCGCGCCCCGATGTGCTCGACCACTATCAGATGTGCAAAAACACCGCACGCCTTTCGGCTGCTGGCGGTGTGAAAATCACGGCTATGGATTTGGCAAAATACATGCTGATGCACATGAACTACGGCAAATCGCCATTGGCAAAGGCGCGCGTCATCAGCGAGGCAAGCGCACGACGTATGCAGACGGTGATTACCGACGATGCCAACGCCAACACCGAGAAGGAGCGCTCAGGACTTGGACTGATGCGTGCCGACGAGTTCACTCCTGGCACCGAACTGGTGGGCCACACTGGCGGCGCTTACGGATTGCGTAGCGCCATGTTCTTCGACCCTGTGAAAAAGTATGGTTTCGTGGTGATTACCAACGGTTCAGGCAGCCGCAAGGTGCTCCAACGCTCCCTCACGCTCATGCGCGACCATTTCATAAAATAAGCGATTTAAGTAAATGATTCAAAATCTTCTATTAGTGGGGTGCGGCAGTTTTGTGGGTGGCGCACTCCGCTACTTCATTGGGCAAATGCTTGCAGGGCGTATGCTTTTAGGATTCGGCATGGGCACCATTAGCGTAAACCTTGCAGGGTGCTTTATATTCGGTATCATATACGGCTTACTCGAACGCTTCGGTGCATTGCAAACAGGCTGGGCACTCCTGCTCACCGTGGGCTTGTGCGGCGGTTTCACCACATTTTCCACCTTTGGCAACGAAATGCTCACCCTCATGCGCACAGGCGAGGTGATGGTATTCGCCTCCTATACCCTCATCAGCGTGATGGGCGGCATCTTCCTGCTCTACATCGGCCACCAATTAGCCACCCTCTAATCCACAAAATCAAGCATATCCCTCCAAATTATCAACCACCACTGTATCAGCACATTGGAAACATGCAAAAGGCATGTCCCTACGTTATAGCATTTTTGGCCGATTCACAAACCAAAGGGACGGTTCTTCTATGTTGTAAACCAAGGGATTTTGGTAATTTAATATTTATTTAACATTTTGAAGAGCAATCGGATAGGTGTTTTCTTATCCGCCTATTATGTTGCATGATAGCGCAATAAGTTATCGTCCCGCACGTTTTGCGCAGGAAGACGCGAGAGCGAAAAAACCTATTAGACAAACTTCTATAAGAGGTCGCAGCGCATGTCTGCGCCTCAATTTACTTCTTCAGAAATATAGGCAAGACGCAACAATCTTTTGAGAGATGTCACCCCCACCGCTAATGTGGGGGCGCATCCAGTCTGTCCCTAGGAGTCGTCTTGATAGAGGTCGCCTAATAGGTGTGCTCTGCATTTGTCACATATTCCTTCTATATGGTTCATATGTTCTCACGCATCTCTTCTGTATGGTTCATACGCCTTTCTCGTCTTGAGCACTGCGAATATGATGTTGGAGAGCTTTCTCGCTATTTTTATGATGGCCTTCTGTCCGGCCATGCGCCACCTGTACTCGGTGTACATCCTTCCCAGCTCCCGGTCGCGCACGATGAGCACCCACGAGGCCTCGACCAGCAGCGGGCCGATGTGCTTGTTGCCGCGGAAGGTCATCTCGCCGTGCGACACCCTCTCGCCGCTGCTGTGGCTCGTGGGCACGAGCCCGAGATAGGACGCGAACTGCCGCTCGTTGCCGAAACGGCCGATATCGCACACCTCGGTGAGGATGGTCATCGCCACGGTGAGGCCGATGCCGGGGATTCCCATCAGCAGGGCGCAGTCCTCCCGGTAGCGGTCGGTCATGCTCAAGGCCCTGACCCCGCGGGTGGCCTCGAGCAGGTTGGCGCGCAGTGTCTCAACCTGCAACAGCAGCAGCTCGAGCGACCTCCGGGTGTCAGACAGCAGCCTCACGTCCTCCCTCAGCCAGGCGATGAACGCCCTCGACCAGTGCGTGCCCGACCTTGAGAAGCGCTCGGGCAACTCCACGCCGTTGCTGTGGAGCAGGTGCTTGATGCGCGTCTTGTAGCCGCCGACCTGTATCTGTATGGTCTTGCGGATACGCAGCACGCCCCTGTCGTCAAGGTTGTCCTTCGGGCGCACATAGATTCCCCTGACCAGGCCGGCACGCAGCGCCCTCGCCAGCTTCTCGGCATCGATGCGGTCGCTCTTCATCGTCTGCTCATACTGTGACGACGGAATGTCGGTGGCATGCGCCACCACACAGCTGATGCCCAGCTCCGAGAGCGCGTAATGGGTGGCAAAGCCGCTGAAGCCCGACTCGTACACCGCCCGGTAGTTCCCGTCCGGGTAATGTGACTTCAAAAATTTAAAGAGCGCCTTGGCGTCTGCCGCGGTGGAGAGGCGTTCGGTGTAGCCACTCTCTGTGATCACGGCAACCTGCCAGTTTTTCTTGTGGACATCAATCCCGATGTAGATGTTTTGTCCTTTGAAAGTTTTTTTGTTTCTTTGCATTGTTGGAATGGTTTTGGTGGTTAATATTTATTTTTTTTCAAAATTACCAAAAATTTCGTTCCAACATTTTTTTTATTATGAATAACACACCGGGGAACGCCCAGCGGCAAGGGGCAGAGCCCCATCGAGCGTCCACACTCAACGCCATCTCCAACCCCAAACCACATTTCCACTGCAAACATAGTAACTTTTGGTTTGTTGTGGACAAATCCCGATGTAGATGTTTTGTCATTTGAAAGTTTTTTTGTTTCTTTGCATTGTTGGAATGGTTTTGGTGGTTAATATTTATTTTTTTTCAAAATTACCAAAAATTTCGTTCCAACATTTTTTTTATTATGAATAACACACCGGGGAACGCCCAGCGGCAAGGGGCAGAGCCCCATCGAGCGTCCACACTCAACGCCATCTCCAACCCCAAACCACAATTCCACAGCAAACATAGTAACTTCTGGTTTGCACATGCCAAAAGCAAACCAAAAGAACCGTCCCTTTGGTTTGCCCCTTTGGTTTGTGGGGATGGGGGGGCGTGGGACGTGGGGGAAGAAAGTGAGCCTCGACGGGAAAAACATTTCTCATCGAGGCTCGGTGGCGTTAAGAAGGTTAGCAGTTTCTTAACCCTATGATTGAATGCGTATAATACGTTTGTGTTATTTGATTACGCCCAATTCTTTGCCCACTTTCACGAAGGCGGCGATGCACTTGTCGAGATGCTGGCGTTCGTGTCCGGCAGAGAGTTGCACACGGATGCGTGCCTGTCCCTTTGGCACCACTGGATAGTAGAATCCAGTCACATAGATGCCTTCCTTCTGCATAGCGGCAGCGAAGTCTTGTGAGAGGCGTGCGTCGTAGAGCATCACGGCGCAGATGGCGCTTTGTGTAGGCTTGATGTCGAAGCCAGCTGCCAACATCTTGTCGCGGAAGTAGTTCACGTTTTCAGCGAGTTTGTCGTGCAGTGCGTTGCTTTCCTTCAAGATGCGGAAAGTCTCGAGGCTTGCACCCACAATGCCAGGAGCAAGACTGTTGCTGAATAGGTATGGGCGAGAGCGTTGGCGCAGAAGGTCGATAATTTCCTTCTTACCAGTGGTGAAGCCACCCATAGCGCCACCGAATGCCTTACCGAGTGTACCAGTGAAGATGTCGATTTTGCCATAGAGGTTGAATTGCTCTGCCACACCGTGACCGGTAGGACCAACCACACCAGCAGAGTGGCTTTCGTCAACCATCACCATAGCGTCGTATTTTTCTGCGAGTTCGCAAATCTTGTCCATTGGAGCCACGTTGCCGTCCATCGAGAACACGCCATCGGTGGCGATGATGCGGAAGCGCTGTGCTTGTGCTTCTTGCAGGCACTTTTCAAGTTCTTCCATATTGGCGTTGGCGTAGCGATAGCGTTTTGCCTTGCAGAGGCGCACACCGTCGATGATTGAAGCGTGGTTCAGTGCGTCGCTGATGATAGCGTCGCCTTCGCCAAGCAAAGGTTCAAACAGTCCGCCGTTGGCATCGAAGCAGCTTGAGTAGAGAATGGTGTCTTCGGTTTGGAAGTAGTCGCTGATAGCGGCTTCGAGTTGCTTGTGAATGTCCTGTGTGCCGCAGATAAAGCGCACAGAACTCATACCGTAACCACGTTGCTTCATAGCGTTGACAGCACCCTCGATGAGTTGTTCGTTGTTGCTCAGTCCGAGGTAGTTGTTAGCACAGAAGTTAAGCACTTCAGCCTCTGGCTTCACTTCAATGTCGGCGCGTTGAGGCGTGGTGATAATACGTTCTTCTTTGTAAAGGCCGGCTTCTCTGATGTCGGCAAGTTCCTTCGTGAGGAAATCTTTCATCTTACCATACATGGCTCAAAATAGTTTAAGAAAATTATATTATGATGTTTATTTTGATTATTACTCGTTAATTTACACCATAAGCGTAATAGTTAGGGCAAAGCTAAAGAAAAATTTTGATTTTGCGAAAAAAAAAGCCGTAAAAGATAAACTTATTTGTTGAATGTTATTAACTTTGTAAATAAGAAAACTTCTTATAAAGCAACTATAGATGAAAAACGTTTTGATCATTGGCTCTACGGGGCAAATAGGCTCGGAGCTGACAATGAAATTGAGAGCGGAATACGCTGAAGGTAATATTGTGGCGGGCTACATTCCAAGTGCGCCTCCTACTGGTGTGTTGGCAGAAAGTGGGCCATCAGAAGTAGTGGACATCACAAATGCGAAGCAAATCGCCGAAGTGGTGGACAAATACCACATCGACACGATTTACAACCTCGCAGCCCTGCTCAGCGCTGTGGCTGAAAACAAGCCCCAGCTGGCATGGCACATCGGCATTGATGGTTTGATGAACGTGCTTGAAGTGTCGCGTGAAAAGAAATGCGCCGTGTTCACCCCAAGCTCTATTGGCTCTTTCGGCCCCAACGCGCCAAAAGACGGCACTCCACAAGACACCATTCAGCAGCCACGCACCATGTATGGCGTGACCAAAGTGTCGGGCGAATTGCTCAGCAATTATTATGCGCTCAAGTTTGGCGTCGACACTCGCTCGGTGCGATTCCCAGGTTTGATTTCCTACGTTACCCCTCCAGGTGGTGGCACCACCGACTACGCTGTGGATATCTACTATTCGGCAGTGAAGGGCGAGAAGTTTGTTTGTCCGATTGCCCCAGGCACCTTCATGGACATGATGTATATGCCCGATGCCCTGCGTGCGGCTATCGAGATTATGGAAGCCGACCCTACGCGTCTGCGTCACCGCAACTCGTTCAACATCGCTTCCATGAGTTTCGACCCAAATATCATCTATGCGAAAATCAAGGAATACATTCCTGAATTTGAAATGGAATTCCAAGTCGACCCTCTGCGTCAGGCGATTGCCGAATCGTGGCCCAACAAGCTCGACGACACTTGCGCCCGTGTGGAGTGGGACTGGAAACCACAATACGACCTCGATGCAATGACGCGCGACATGATTGAAAAACTCCGCGCAAAATTGAAATAAGAGGATTTTTTTTAGTGTGAATAAAATAATAAATATAGATTTTAAGAGGTGAGATTTTGGTGGCAAAGGGATTGTTGAAGAGCTCCGTGCTCTTACTCCTTCCATGCTGCATTTGCACATGCCCTACCACCTGCTTTTCTCACCTCTATTTTCTGTATAGTATTTTAACTTAAATAAACCAACAAACATTATGAAAAAAATCTTACTGATGCTCGTTGCGCTTATCGCAACATCATTCTCAGCAATAGCTGAAGACATTTACATTGTGGCAGGCTCGGGAGATCTCTGCGGCACATCTTGGGACGGCACCGACCTCAACAACAAAATGACCGACAATGGCGATGGCACCTATTCCAAGACATTCACCAATGTGGCAGCCATGAACGGCTACCAATTCAAGGTAGCGAAAAATGGCGAGGAATGGTATGGCGACGAAGCCGGCAACAACATCACCTTCAATGTGACTACCGCTTGCGACGTGACCATCACTTTCAACGCCACCACTTTTAAATCGACCGTGACCGGCAGCGGCGTGAAGGCCTACGTTTTCAACGTGGAGAAGGTGATAGCTGTGGGCAATGGCGCAGGCGCATGGCTCAACGATGCGGCCTGGGACCCTAATGCCGATGTCAACAAAATGACAGAAGTGGCCGACAAGGTGTATGAAATCGCCTTCGACAATGTGCCTGTGGGTGAAGAAGACTATATGGTGAAATTCGCCACCAACGGCTCTTGGACCGACAACTTCGGCGGCTTTTTTGAAGCCAGCGGCAAGGAAAGCGACGCTATGTACAATAGTGGCAACATCACGTTCAACCTTGAAAAAGCGGGCACCGTAAAGCTCCGCCTCGACCTCTCAAAATTCGACTACGCAACCCGCACAGGCGCTAAATTCGTGATTACTCTTCCTGGTAGCGAACCAGCAGAACTCACCTACTTTATGAAGCACCCATGGGGCGGTGCTGACTGGACTTGGAAGCCAATGGCTAAGAACACCGAAAAAAAATTCGCCATGCTCAATGGTGATGGCGAAGTTGCCGAATATGGCTGGGTAGTGAACGGCAAGTGGGGCGACGAAGGCGTGAGCATCAACGCCAAAGAAGACGACACCAACAGCAAATGGATTCCTAATCCACAAACCAATTTCAATCCTCAATTAGGCGAAGATTGTAGATTCTTCTACTTCCCAGAAACTCGCGACATGGTGCTGGTTATTCCTGAGCGTGCGGCTAAAGCAGAAGTGAGTTTCGATCCAGCCCCAGGCGAATACACTGGTCCTCTCACCGTGCGTGTGAAATGCCAAAATCTGCCAGGCGAAATCTCCAACATCAAATACTTCTTCAACGACAATGTCAATGACCAAGTTCTCTACGACGACGCTAAGGGCATCGTGCTCACCGAAACCACCAACCTCGGAGCTTTTATCAGCCTTACCGACGGCGGCGCCTTTACCGTTGTAGGAAAATATGTGATTACCAAGCTTTCTGGCATCAGCGACATCACTACCACCGCCAACACTAAGGCTCAAAAGGTGATTGAAAACGGACAGGTGCTCATCATCAAAGACGGCAAGAAATACAACCTGCTCGGCAACCAAGTGAAGTGAAACAAAAGAAGCCTCTCCTAAATCATCCCCTAAAGGGAAGGACTTACTGATGGGATAGGGACGTTTGCATAATCCCAAATCGTTCATTAGGCTCTAATGACCGATTTGGGTTTAACTTAATAATCCAACAAACATTATGAAAAAAATTTTACTGATGCTCGTTGCGCTTATCGCAACATCATTCTCAGCAATGGCTGAAGACATTTACATTGTGGCAGGCTCGGAAGAGCTTTGCGGCACAGTTTGGGACGGCACCGACCACAACAACAAAATGACCGACAATGGCGATGGCACCTATTCCAAAACCTTCACCAACGTGGCAGCCATGAACGGCTACCAATTCAAGGTAGTGAAAAATGGCGTGGAATGGTATGGCGACGAAGCCGACAACAACATCACCTTCAATGTGACTACCGCTTGCGACGTGACCATCACTTTCAACGCCACCACTTTTAAATCGACCGTGACCGGCAGCGGCGTGAAGGCCTACGTTTTCAACGTGGAGAAGGTGATAGCTGTGGGCAATGGCGCAGGCGCATGGCTCAACGATGCGGCCTGGGACCCTAATGCCGATGTCAACAAAATGACAGAAGTGGCCGACAAGGTGTATGAAATCGCCTTCGACAATGTGCCTGTGGGTGAAGAAGACTATATGGTGAAATTCGCCACCAACGGCTCTTGGACCGACAACTTCGGCGGCTTTTTTGAAGCCAGCGGCAAGGAAAGCGACGCTATGTACAATAGTGGCAACATCACGTTCAACCTTGAAAAAGCGGGCACCGTAAAGCTCCGCCTCGACCTCTCAAAATTCGACTACGCAACCCGCACAGGCGCTAAATTCGTGATTACTCTTCCTGGTAGCGAACCAGCAGAACTCACCTACTTCATGAAGCACCCATGGGGCGGCGGCGAGTGGGCTTGGAAGCCAATGGCTAAGAACACCGAAAAAAAATTCGCCATGCTCGATGGTGATGGCGAAGTTGCCGAATATGGATGGATAGTGAACGGCAAGTGGGGCAACAATGGCGTGAGCATCAACGCCAAAGAAGACGACACCAACAGCAAATGGATTGCTAAGCCACATACCACTTTCAATCCTCAGCTTGGCGAAGATTGTAGATTCATCTACTTCCCACAAACTTCCGACGACGTGATAGTTATTCCTGAGCGCGTGACTAACGCAGAAGTGAGTTTCGATCCAGCCCCAGGCGAATACACAGGCCCTCTCACCGTGCGCGTGAAATATAATAATCTGCCAGGCGAAATCTCCAATATCACGTACTTCCTCAACAACAATAACGATGAACTACTCTACGACGACGCTAAGGGCATCGTGCTCACTGAAAGCACCAACCTCGTAGCTTTCGTCAACTTTACCGACGGCAACGTTCTTTCCGTTGTAGGAAAATATGTGATTACCATGCCTACAGGCGTCAACGACATCACTACCGCCACCACCACCAAGGCTCAAAAGGTGATTGAAAACGGACAGGTGCTCATCATCAAAGACGGCAAGAAATACAACCTGCTCGGCAACCAAGTGAAGTAAAACAACCCTCCCCAATGGAGGAAAGCCTCACCTACAGGGAAAGACTTACACCCACAGAGGCAGCCAAATAACCAGCCCTCGCAAATCCCCAAAAATTTGCGAGGGCTTCCTATTTTTCCCACTCCCCAACTCGTCGACCAGCTAACTCGGTGGCCTATTGACTCATTGACTTGTTGCCTTGTTGACTTCAAAAACACCAATTAAATCCAATTAAAAATCCATTTACACCAATTTTCTTTATATTTTCAAATCGGTGTAAAATTGAGTTTTAATGGATTACAAACCAAAGGGACGGTTCTTTTGGTTTGTTGACTTGTCGACTTGTTGACTTGTTGATTTGTTGACTTGTTGGGCTTATTTTCTTACCACTTTGCCTTTGTGGATGTAGATGCCTTGGGGGAGGTCGTTGGTGGTGGTGGCGTTTTGCTTCACGATGCGGCCATCAATGGTGTAAACATTGGTGTCGGTGGCTTTTTCGCTTGCGCAAATGTCGGTCACACTGCTTACCAATTCTTCCTTGATGTTGGCAAATTCTTTCCACACAGGAGCCGCCTTGTAGTTTGCCAATGAGCCTTTTGGCACATACAGCGTGCAGTGGCTTGCTACCTTAGTGAACACCTTGTCGGTTTCTGCGATTTCAGCAGGAACAGCCGATTTGCAGTGGATAGCCACGAGGTTGGGGCATTCCGACACCGAGTAATAACCAAATGCACTCACGCTTGCAGGAATCACGAGGCAGCGCAAATCGTCGTTATAGCAAAGCGAAAAAGAGGCAACTTTCTCAATTCCTTCAGGAATTTGGCAGGTGTCCTTGCCGTTGGTGAAGAAAATGAGACTTTTGCTGTCGTTGTTGGTCAAGAAGCCGTTTGAGAAAGCGAAGTGGGTGTTTGCCGCGTCGATGTTGATGTTTCGCAGTGCGTCGCATCCACTAAACGCATTTGCGCTAATGTCGCTGACCGATGCTCCAATGTTGATGGTGGCAAGTTTGCGGCACGCTTCAAACATAAGAGGGCTGATATTCTCAAGGCCTGCACCAGTAGAGAATTCTGTGAGGTTGTCACATTCCGAAAAGCAGAGTCCACCCACCTTCTTCACCGAATTTGGGAACGCCATATTGGAAAGCTGCGTACAGCGGCGAAACACGAAATCGCCGATCTCTGTGAGGTTGCCAGCCCACTTCACGGTGGTGAGTTTGGTGTTCCAGATAAATGCGCCATCTCCAAGCGTTGTCACATTTTTCCCAATCTCCACACTTGTCACGCCGCTGTTGTTGAAAGCGTAATCTCCAATCTTGGTTACAGTGCACTCGCCCACAGCTTCAGGCACCACAAGCGCTCCAATGTTGGTGTAGTTCTCACTCTCGTCGTAGTAGCAAATGGGATGTGGGCTTTTAACGGAATAGCTCAGCATAGGAGCTCCCGTGCGAATTGTTGGAAACAGGGCATAAGTGGCGCATGCCGTCTTTTCGGCATCGTTAGTGGTATAATGAATGCCCTCACTCACTACGTCTGCACCAGCCATCGCCAAAGCTTGAGTAGCCATCAGCGCAGCAACAAAACATTTTGTAAAATTCTGTTTCATATTTTACTTATTTAAAAAGTTAATTTTCTGAATGTAAAGTTATATATAATTGTAAATACGAAAGTATAACTCTTTGCACTTTTTGTTATACTTTCGTATAATTTTATCACAAAAAAGGCATATTGTGTGGAGGGTGTCGTGAAGATTTTTATATTTTTGCATTGAAATTAAAAATCATCAAAATCTAAATAAGAAATGCAAAAAAAGCTACCGAATGCTCATCATCCAATATCTGATGAAACTGTTAATTTGGTTGAAATATTAAATTCAATTTGTTTGATGACAAATAGCACAGTAATTGTTTACGATTATACAAAGAGAACAATTGTGTATGCTCATTTAAGTGGAGCTGTCAATTATACTCCAAAATACCCTGACAAACCAAATGTGGATTTACAATTGTATTTAGGAGAGTATGGGATGAAAGAGATAGAAAAAATATGTTATACTAAAGATTCTTTCATGAAAAGGTTAAGTAATGACGAAAAACAAAAAATGGTGGTTTATGGACATCTTAATATCACCAATGACAAAAGCATCATTAAAGATTTATGTATTTCATTTTTAGGGAATACTATTGCATTTACACAAGACGAAGATTTGCGTTATGAATTATTTAAAATAACTATAACTACGAGTGAAGAAACTGAACTGAAAATATTTAATGGAGTGACTGGGGAATGTTGGCGACATAGCGCTCTATCTAATAGGTGGTTGAAGATGCCTATACTGCAATTTTCAGCGTTTGAAAAGCAAGTTATGTCTTTGTCTATAATTGGAATGTCGTCAAAACAGATAGCCACAAAAATCAATAGGCCAGAAATCAGTGTTAAAAAGGCAAAATCACGGATAATGCAAGCTGTAAATGCTACCAATATGACAGAAGCCTCTTTCATCCTCTCCCATCTCAAATTTTTATAAATTCGTGGGCTTATCCTTTGGCAATAATCGGATTTTAATGGATTAAATCGGTGTTTCGCACCCCTATAGCAGACTCTTCGGACCCATAACAGACCCAAGCAGACCCAAATCAGACTTCAATCCGACTTGCAACCTGCTGCACTCGTTGACCTGTTGACTCGTTGGCTCTCGTTGGCTTAAAATGCAAAATTGCGTGTGGGAATGCGCGATTTGTGTGAAAAAAGTAGTAATTTTGTAGGCTAAACACATTAGATAATAGAAATGTGGGGAGTAGGCACACCGAATGCGCTGAAAACCACTATCATTACTACAATAATGAATCCGATTAAAGGAAACAAAAAAGACGAAGAAAAGAAAATCATCAACGAAGCCGCTGGTGAAGAATACAAGTATGGCTTCGTGACCGATGTCGAAACCGCCGTTATCCCGAAAGGGCTTAACGAGGATGTGGTGCGCCAAATCTCGGCACTCAAGGGCGAGCCTGAATGGCTGCTGGAGTTCCGTCTGAAGGCGTTCCGCCACTGGCTCACGCTGCCCCAACCCAAATGGGGGCACGTGAACATTCCCGATATCGACTTCCAAGACATCAGCTACTACGCTGCACCACGCAAGCGCACTCCACAGAAGGAAATCGACCCTGAGGTGAAGAAAACTTTCGACAAGCTGGGCATTCCGCTGGAGGAGCAAATGCGCCTGTCGGGCATGGCGGTAGATGCCATCATGGACAGTGTGAGCGTTCACACCACCTATCGCGAGAAACTCGCCGAACTTGGCGTGATTTTCTGTTCTATCAGCGAGGCGGTGAAAGACTACCCCGACCTTGTGAAGAAATACATGGGCACGGTGGTGCCTTATACCGACAACTTTTATGCCGCGCTTAATTCGGCGGTGTTCAGCGATGGCTCGTTTGTGTATATTCCAAAGGGCGTGCGTTGCCCAATGGAACTGTCGTCGTATTTCCGCATCAATGCCGCACAGACCGGGCAGTTTGAGCGCACACTGATTGTTGCCGACGACGACAGTTATGTGTCGTATCTCGAAGGCTGCACCGCACCTCAGCGCGACGAGAACCAACTCCACGCCGCTATCGTGGAAATCATTGTGGAGGAGCGCGCCGAAGTGAAATACAGCACCGTGCAGAACTGGTACCCCGGCGACAAAGACGGCCGTGGCGGTATCTACAACCTGGTGACCAAGCGTGGCATCTGCCGCGGCGACCACAGCAAACTCTCGTGGACGCAGGTGGAAACCGGCTCGGCTATCACTTGGAAATATCCAAGCTGCATTTTAGCTGGCGACAACACCGTGGGCGAGTTCTACTCCGTGGCGCTCACCCGCAACCGTCAAGAGGCCGACACCGGCACCAAGATGATTCACTTGGGCAAGAACAGCCGCAGCACCATCGTGTCGAAAGGCATTTCGGCTGGCAACAGCCAAAACAGCTACCGCGGTATGGTGAAAATTGCCCCAAAGGCCACCAACTGCCGCAACTACACCCAGTGCGACAGCCTCTTGCTCACCCCCACCAGCGGTGCCCACACGTTCCCTGTGATTGAGGTGGGCAACGACTCGTCGGTAGTGGAGCATGAAGCCACCACCAGCAAAATCAACGAGGAACAAATCTTCTATTGCAACCAGCGCGGCATCAGCACCGAAGATGCCGTGGGACTCATCGTGAACGGCTACGCCAAGGAGGTGATGGCAAAACTCCCAATGGAATTTGCAGTAGAAGCCCAAAAACTGCTCAGCATCTCGCTCGAAGGCAGCATTGGATAAGAGATTAGAAGTTAGAGATTAGAAATTAGAGGTCAGAGAGGGGGAAGCACTCGAGTGCTCAGAGTTCTCCGAGTGCTCCGATAAGGCAAGAAGCCCCCCACCGACCGACCATAAAATAGTATTATGCTTGAAATAAAAGACTTACGCGCCTCGATTGAGGGCAAGGAGATTTTGAAAGGCATCAACCTCACGGTGAAGCCGGGTGAAGTTCACGCCATTATGGGTCCGAACGGCTCTGGCAAGAGTACGCTAAGTGCTGTGCTCACTGGCAACCCTGCCTACACTGTGACCGGTGGCGAAGTGGAATTTAACGGCAAAGACCTCTTGGCACTCTCTCCCGAAGACCGTGCCCACGAAGGCTTGTTCCTCAGTTTCCAGTACCCTGTGGAAATTCCGGGGGTGTCGATGGTGAACTTTATGCGTGCCGCCATCAACGAGAAACGCAAATACTACGGCAAAGAGCCTCTGAGCGCAAGCGACTTCCTGAAACTCATGCGCGAGAAGCGCCAAGTGGTGCAACTCGACAACAAACTTGCGTCACGCGCCGTGAACGAGGGTTTCTCTGGCGGTGAGAAGAAGCGCAACGAAATTTTCCAAATGGCTATGCTGGAGCCTAAGTTGAGCATTCTCGACGAAACCGACAGCGGCCTCGACATCGACGCGCTGCGCATTGTGGCTGAGGGCGTGAACACGCTGAAAACCGCCAACAATGCCACCATCGTGATTACACACTACCAACGCCTGCTCGACTACATCAAGCCCGACTTCGTGCATGTGCTCTACAAGGGACGCATCGTGATGAGCGCCGGCCCTGAACTGGTGATGGAACTTGAGGAAAAGGGCTACGACTGGATTAAGGAACAAGTGGATAAAAAAGGAGAGTAAGCCGCTATGACAACCTCACTCACTCAATACATCGACCTCTACACCCAGCACGCCGAAGCCATCTGCGCCCACGCGCCAGCCGCTATGAATGCGCTGCGCCCCGACGCGCTTGCCGCTCTCGATGGCGCCACGCTCCCCAAAAAGGGGCAGGAGGACTACGAGGCGACTGATTTGGAAAAGGTGTTTGCGCCCGACTATGGCGTGAACATCAACCGTGTGCCTTTCGCACCCGATGCGGCGGCTTCGTTTCGCTGCGATGTGCCCAACATGAGCACTTGCCTCTACTTCTTTTTCAACGACATATTTGCCGAAAGCCGCACCGCCGCACGCAACACGCAAGCGGGGCTGGTGATTGAAAGTTTTGCCGATGCGCAAAAAAATCACCCCGAAGTGCTCCAGAAGCACCTTGGCTCACTTGCCGACCTGAAGAAGCCGGAAGTGGCGCTCAACACGCTGCTCGCGCAAGACGGTATGCTCATCTACGTGCCAAAGGGCATGGTGGTGGAGAAGCCTATTCAGCTGGTGAACATCTTCAAGGCTGCCGCGCCTGTGATGGCACTTCGCCGCATTCTGGTGGTGCTTGAAGAAGGCGCACAGGCTAAGATGCTGGTGTGCGACCACACGCAAGACGCTGAGCACAGCTACCTCGCAAGCCAAGTGGTGGAAATCGTGGCTGAGCGCGGCTCGGTGTTCGACTACTACGATTTGGAGGAGAGCAGCGAGAGCACCCACCGCGTTTCGTCGATTTTCGTGCGCCAAGCCGAAGGCTCAAATGTGCTTATCGACGGTATCACGCTGCTCAACGGCATCACTCGCAACGATTATTATGTGAACATCGACGGTGAGCACGCTGAAACACACCTGCTCGGCATGACCGTGGCATCGGCACACCAGCATGTCGATAACCACACGTTCATCAGCCACAATGTGCCACGCTGCGAAAGCAACGAGATGTTTAAGTATGTGCTCAACGGCCAATCCGTGGGCGCATTCGCAGGCAAGGTGCTGGTGAAGGAGAATTGCCCTCGCACAGTGGCTTATCAAGGCAACCGCAACATCGTGGCATCGGCCGACGCGAAGATGTACAGCAAGCCTCAACTTGAGATTTACACCGACGATGTGAAGTGCTCGCACGGCTCTGCCACAGGTCAACTCAATGAGGAAGCACTGTTCTACATGCGTTCGCGCGGTATCAGCGAGGCTGAGGCACGCCAATTGCTCATGCAGGCATTTATGAGCGACGTGATCGACGCCGTTCGCCTCCCTGCGTTGAAAGACCGCTTGCACCACTTGGTGGAAAAACGCTTCCGTGGCCAACTGGCAATGTGTGCCGACTGCACAGCGGCAAACTGTGCGGCAGCAAAATAACAGACAACATTTAATATCTGACAGATCACTACAAACTAAATATGTTCGACGATTCGAAACTCACTTCTATTAGAAAAGACTACCCCATTCTTCAACGCGAAATTGAGGGCCACCCCATCGTGTACCTCGACAACGCCGCCACCTCGCAAGCCCCTATGTGCGTGGTGAAAGCCATTGAAGATATGTATTTCCACCACCGTGCCAATGTGCACCGTGGCGTACACACCCTTTCAGGCGAGGCTACCGACATGGTGGAAGCCACTCGCGAGAAGGTGCGTGCGTTTATCAATGCCGCATCCATTGAGGAGGTGGTGTTCACACGCGGTACTACCGAGGCAATCAACCTGGTGGCTGCCACCTATGGCGACCGACTTTGCAACGGCGATGAAATTATCCTCACCACCATGGAGCATCACAGCAACATCGTGCCTTGGCAACTCATTGGCAAGGATAAGCGAATCCGCATTCGTGTGGTGCCCATCAACGATGCAGGCGAAGTGAATTTAGATGAATATGCCGACTTGTTTACCGAGCAAACCCGCTTTGTGGCATTGGCGCATGTGTCGAATGTGCTGGGCACCATCAACCCCGTGAAGGAGATGATTGCCATTGCCCATCAGCATGGCGTGCCAGTGCTCATCGACGGCGCACAGGCGGCTCCACACATCGCTATCGACGTGCGCGACCTTGACTGCGACTTCTACGCATTCTCTGCCCACAAGATGTATGGCCCTACTGGCGTGGGCGTGCTTTACGGCAAGAAATTCCGCCTCAACAGTATGTCGCCCTACCAAGGTGGTGGCGAAATGATTGGCACAGTGAGTTTTGAGCGCACCACCTACGCCGAACTCCCATTCAAATTCGAAGCCGGCACCCCCGACTATGTGGGCATCGCCGCATTTGGCACCGCGCTCGACTATATCAATAATCTGGGCATCGACAACATTGCCGCACACGAGCGTGCGCTGGTGGAGGAAGCCACACGCGGACTGCTCACCATCGACGGTATGCGCATCTTCGGCACAGCCGAAAACAAGGCTGGTGTGATTTCATTCCTCGTGGGCGACATCAACAGCTACGATATGGGACTGCTGCTCGACAAGCTCGGTTTTGAAGTGCGTACAGGCCACCACTGCGCCCAACCGCTGATGAACCGCTACGGCGTGCAAGGCATGGTGCGCGCATCATTCGCCGCCTACAACACCCTCGACGAAGTGCACCGCTTCGTAGAAGCCGTCCGCCGCGTCTCCACCATGTTCTAAAACCAGATATTAGAAGTTAGAAATTAGAGGTTAGAGGTTAGAAATTAGAGGTTAGAGGTTAGAAATTAGAGGTTAGAAATTATATCTTAGAGGATTAGAGATTGGGCAGAAATCAGCCCCCTCACACAAATCCAAAACCCTTAACCATACAAAATTCGGAGTACTCTGAGCGCTCAGAGTACTCCGAATTTCTTTATTACTGAATATTTAAATCTCGAAACCAAATTTTCACTCTAACGTAGAAAAAAAATGATACGACAAATGTCCCGATAAAAATATCACAACTCACTGATATACAAAACAAAATCTATACAACATTCAAAAATGTCCCGATAATGATACGATAAAAATGATACGATAAAAACGCCCACAGAACCATCCGTGAGATTTCCCACCAGGCGTGCAAAAACCGTGAGATCCGTGAGATCTGTGTGAGCCCAAACCCACAGGCCACAAGAGCGTTAATCGTTCATTATTCTACGGAGTTCGGCGTTGGTGAGCAGGAAAGTTGCCTCTTCGGGGGTGTTAGCACTACTATATATATATTGTATGTTGAAACCTCGTTTCACAGCCTCCTTCAACAAAGGGTCGTCCTCGATATCGTCGTCGGTGAACAAATCTTTCGCGGTCAAATTAGCGACATTGCTTCGCACCTCACTCATACTCAATCCCGACTCCGTAATATCCACGTAGCAGTTCAGCGTGCGACCTTCCTTGGCAAACTGCACAATCCTCATACCGCCACCAGCATCCATCGGCAATTTGTTTTGCGCCAGTTTTAGTTGAGCGTCAAACAAGTCATCGCCTCGGAGCGGTGCTTTTTGAGCAGCCTCCAATTCCTTAGGAGTCAGCATAGCCACCTGCCTGGAGCCATCTGTGCACTCATACACAAATTTCACACCCATACTTGCGGCAAGAAGTTCGCGCGTAAAGTCCTTATCAAATTCCGCCACCATATTTCGGAGCAGCGTTTTTGAGGTCTCAGGGTCGCCAAGGTTGATGCAAATGTTTCTAAACGCCTCTTGGTCCACCTCATAGGTATATACCACCAAGTCGCCATCCATCTCCACACTCGTCATCGTGATGCCATCGGCAATCTTCTCTGGGCAATCATCATTGACATCAGCCACCTCAATGGCCAATTTACCTTTCTGAAAAATGCAACTGCCCAGCAGCAAAACAACCGCCAACAAGCAGAATGATAACAATTTCGCCTTCATAATGTATCTGTTTTATGAGTTAAAATTCGGGACGGAAGCCAGATTTGGCCTTCTTGAACTGATTGTATTTCTCTTTGTTGAAGCGAAACATGATGCGGCTACGCTCACGGCGTTCTGCCGATGCATCAGCAGGTTCCACTATGCCCAAAGTCACCATCTTGCGATGGAAATTTCGGCGGTCGAGTTCGTGCTCGGCATCGTTGTCTAAAATGGTGTCGTAGAGTTGCTTGAGTTGCGACATAGTGAACTGCTCCGGCATCAATTCAAAGCCAATAGGCTTGTAATGAATACGGCAACGAAGTTCCTCCAACGCATCATCGAGGATTTGCTGGTGGTCGAAAGCAAGTTCGGGCAAGTCGTTGATGTCAAACCATTGCGCATTGGCGGCATCGTCACCACCCACCACTTCACACTTCTTCACCAGCGCCAAGTGAGCCACAGTGATAACGCGCTCGCGAGGGTCGCGGCTCAACTCCGAATACACCTTGAATTGCTCCACCGAATCCACGTCCACGCCAGTCTCCTCGCGCAGTTCACGCAGGGCGCAAGCCTCCACATTCTCGTCGGCGGGCCGTCCGGCGTAATTCTCCGAACGAAGAAAGCCACCAGGCAATGCCCAGCAGCCCTTGTACGGTTCGCCACCACGCTCAATGAGCAGCACTTGGAGTGCCATACGCTTGTTTTTCTTCTTTGATTCACGGTCCTCTGGAGCCACATCGTAGCCAAACACCACACAGTCGGTGGTCACGGCTGGGTGGGGGTACTGATAAGAGTATTGATACTTGTTTTCTGCCATTGATTTAATCTTTTCAATGCAAAGATAATGTTTTTCATGATATTAGTGTGTGTTTTTTACATAAAATTCAAGGAAAGGTTTTTCACGGT
>SAMEA104315431__coassemble_536_pt1 | contig 29981 bp, 30 predicted proteins | sample SAMEA104315431__metabat2_low_PE_036 | metagenome-assembled genome bin SAMEA104315431 (sample SAMEA104315431) | gut metagenome | biome: Monkey gut; feature: monkey-associated habitat; material: faeces | place: China | collected 2013
GCAACTTGTCGAAGCCGCCGGACTTGATATTACGCCCGAACAAGGGATTTTATAGATTAAAGTCATCCTCACAAACTTGCAGACTGCACTCATGCAGGCCAAAGAAACCCAGAAGGAGGATATACTGAAACTGGGGAAGGCACTCTATGACAAAGCTATGCAAAATGTGAGAGCCATCATAGAGCAGAACAAGCAGCTGCAAAATGAGAACGGTCGGTTGACTGAAGAGAATGATGTCCTTAGAAAGCGGATAGCCTCAATGGATGAAAATGCCATCGCCCGACTTCTGGACAAGAAGGATGCAGAAATCAAAGAGCTACAAGAGCGGCTTGGCAAAGCTGAGTCTGAGGCAGTCCGTTCAGGCAACAAGGCATATAGTGAGCATCAGCGAGCTGAGAATGCAGCGAGTCAAGTCAAAGAATTGCTTGCTATTCCAGAAATCAAAGAAATCTGGGAGAGCATACAGCAGAAAAAGGAAGCCTTCTCGAAGCAGATTGACCAATGTATTGAAGATGGTATCGCAGCAATCAGAGATTATGCAGATGGCAAAGATAACGACTTCCAGCCAAAGCTGGGTAACGCTGTTGCATGGGGCATCATCGCAATAGCATTCAGGTATGGCCTTGACCCAACTGACGAAAAGCAACGCAGGATGGCTACTGCCTACCTGTTAGAAAAGGTGCCATGGACTGGTATGTCTGAGTTCAAAGCTGGTCTTACTGTATCTCGCACTCGACAGCTCTGTGACGCAATGACGGTTTCCAAAGATATGATGGCGAACTTACTCCTTGCCGCTGGCGGTAGGAGCGGTATTAGCACAGGTGGTGGCGGTTCCAATGGTGAACTTACCAACTGGGACGGCACGAAGAAAAAGACTGGTTGGGGAATTGGATAACCCCATAGAAAACATTAGAAAGAATAAATATGATGACATCAATAAAGGTAAAGTTCAGACCATCCACAGTGGATGGTAAGGAGGGAGGTCTCTATTTCCAGATTATCCACAATCGGGTAGTCCGTCAGTTGAATACTGATTATAAAGTCTTTGCAGGGGAATGGGATGCAGAGTCGGAAAGCGTTATCGTAAATGGTAACCGCTCCAACCTTCTGTTGGGTATTCAAGAACGTCTGGCATGGGATGTAGCACGTTTGGAAAAGGTTGTCCATTCGTTGGAAACGGAGCGTCGTCGCTTCACTGCAGATGATGTGATTACCTTGTTCCATCTGACCAAGGAGTCCTCCCTCTTTACCTTTATGCATGGTGTCATAGCGCAATTGAAGCAACTGGGCAAAGTCCGCACGTCGGAGACCTATACTGCCACACTTAATAGCTTTATGGTATTCCGAGACGAGTAGGATGTGCCACTTGACGGAATCAGTTCTGATATGATGCTCATGTATGAAGCTTACTTGAAAGCTAGAGGTGTTCGCATGAATACCATATCGTTCTATATGCGTAACCTTCGGGCGGTCTATAACCGAGCCGTAGAGAAAGGACTGACTCCACAGAACAATCCCTTCCGGCATGTCTATACTGGAGTAGATAAGACCGTGAAGCGAGCAATACCCATTAAGGACATCAAAGCCCAGAAGAAGTTGGATTTATCCATGAAACCATCTTTGGACTTCGCCCGTGATATGTTCATGTTCAGCTTTTACACCAGAGGAATGTCCTTTGTGGATATGGCATACCTCAGAAAGACAGACCTTCAAAACGGAATTCTGACCTATCGCAGACGAAAGACAGGTCAGGAGCTGACCATCAAGTGGGAGAAGTGTATGGCTGAAATCATTGCTAAATACCCTGAAAATCAAACAGACTTTCTTCTCCCTATCATCAAAGAGCAAGGCCATGAGCGAAGGCAATATGACAATGCACTGCATCTTGTCAACTATCGCCTAAAGGAACTTTCCACAATGTTGAAACGCCAAAGACCACTCACCATGTATGTGGCTCGTCATTCATGGGCAAGTGCAGCCAAGGCAAAGAATGTGCCGTTGTCAGTTATCAGCGAAGGAATGGGACACGATTCTGAAGCAGCAACACAAATATACCTCGCTTCTTTGGAAACGTCAGTAGTTGATAAAGCAAACAAGATGATATTAGGACTTTTATAAACAGAGATTTGTTTAGCAAATTTCTCAATCTCTTTCCAAGAGACGGATATTTGGGTACAAAGGTTCTTTTTTCTTGCAAAATCCACCTTATTAAACAAGAAAAGCAAGCCATTATTAAGTTGAAGGAGGATGTCCCATACGAAACGGTATGTCGACCATTTGAACAACAGGACGTGGTATATACAGAGTTCAATGAAGGGCAAGATGTGACAGATCAGTCTGCTGGGAACTGTAGCATTGTATATCATCTTGACAAGGTTCTGGAGAAGAAACTTACTCCTGAGGACACAGAGCAACTACAGAACTATGTAGAGTATTTGGCCAGTATAGAACAGGAATAAGATAATGAGAGCAACGCTTGAATATATCAAACAAAAGTTTGATGAATACAATAATCTGATGTTTGAGGAGAAGTTGAAACCACTCCCCTTCAAACTCAGTAATGCCAAGTCATTTCTAGGTGCAGTATTCTTCCAACGAGAGAAAAATCCAGATGACACATGGCATTACCATAGATTTGTGTTCAAGATTAGTACAGTGATGGATTTACCAGAAGATGTAGTGGAAGACACAATCATCCACGAGATGATACACTACTACATCATGAGTAACCAGATGCAGGACACGGCACCACATGGCAAACTCTTCATCTCAAAGATGCAAGAGATAAACCGAAAGTTTAACCGTAATCTATCTGTCACCCACCATGCCACTAAAGAGGAGCAGGATAGTGACAAGAGGGTTCTGCAGCACATCATCTGTGTATCACGTCTGAAAACTGGTAAACGTGGCGTTACTGTTGCTACGAAGTCCAGACTGTTTGAATTATGGGATGCAATGCCAAACTTTCCCAAAATGGTAGAACTGAAATGGGTGGTTTCCACCGATCCATATTTCAACCGCTTCCCTAAAGCTACTAAACCTGGTGTCTATTTTGTTCCTTCGGAAGAGTTGGAAACACACTTGAAAGATGCAAAGGAGCTAATCAAACAAGGTAATTCAATTAGAATAAAGAAATAGTATGACTATCAACGAAAGAATAAACAAGAAACTAAAGCCTTGGGGGGTCACTGTCGAAGATTTGACAGAAGAAGAACTGGCAGAAGCTAAAGAGTGTTTGACGCCAGGAATTATTGATGGCTTTTTCTATAGTGACGTATTGATAAAGAAATCTCTTTTGAAGAGCATTGAGCGCAAAAAAAAACTAAAACTTAAAATAGAATAAAAATAGCAGGCCGTATCAGAGGCCTGCTATCTCCCAGAAGAGCAATGCTTAATGCCTGGTGTCCTTGGGTGGACATGGGTCATTTCCATAGCTGTTGGGATTATGAATCTTACCATCTGTGCCATGAGGAATAAGTTCTAGTCCTTCCCTCTTTGCCAGATCGCGACTCCACTCCATTGCTTCTTTCTTCGTATCAAAGTGCTTTGAAGCCCTGTCTGCGTTCGGTCTTTTCGCATCCCAACCTCCTCTGTTTGGATTAGAAACGATGTGTATTTCTTTCCTCATAAAAGTCGGGGTTAGATTGTGAAAAACATCGCGGTGACCTTCCGATTCCGCTACGGAGCACTTCAGGCGTTGCATACCATTGTGCGGTTTACTGTCCGCTAGGTACCCTAACCAGTTCGGTGTCAACCCAGAAGTTGTCGCTTCGCTGATTGCATCCGGTGCAAAGAGGCGTGATGTAGAGCTCACTGCCTCCAAACACCTTCTGAACGTGAGCGCCAACAAGGGTGCCTGTGGAATGACAATCGGTAGCGCCACAACGGGTAGCCTTTTTACCCGTTTTCTTCTCCCAATATTCCAACCACGATGACTCACCTGTAGAGGGCTTTGACCATCTGGAAGTACCACTTGCGTTTTTGACGTATGTCATAGAGCAGATATGGTTTTAGACACTGTTGTCTGAACAGTACAGCAGAGCTTTACTCCTGTGGGTGGTTCCGGTGCTCAGGAACGAGTCCACCATTTAGAAAATGAGCAAGCCTAGTGCCTATTATTGAGATTTGAGTAAAAATCACAAAAAAAAGAAATGTTTTAAGATTCAAACAGTAGATAACTTATTAATATTCCGCTAAATCCACAAATTTTGCCATATTGTCAACCAGAACTGCCACTGTCAGACTGACATCATATTCTTCTGCCAATTTGTCTTGTTTTTGAAGGAAATTCAAAAATCTTTTGCATGTATAAAATAAAATATTTAATTTTGCAACCATAATTTGAGCAAAAATCACAAAATTAAGTTATGATAACGAGCTTTGCCGCAGAGAATTACCGTTCGATAGACGAAGAAATCAAACTGTCATTTGAGGCTGATACGGGCATCAAAGACATGGACAACAGAGGCTTCACCACTGTTGCAAACACTCGTGTGCTTAACACCAAGGCTTTTTATGGAGCCAACTCCAGCGGTAAGTCGAACGTATTCAAGGCCGTTGGCAGGATGCGGGCTATCATTATTCATTCGGTGAGGCTGAACGATAACGAAACGCTACCGTATGATGCCTTTCTGCTTTCTGATAAGGAGGCGAGGCCAACGCGATTTGAAATGTCGTTTGTGGACGGCACCGACAAGTTTACCTACGGATTCAGCTATACTGTGCAACGGATAGAAGAGGAATGGCTGATAGCGAAATTTCCCAAGCGATCGCTGAAAACGCTGATGAGGCGGACTCCCAATATGATAGAGATAGACGAACAGAACTATCCGGAAGGGCTGGCCATAAAAGAAGGAACCATCCCCCTGAATAACAATAGACTTTTCATCTCGCTTGCGGCACAGCTGGGTGGGGAAATATCAAAAAGGGTGATAGAGTGGTTCAGAACCAAGCCCAATGTGATTTCCGGTTTGCGCGACAGCGATTTCTCACGCTATACAAAGGAGATGCTGCATACCAGGACAGACTACAAGGACGAGATTCTGGACTTTATCAGCGGTATGGACGTGGGCTTCCGCGAAGTGACCACCGAACAAGAGTTCATTGACGAAAAGATGTTGCCCAAAGGACTACCTGCGGAAATAGTGGCCTCGCTGAAAGAACATCCGCCCATTGTTGCCTATGCCAAGCACAGTAAAATAAACGTAGATGGTGAAGTAGTGGGGGTGGTGGACTTTGACATAGATGAAAGAGAGTCGGACGGCACGAGAAAACTGTTTAATCTTGCCGGGCCTATTGTTGACACCTTACGGCAGGGGAAGTCACTGTTTGTTGACGAGTTGGATGCGCAACTGCATCCACTATTGTCGCGTCGCATCGTTCGGCTTTTCAACTGTGCAGAGACAAACCCTCACGGAGCACAGTTGATATTCACTACGCATGACACGAATATGCTGTCGAAGAAACTGTTGAGGAGAGATCAGGTGGTTTTCGTGGAAAAGACGGCAAAAACGCACTATTCCACGAAACTAACCCCGATGATGAGTATAACGTTAGGCAATGGTGCAAAACCTAGAACAGACAGCAACTACGAGAAGAATTATCTGGAAGGGAAATATGGGGCTATTCCTTACTTTGAAGAAGAATTTAAAGGTTGTAACGAATAGAGAAAGGAGGCGAAAACCATGCAGCCAGTGTATATTGACTTACATATCCACACCTATCCCGATGCGAACAACCGTTCTACGGACTATGATGTTGCGACGCTGGTGAGGAAGATTAAAGAGTACAACAGCGACGAACCGTTCCTGATAAGTTTCACCGACCACAACACCATCAACAAGGAAGCATACCTGGCTGCCAAGGCAATCGGGGTGAACCTGCTGTTGGGCGCAGAACTGCACATCAAGAACCATGATGACGTAGAGGCATTCCACTGCCACATTTATTTCAATCTGGATGTGACAGAGGAGAATATTAAAGCACTGAACGACATCTTGGACAAACTGTACACAAACAAACTGCCATGCAAAACTGACCAGTCGATACCCGACATACAGAAGGTAATCAATGCCTTCGATCCATTTGAGTTTATGCTGCTTCCACACGCAGGGCAAAAGCACGGACAGTTCAACTACTCGCTGCATGAGGGTGAACAGGTGGATAACGCCATCAGCCGCAGTATCTACTACAACCAGTTTGACGGCTTTACTGCGCGTGAAGACAAGGGACTGGAAGCTACACGAGAGTATTTTGCCAAACTAGGCATAGCGGAGTTTGTGAACCTGCTGACCTGCTCGGACAACTATGTTCCCAGCCGCTACCCGGAACCGAAATCAAGTGAGGCTTCGCCTTTCGTGCCTACGTGGATGATGGCTGAACCGACATACGACGGTGTGAGGCTGTCACTCTCAGAGAGTTCGAGACTGTTTTACCAGAAGGAGAAGCCACAGATACAATGCGACCACATAGGTAAGGTGAAGTTGTCAAACGAGCTGATAGACATTGACGTGGAGCTGACAGAAGGACTCAATGTGGTGATAGGTGGCTCGTCCTCGGGCAAAACGCTGTTTGTGGACTCGGTGAACAAGTTCTTTGAACAGGATTTACAACATTCGGAATATGCGAAGTTCAAAGTGGAGAACATAGACGTAAAGAATCCATCGGAAATTCACCCCTACTACATTCATCAGAACTTTATAGCAGATTTAGTGAATAGAAATGATGAGGCCTCGATAGACGAGATTCCCATCCTAAAGAAAGCATTTCCGAGCGATGACAACGTGAAGCGACAAATCAGCAAAACGCTGGCAGATCTGAAACTTATAGTGGACGAGATGCTACTCTGCGTGGAAAACATTGAGAAGATAGAGCGTTGGCTGAAGGACATTCCACACCCCGGCAAACTGATTATGAAAGGTAAAGTGGAGGGAAACATCTTCCAGCCATTGATGCCCAAGGATGATGAAGAGGAGAAATGCGCCTACCCGGAGGAGGAGTACAATACCGATGTCGAAAATCTAGTGAGGCTAGAAAAGTTTGTAAACGAGAATCCGTTTTCAGGCAATATCAGCAAGGAGGTAGAGGCTATACTGAAGGAACTCGCCAAGGCTAGAAGGGGGGCTGAGCTATTTGAGAATGTGGCCGCACTGATAGCGACGCGCAAGGATGAGAAGGACGAAGAACTGCAAACAAGGCATGGACAGAACCAGAGTAACTTGCAAAACCGCAGGGAACTGATACATTATCTCCGTGACTACGTGAAATACAGCCGCAGTTTTGCTGAGCAGAAAGTGAAACTGACCGAGATGAATAGGTCGTTTACCACCAAGGAGGTAAAGGCAACTGGGCACACTCTGTACATAGAAAACACGTTCAAATTTAACGAAGAAGTACTGATGGAGGTGCTGAACAAGTATCTGAACCACCACTTCAGGAATATGGACGATGTAATGCCGGAGAATATGTACCAGACTAAGTTCAAACAGCGTCCGAGGGTGAGCTCATATAGGGAATTAGGCGACTATATCTATGGATACCTGCAGAAAAACGACCATACGTCATATAAGATTGTGTCTTCGGACGGTAGGAATTTCTACGAGATGAGTCCCGGCTGGAAGTCGGCTATCCTGCTGGATTTGATACTTGGCTATGATGGCGGCAATTCACCTATCATCATTGATCAGCCGGAAGACAACCTGGCCGTGAAGTATATCAATGAGGCGTTAGTGCAGACCATCAAAAAGGTAAAGTACAGGAAACAAGTGATATTGGTAAGCCACAACGCTACCATTCCGATGATGGCTGATGCACAGACCATTGTGCTCTGCAAGAACGACGGGAAGAAAATCACAATCCGTTCAGCCTCGCTAGAAGGTCAAATTGGGAAAGAGAAGATTCTGGACCTTATAGCAGACCAGACCGACGGAGGCAAGGCATCGATCAAGAAAAGAGTAAAGAAGTATAACCTGAAAAAGTTCAATTAAGCGATATGAAACTGGTATTCAAAAAGAACGAAAACGGAGATGTGTCGGTGACCATGTTCAAGGGCACCGCAGAGGCGCAATTCTCATATATTGAGATGATCAAAGCACTCTTGGCTGGCGAAGCACTTGACTGCGATTATGATGAAAGCATCTCTAAGGAAGAGCAAGCACAAATAAACGACGTGTTGAAAGAGATAGAGAATACAGCAAAAGAAACCGTGATAGAGAACACGGATATTGAACCTAACAAAACGGAGAGTGAAGAGGATTTACCGTTTTGAAGTTACATACAAAGATGATTATATCGAAGGAATGCCAGATTTATAAATTGTTATTGTAACCAAAGAGTCGTTAAATACATATAACACTTAAAGTTGAAAGATGTAAGTAATCGTGACAGATTATAATCTACACACTGTTATACTTTTTGTGGTTTTAAAAAGTTAAAAACGTTAAATCTTGATCTTTTCCGCAATCCTCATATATTTCCTCGTCACTTTTCTACCGTTTAGCTTGGAAGACATTGATACACAGTTATATACAAATACGAAGGCTGTGATGGGCTGTATTCGGTCACTATCGGCAGTGGCATGAAAATGATAGGTGAGCGGGCGTTCAGACCTTGCAAAATTAGTACGCTGAAGTGCTTGGCCACCACCCCTCCCTCTATACAGGATAATACTTTTAATAACTATGGTGCTCGGGTTTATGTGCCCAAGGGCAGCAAAGATGCATACACTTCCGACACATATTGGAAAAGATTCTTCGAGATTAAAGAACTGCCCGAAATAAAGGGCGACGTGAATGGCGACGGTGAAGTGAACGCCTCCGACATCACCATGCTCATCAATGTGATTCTCGGCACCGAACAGCCTGACAACAAAAACGCCTGCGACATCAACGGCGACTCCTTCGTCAACACCTCCGACATCACCACCCTCATCAACATCCTGCTCAAATAAACACACAAAACCGATGCAAGCGCCATAACGACAACACCATAACGTAGGGACATGCCTTCGGCATGTTTCAATCGCAACACAGCATCAAAACATTCCAAAGGCTTGTTCCCACAAAGTGCTGGCAATTTGTTAGAAGCGGTGAAGGGTGTGGGTGAGAATGGTTCGCCCCAAAAGGGAGAGAATGATGGCCACCTTGTTGCGTAGGCGCACGTTGCCATCGGCAAAACACGATCGGCGCAAACGCAGAATGCCTTCCCAACTGCGTGTGGTGATGGGCGCAAATTGCTCATCGTGCAGCGGTGCCAAGCGAAGCATATTGAAGTAGGCGCTAAGCAAGCGACTGCGAATGGCTTTGAGGTGCTGCGGAAACTCGTGTGGCGCACGGCGTTCGAGGTCTTCGAGAATGTCGAGAATGTGCGCACGGCGCGAATTGAGAGAAGTGAGTGTGCTCCCTGGCCATTGACGGTAGTAGTAGAGCCGTTGGGGGGTATAAGCCACGGTGTGCACATGCCGCATTACAGGCATCAGCACAGCAAGGTCTTCATAGAGCATTCCCACAGGGAATCGCACATCATGGAAAACACGGGCATCGTAGATCCGTCCCCATGGCGAATGTGTGAGTCCACGACACTGGTAAAGAATGTGCGAAGTGGCCTCTTCGGCTGTATAGATAAAGGTGGGCTGTGCTATGTCGGACTTTGGAGCATCACCAACGGTGTAATCATACCAACCACAGAGTGCTGCTTGTGCGCCACTTTCTTGAATGAGCCGATAAAGCACCTCAATAAACTGTGGAGCGATAAAATCATCGCTGTCCATAAACACGATATAACTCCCCGTAGCAAGGTCGAGAGCGGTGTTGCGTGCGGCACTCGGTCCGCCGTTGGGCTGATGCACCACGCGGAAACGATTGTCGCGCGATGCCCATTCGTCTGCTATTTTGCCGCTGTCGTCGGTGCTGCCGTCGTCCACCACAATCACCTCCAAATGGGCATACGACTGGCTGGCAATGCTCTGCAAGCACTGCTGCAAATACGCGCCCACATTATACACAGGCACAATCACAGAAACCAACGCCTCTTTCACACCGATTGTTTTTTGCCTCACACAGATTCAACAGATTCAACAGAAATTTTAATTAATTATCGGAGCACTCCGAGCACTCTGAGAGCTCCGAGTACTCCGATAACATAAATCATGTGTGAGCTATTGTTTTATTTTACTTTCCATTCAAAGCCTTCTTTCGTGTCTTTCACGTCGAAGCCGGCTTCGTTCATCTTGTTGCGGATAAGGTCGGAAGTAGTCCAGTCTTTGTTGGCTTTGGCTGTCTTGCGGATGTCGAGCAGCAGGTCCACAGCCTTGCGGTAAGGTTCAAGGTTCACGCTGCCAGCGTCGCCAGCCGAGTCGTCGCGCACACCGAGCACATCGAAGAGGTAGGTTTGGAACACGCTCTTCAATTCGTCGATGTCGGCTTGCGTCATGGTGGCGTTGCCGTCGTTCACCTGATTGATTACCCTGCAAGCGTCGAACAGTGTGGCAATCACATTTGGCGTGTTCAAGTCGTCGTTCATCGCTTCGGCGCAACGCTCGCGGTAGTTTTCGAGTTTAGCAGATGTGGTGTCGGCGGCCTTGAGGTCGCAAAGTCGGTGCCAGCCGTCCATCATTCGCTCGTAAGCCTTTTCCGCCGCCTTGAGAGCCTCGTTAGAGAAGTCAACGGTGCCACGGTAGTGGGCCTGGAGAATGAAGAAGCGAATGGTCATTGGGGTGTAGGCTTGGTCGAGGCTTGGGTGGTCGCCGCTGAAGAACTGGGCGAGCGTGATGAAGTTGCCAAGCGATTTACCCATCTTCTGACCGTTGATGGTAATCATATTGTTGTGCATCCAGTAGCGCACCATGTCGGAGCCCTGCGATGCCACAGCCTGTGCAATCTCACATTCGTGGTGAGGGAACACGAGGTCCATGCCGCCGCCGTGAATGTCGAAGTGCTTGCCAAGGTACTTGCGTCCCATGGCAGTACATTCGCAGTGCCAACCTGGGAAACCGTCGCTCCAAGGCGATGGCCAGCGCATGATATGCTCAGGCGATGCCTTTTTCCAGAGGGCGAAGTCGGCTTGGTTGCGCTTTTCGCCCACGCCGTCGAGTTTGCGGCTGGCATTGATGATGTCGTCGAGGTTGCGTCCCGACAACACGCCGTAGCGGTGGTCCTTATTGTATTTTTCAATATCGAAATACACGCTGCCGTTGCTCTCGTAGGCATAGCCATTGTCGAGAATTTCCTTCACGAGCTGCTCTTGCTCGATGATGTGGCCGGTGGCGTGAGGTTCGATGCTTGGTGGCAGCACATTGAGTTGGTCCATAGCCGCATGGTAGCGGTTGGTATAGTATTGGGCTATTTCCATTGGTTCCAACTGCTCAAGGCGTGCCTTCTTTTCAATCTTGTCGTCGCCCTCATCGGCATCGTGCTCAAGGTGGCCTACGTCGGTGATGTTACGCACATAGCGCACCTTGTAGCCCAGCGACTTGAGGTAGCGGAACAGCACGTCGAATGTGATGGCTGGGCGCGTGTGACCAAGATGTGGGTCGCCGTAAACGGTTGGTCCGCACACATACATACCTACCGAGCCTTCGTTCAGTGGCACGAAGTGTTCCTTGCGACGAGTGAGCGTATTGTAGATAAATAATGGATGTTGCATAATTAATTGGTTTTTAATTATTCAATATGTGTGGCTATCGGATTATGCCTGACCCTTTGGCAGAGGGAAATCGATGATGCCATCGTCGGCTGGACGGCCACTCACTGGCACACGTTGCTTGATTTCGCCGAAAGTGGCTTCGTATTGCTGCACATTCTGTTGGAGAGCAAACATCAGTTGCTTTGCGTTTTCAGGAGTCATGATCACACGGCTCTGAACGCGCGCCTTTGGAGTGTTTGGCGCAAGGAGAATCATGTCGATGAAGAAATCGTTAGGTCCGTGGGTAATTACAGCCAAGTTGGCGTAGCGGCCTTGCATTTCTTCGTTTGGCACTTCAATTTGAATTTGTTGTTGTTGGTTGTTGTCGTTGTTGTTTGCCATTGTTGTATGGTTTTGTTTGTTAATAATCTGTTTTTTTATATGTTTATCGCTTCGTAATGCCGAAGCAGTAAGTTTTCACTTTTGGATAAGTCAAATCCTCCACATGCACACGAATGGCGTGGCAGTTTTTGCGGCTGATGGCGGCACCCACGTAGAACGACCCGTAGCAAGTGCGCCAAAAGTAGGTGTTTTCAGCCCCTATCAGGTCGTGAATGAGGTGCACATCTATCGTGTCGCTGTTGAGCGTCGCGCGGTCGGCCATCATATACAGCGCACGCGCCTTGGTGGTGTATTCCACCTCGCATCGGAGGTTGATGTAATTGCCTGTGCGCCAAAGTGCGCCGAGCCTTATCGGGTGCTTGGGATATTCCGCCACAGGCTTCACATTCACACGGAGCGAATCGCTTGCCACGTTGCCATAGTTGAAGCCATACACCATGATGCGGTGCGCCTCATCGGGCGCGGAGTAACTGAGCAGCACACGCTGCCCAACCTTGATATGCTCCGGCTCGTCCATCGCCGCCACCATATCGATAGGCGCGGCATCTTCGGGACCGATATATTGCCATCGCGCCAATCCGTCGGCATATCCGAGGTAGGTGACGAAATCGTAGCGTCGTGCCTCCACCACATCGTCGTCGCCATCGCCGCTGTTACAAGCCGAGAGCGCGCCAAGCATGGCTATCAGCACCACTGCGTATGTCCACCACCTCTTGAGCATATCCCTTTTTCTTATACGATAATATCGCTTTCAGGCTCTGGTGTCACTATCAGTCCGTCGCGCATGTGAAGCACACGGTCGGTGTCGCCGGCAAGCGACTCGTCGTGCGTCACAATCACGAAAGTTTGCTTCATCTCGTCGCGCAGCGTGAAAAACAGTTTGTGCAACTCCTGCTTGTTCTGCGTGTCGAGGCTACCCGAAGGTTCGTCGGCAAGAATCACGGCAGGCTTGTTGATTAGCGCACGCGCCACAGCCACACGCTGGCGTTCGCCACCCGAAAGTTGGGCAGGCTTATGCTCAAAGCGGTCGGAAAGGTTCATATAGCTGAGCAATTCCTTGGCGCGGGCAAAGGCGTCGGAGCGCTTCTCACCACCGATAAGAGCCGGCATTGCCACATTTTCAAGCGTGGTAAACTCCGGGAGCAACTGGTGGAACTGAAACACAAAACCGATGTTACGGTTGCGGAATCTTGCAAGTTCCTTATCTTTAAGGGCAAGCACATCGGTGCCGTCGAACAGCACGCTGCCGCTATCAGGCTTGTCGAGCGTGCCGATAATTTGCAGCAGAGTGGTCTTACCTGCACCACTCGGCCCCACAATCGACACAATTTCGCCATCGCCGATAGTCACGCTCACCCCCTTGAGCACCTCAAGGTTGCCATATCGCTTAATAATATTCTTAACTTCAATCATCTTCTCAAAAAAACTCACCTCCAAGCCCCAGCACAGCCCCCCAAGCGCAGGCAAAAGCCCACCCAAAAGAGCGACGGAAAGCCAAAGTCCACCCTTCCAAAGCACAGGCAAAGCCCAATCAAAGGAGCGGCGGAAAAGCCAAAGGCTCAAGCCCCAGCAAAAAGCCGAATGTGGCTGAAGCCAAAAGCGGCAGAGGCCCAAAGGTCTTAATTTGCAAAGTTATCAAAATCTTTCCACATTCCCCCGTTTTCCCCCCAAAAAATCTCCACCTCCCCCACCTGCTAAGTGCAAAGCGTTTGAGAACAAGTAAGGAAATGAGGATATGGGATTAGGGGGGGGTGAGGTAGCAGATGGTGAGGATGATAGTTACGGTGGCGGCGTAGGCGGCGCACCATAGGATGAAGGAGCGGCGGAAGTTTTTCTTGTGAGGGGTGGCGCCTTTTTGTTGTTTGTCATCTTCGTTGGGAATGGTGGATTCGTGGTATTTAAGTAGGACCCATACTGCTATGGTTACGAATAGGGGCTCGTAGGGAAGTATGTAGCGGCTGACGGTGCCGCTGGTGGTGAATGCCACGGCGGCGGCGCACACGAAGGGCCACATTGCCCACCAACCTAAGCTTTTCTTTTTCCACGCGAGCACGAAAAGGTAGTAGAGCGAAACGCCTGCCACAGCATACCACACGAGTTGGAATCGGGTTGCCACCGACCACACATCGAGCACTTCGTTGTCAACCCATGGGAAAGGTATGAAGAGTTGGAGTGTGCAGGTCACTGGCAGGAGCAGCAGTTTTTGCCATACGGGCAGGAAGAAGTAGTCGCTCATCATTTCGCCATATATGCCGCGTGCCTGATAGATGGTTTTCATCATGTCGCCTCCGGTGTCGGTGGCTGCCAAAATGCGCATCTGCACTTCCATGCTGAATCCATTCGACCAATATATGCCCAAGCCCATACCTATCAGCGCAATGCCGAGCAGCGTGCACGCATATCGCCACATGTCTTTATTGTCGAAAAATGTGATAATCACGCCAGCCACCAAGAAGTAGATGACGCTGGTGCGCGCTACCGACATCAGTGCCACCGCTATGGTGAACAGCGCAATATCGTGCCACACGCTGCCGCGCGAATCCTCATCTATCTCTTTCATTCGGGCTATAGCATACGCTGCCAGTGCCACCGCGAAATAGGTGAGCGGCTCTTTCAGCAGCATGGCGGCATGGCTCATGAAGAATCCGAGCAATGATGTGACGAGCATTGCCAAAAATGTGATGGTGCCTCGGTCGGCTCGCACACGGCCAGCCAACGCCCTGCCTGCCGTCTGCCCGGTCAGCACCACTGTGAGCAGGGTGAGCATCACATTGATGGCGATAGGCCAAACGATACTGTGCCCCAACAACTTCCACGACAGCAATATCATCAATGGGAAGCCCACAAACCTTGTGTCGGACTCTGGCACAGAGCCGTCGTAGTAATGCAACGCCCACAGGTAGTAGCCCTTGTCGTCGCAACGCAAGACAGGGTCGGCAAACGAGTGCCCCTCTGCCAGCGTCCAGCCGTAAATGTTGCGGAACGCCCACACCACCAACAACATTCCTGCCACCATTAGCACTATTCCTCCACGCGTTTCGCCTCCGCTCAATCGGGCATAGAGCCAGCGAGGCACCACATACGCAGCACCAAGCCCACACGCCAAACTCACGCCACTGGTGCCAAACACGCTCATGGCGGAGGCAAACAGTATGCACATCGCTATCAACTCCACCAGAAGTTGACTGCGCAGGCACTTTTGTGAAGGGAGAAATAATGTGTTCATTTTTTAATCATACGCTTGTGAGCATCTACAAAAGTACACATTTTCTTCCATTTGTTCTAAAAGTTTATGAAATTCTTGTTCCTATTATCCCCATTATTGACTAACTTTGCTAATTCAATCGTGGATTTGGAAATGAACGACGAGCCATTGGTGATAGATGTAGATGAGTTGGTGAGGCAACGCTTGCCTCGCTACTATCGTTTTATCCCACGCTGGCTCACTCGCTGGCTGGAGCGCATCATTCATCAGCGCGAACTGAACGAGATTCTTCAGCGCATGTGTGGAAAAGACGGTGTGGACGCTGCCCACGAGGCTCTCGACTACCTCGACATCACCACCGAGGTGGAGCACGCCGACCGCATTCCTACCGAAGGCCGCTTTATTTTCGTATCGAACCATCCGTTGGGCGGACTTGACGGACTTTCGCTCATCGCATTTCTGGGCGGTCGCTACAAGGGCGCCATTCGGTTTTTGGTCAACGATTTGCTGATGGCGGTGAAGCCGCTGCAGCCTGTGTTTCTGCCTGTGAACAAGTACGGCAGGCAATCGCGTGGGCGTGCCGCCGAAATCGAGACTGAATACCAAGGGCAGAAACAGATGATCACATTCCCTGCCGGACTGTGCTCGCGTATGGGCAAGAACGGCGAGATTCACGATTTGCAGTGGCAAAAATTTGTGGTGATGCACGCCATACGCTCGCAGCGCGACATCGTGCCCATGTATTTCGATGGCGAAAACTCGCGTTTCTTCTATCGCATGGCACGCTGGCGCAAACGCCTGGGCATGAAGTTCAACCTCGAAATGATACTTTTGCCCGGCGAAATGTTCAAGAGCAGGGGCAAGAGGTTTCGCGTGGTGGTGGGCAAGCCCATCGCATGGCAAAGCCTCGACGCAAGCCACCCCATGGAAGAGGCACAACGCTTAGCCGACATCTGCTATGCGCTCAAGCCTGAAAACGAAAATAAAAAACTTTAATAGAAACACCGACGACGATGACAGAACAACGAATCATTGACCCTGTTGACATCAGCTTGATAGAAAGCGAGCTGACGCCCGACCGCCTTTTGCGTCGCACCAACAAAGCCGGCAATGAAATCTATATTGTCGATGCTCACAGCGCGCCCAACATCATGCGCGAGATAGGCCGACTGCGCGAAATCTCGTTCCGGGCAGGTGGCGGCGGCACTGGCAAGAGTTGCGACATCGACGAGTTCGACACCATGACCACTCCCTGTCGCCAACTATTCGTGTGGAATCCGCACGAGCGTGAAATCATCGGTGCCTACCGCTATATTCTTGGCAAGGACATGGTAATCAACCCCGACGGCACGCCCCACATCGCCATGAGCCACATGTTTCGGTTTTCAAGCGAATTTATGAGCCACTACCTGCCCATCACCATTGAACTGGGCCGCTCGTTCGTTCGCCCCGAATACCAGTCAGCCAACAAGGGTGCGAAGTCGATTTTCGCGCTCGACAACCTCTGGGACGGCTTGGGCGCACTCACCGTTCTCCACCCCGATGCAAAATATCTGCTGGGCAAGATGACGATGTATCCCTCCTACCAAAGAGAGTGCCGCGACTTGCTGCTCCACTTCCTGCGCCTCTACTTCCCCGACCGCAAGGCACTGGTCACCCCGATTGAGCCGCTCCGACCCGACACACCAGCAGCGCGCACCGAGCATTTTTTTGTGGGCAACGACTTTAAGGAAGACTACCGCCGCCTGAACCAGTTCATACGCAGCCACGGCATCAACATTCCGCCACTGGTCAACGCCTACATGAACCTCTCTCCCACCATGCGCTTTTTCGGCACCGCCATCAACCACGAGTTTGGCGAAGTGGAGGAAAGCGGCATCTACATTAACATCGACGAAATCACCGACCAAAAGAAAAGTCGGCACATCAACACTTTTGAAAAATAACTACGAACGAAATGACTTTTTTGCGCTATGTAAACATCATTTACATGCTGGCGACAACAGCCTTCTTGGCTTCTGCTCAATTTGAGGTGGAATATGAAGGCGGAGTGACGGCAAACTACGGCAAGGGCGACATCGCTCCTTATTACATCAACTCCAACCGGGGCGGAACGCTCACACAGCAATACTCAACCCTGTTCAATGCCGCCGCAAAGCACGAACTCGACACCACTCGCCGCTTTTCATTCGGATTCGGTGCCGAATTTTGGGGAGGCTACACCAGTTCGGTATCATACGACCGCTACGACCTCGCCACCGGCAAGTTTGTACGCAATCTTCAGCACCCTGCGCACGCATGGGTGCAGCAGCTGTATGCCGATGTGAAATACCGCAGTCTATTTGCCACGGCGGGCGCAAAGGCGCGACAGTCCGACTTGGCAAGCGCCGACCTTTCGAGCGGCGACTTGGTGATGAGTGGCAACGCACGCCCCGGCACAGGCGTCAGAGTGGGATTTGTGAACTATCAAAACATACCCTTCACCAACGGCTGGGTGCAGATTAGTGGCGAAATAGGCTACGAGCGCCTCGACGACGGCGACTGGCTGAAAAACCACTACAACTACTACAACAATTTCCTCACCACAGGCTATTGGTTCAATTATAAGAAACTGCGTCTGCGCACACGCCCCGACCAGCCGTTTGTGTTCACCATCGGTGCACAGGCTGCGTGCCAGTTTGCAGGCACTCAAAACATCTACGAGAATGGCATTCTGACCAAAACGGTGAAGATGCCTGCCAACTTCAAAAGTTTCTTCCGTAGCATCATCGCTGGCAGCGGTGGCGACAACCCTGGCGACCAAGTGTATGTGGAGGGCAACCATGTGGGCAGTTGGGACATTATGCTCGACTACGAGAACGATGCGTTGGGCAAATTCCGCGCCTATCACCAGACGATTTGGGAAGACGGTTCGGGCATCGGTTTGCAGAACGGCTTCGACGGTTTGTGGGGACTGGAATGGCGCTCCGCCACAAAGAGTTTTGTGAGCGGAGTGGTGGTGGAATACATCGACTTCACCAACCAAAGCGGCCATATCCACTTCTCTGAAGACCTCAACAAGGATTCTGCCATCAAGGGCGGTGCCACAGGCTCCGACGACTACTACAACAACTACAGTTACAATGGCTACCAAAACCGTGGCATGTCGATTGGCACTCCGTTTGCCAAATCCCTTATCTACAACACCGACGGCTACATGCGCTACCTCGACAACTTGGTGCGTGGCTTCCACATCGGCGTGAAGGGCTATCTCAGCAGCGAGTACGACTATCGCTTGCTGTTCTCCACCCGCAAGGCTTACGGCACCCCTGAGCACCCTCGCGCCACAGGCGTGCGCGCCACCTGCTTCATGCTTGAGGCGAATGCGCACCCATCATGGCTGAAAGGCTTGGAACTGAAGGCGCAATTCGCTTTCGACCGTGGTTCACTTTTAGGCAACAACACAGGCGGCATGGTGTCGGTATCATACCATGGCGACTTTAATATCGGACAATGATGAAATATCTTATTACATATTTGTGGCTTCTTGTCGCCTCGGTGGCGTTTTCGTCATGCACCCAAAATGGTGGCGATATAGGCGTGTGGTTCGGCACTTGGACCATCAGTTCGGTAACGGTAGATGGCACCGTGGTGCCCCCACCGGCTGGCTCGTACTATTCCGTGCAGTTTCAAGGTGAAATCGTGCAGGTGACCATCACCAACGAGCGCCACGACCCCTACACCACCACCTACGGCAACTGGAGCCACGACGGCGACCAAATGCAATGGCTTTTCCCTGAAGAGAACATGTATTTCGTGCCTCTGCCAGGAATGACACGGGTCAACAAGTTCACCATTCTGGAGAAAAGCGGCAAGCGAGTGCGCCTACAGCAAGTGGCCGACACCGGCGTGACCTACATCTACACCCTCACCAAACTCGTGTAGAAATTAATGTGGACGGCACTTCTGACGCTATTTTTATGCGGCTTTCTCGGATGTAAATTGCAAAATTTCACTCTTTTAGAAAAAAGTCGTACCTTTGTATCTCAATTGCAAATTATAAAGTAACAAAACAACTATACAGAAAATTAAGTTTCGATGGGTAAAATTAATTTCGTAAAAGAACTCGAATGGCGCGGGATGATCAACAATATGATGCCCGGCACAGAAGAACAACTCAACAAAGAAATGACATCGGCATACGTGGGTATCGACCCAACTGCCGACTCTCTCCATATCGGCCACCTCGTGGGCATCATGATGCTGAAGCACTTGCAGCGTGCAGGCCATCGCCCTATCGCCCTCATCGGTGGTGCCACCGGTATGATTGGCGACCCTTCAATGAAGAGCCAAGAGCGTGTGCTTATCGACGAGGTTACACTTCGCCACAATCAGGAATGCTTGCGTAAGCAACTCGAAAAATTCCTTGATTTCAACAGCGGTGCTCCTAATGCCGCAATTCTGGTCAACAACTACGACTGGATGAAGAACTACAGTTTCTTGCAGTTTATCCGCGACGTGGGCAAGCACCTCACCGTCAACTATATGATGGCTAAGGACTCTGTGAAGAAGCGTTTGGCTGCCAATGCCGACCACGGTATGTCGTTCACCGAATTTTCATACCAACTCCTTCAGGGCTACGACTTCCTTTACCTCTACGAGCACGAAGGTTGCCGCTTGCAAATGGGCGGTAGCGACCAATGGGGCAACATCACCACCGGTACCGAACTTATCCGCCGCATGAACGGTGGCGAGGCTTTCGCTATCACTTGCCCACTTATCACTAAGGCCGACGGCACCAAGTTTGGCAAGACCGAGGGTGGCAACGTGTGGCTCGACCCTAAGCGCACATCACCTTACAAGTTCTACCAGTTCTGGCTGAACGTGAGCGACGAAGATGCTGCAAAGTACATCAAGATTTTCACCGACCTCACCCAGGAAGAAATCGCCAAACTCGAAGAAGAACAGGCTGCCGACCCTGGTTTGCGCCCATTGCAGAAGCGTTTGGCAAAGGAAATCACCACTATGGTACACTCTGCTGCCGACTATGAAATGGCTGTGGAGGCTTCACAAATCCTTTTCAGCAACAAGGCTAACGACATTCTTCACAAAATCGACGAAAGCACCCTCTTGAGCGTGTTTGAAGGCGTGCCACAATTCGAAATCAGCAAGGCTAAGCTCGAAGAAGGCATTCCAGCCATCTCTTTGCTCACCGACGAGGCTGCCGTGTTCCCATCAAAGGGCGAAATGAAGAAGATGACACAAGGCGGCGGCATGAGCATCAACAAGGAAAAACTCACCGACCAAAACGCCACCATCAGCACAGCCGACCTGCTCAACGGCAAATACATCCTCGCACAGCGCGGCAAGAAGAACTACTACCTCCTCATCGCAAAATAATGCGATAGTGTAGCACAACCTCTTGCACTCTATAATTATCACAAACCCGATTAGCACACTTGCTGTTAATCGGGTTTATTTTCACCACCCATAACATCAGCACTATCATGACACAAGACGAAAGATGGCAAGCGCAATACGACCAAATGATGACATTCATGAACGAGAACCATCGCCGCCCCTCAAAGCACCGCCTTGATGAGCACGACATGCTCAACTGGTACAAACATGTGAAAAAAGCCATCGCCAAAGGCAACTACCCACCCCACCGCATCGAAAAATTCGCCATCCTCCAACAAGTAGCCAACAAATACCGCCGCAAAAACCAATACGAGTAACAAGTCAACAGGTCTACAAGCCAACAGGTCTACGAGTCTACGAGTTGGTGGTCTGACTAGTCCGACACGTCCGACTGGTCAGACAAGTCAGACTTCCCCAACAAAAAAAATAGGATTCCATTCCTAAAAACTCCCAAAATCCAAAAGTTTTCGGATTCCATTCCTAAAACTCCCAATTTTTCCCCACTTTTCGGATTTCATTCCCATAAAATTTTGTATATTTGTGGCGAACAACCAAAATAGCACAAGACAATGGAGAGAATTGAACGCCAAGACTATCTCGACAAGCTCATCGCTTTCAAAGATAAAAAGTTGATAAAGGTGATAACAGGAATACGCCGTTGCGGAAAATCCACTATTATGGAAATCTTTCGCGACTGGCTGTTGAACAATGGCGTAAGCCCCGAACAAATCCTGTATCTCAACTTCGAGGATTATGACAATATCGAGCTGCGCAATCCACTTGCCTTGCACCAATACATCAAACCGCTGATATTGCCCGACAAACCCACATACATTTTCTTTGATGAAATACAGCATGTGAAGGACTTCCCCGACATCATCAACAGTATCAACTTGAAGCCAAATGTCGACTTGTATGTTACGGGTTCGAATGCCTATATGCTATCAAACGAAATCGCCACTTTGCTTTCAGGAAGGTATGTGGAGATAGCTATGCTTCCATTGTCGTTTAAGGAGTATGTGCAAAGTTGTGGCGGAAGCGATAACCTTGAAAAAGCATACACGAATTATATCACCCAAAGCAGTTTTCCCTACACCTTGGCACTCGATCGCCACAAAGACATTACCGACTATTTGAATGGAGTGTACAATACCGTGGTGATGAAAGACATCATCAGCAGAAAAAAGATACAAGATGTGATGATGCTTGAAAGCGTGATTCGTTTTGTGGCCGACAACATAGGAAATATGCTGTCAACCAAACGAATTGCCGACATCATGACTGCCGACGGAAGAAAGATTGACCAAAAAACAGTGGAAAAATATCTCACATCGCTGTGTGAAACCTTTTTTGTGTACGAAGCCAAAAGATACAACGTGAAAGGAAAACAACTATTGAAAACCCTTGGCAAATACTACCTCGTGGATGTTGGACTAAGGAGAATGTTGCTGGGCGGACGCTCATTCGACGCTGGGCGATTGTTGGAAAACGTGGTGTATCTCGAACTGCTACGCCGACAGAAAAGTGTGTACATTGGAAAAATCGACAACTTAGAGGTTGACTTCGTTGCTATCGATGAAAACGACATCGTATATTACCAAGTGGCAGCCACGGTAAGAGACGAAGCCACACTCAAGCGCGAACTATCATCACTGCAACAAATCAACGACCAATACCCAAAGTACATTTTAACGTTAGACGAAGACCCCGAAGCCGACTACGACGGCATCAAAAGAATCAACGCCCTAAAATGGCTAATGGGCGAATACAGCATCTAAACAAAGACAGACAGGTCTGGGAAAAAAACAGGATTCCATTTCCACAAAAAAATAGGCGTATATAGATGATGTTGGCAACGAAAAATAGGGTGTAAATTGGATTTAAATGGATTATAATCGGTGTTCCTGTTTGAGCACTCGCTCCAAGTGGCTTTACAGAAGCCGAGACTATCGTCTTAACTTCTTTAACTTCTTAACTCCTTAACTTCTAAAAAAAACTAACTTCTGAAGAAATCTAATTTCTGGGAAATGGGTATAAAAAATAATCCTCGATATCGCTATCGGGGATTGCTTAACTAATTAACCTTCTAATACCATTAACATAAACCTTAAACAAAATGAAATAAAAACCGTCATCACGACGCTAAGAATTTCATAACCTTAAAAACTAATACCATGAAAAACCGATGCAAAGGTATAACTTTTATGTTATATAACATACTTTTCCAGCAGAAAAACCCCAAAATTTAACAGCATTTAACTAAACTCACCCTTTTTCCCACTGAACCTGTATCGTTATCACCAGCTTATTAAGCTGTATGGCACTCAAACGTCACTATTATTGGATATAGTAATCTAATGTTCCCAACATAGCTTGTAGTATTCATTTGGGGAACAACAAACCCGCTAACGATCGGCATTTTAGCTAAAAATCAGCGGTCCTGTTTATACTTATTGTCAACCTTATCGAAATGAATATCACAAAGCTCTTCGTGCAAGTATTTCTGATTTAAAAATTTCTATATTGTTTGCACCAATATGATTTTTGTGTATGACACGATGACAGTTTGGACATACTGGAAGTAAATTTTGAAGAGCATTCTCTATTGTTTGTTCAAAAGAGACTCCTTCATAAAGGAATATAGGTTTGATATGATGGATTTCAATGCAATCTACACCATAAGCTGGACCATAATATGTGGGGAAATTAAAGCCACAGCAATCACAACTTATCACATTGTCGTGAGTAAAAGCGTCAATTGCTATCTTTCTCAAACGAGAAGACCTTTCATGGGTCTGCACGCATCTTGTTATCATCCTGCCTTCTGCCACTATTTCTTCTAAAGGTAGCACTCCTGGGCAGTCTGAAATTTCGTCAAGAGCGTTTTTGACATCTTCATAATTGAACTCGTCTGTCATAAGATAGCCAATTGCGTCTTTATGGCTCTCAACATAGGCAATGCCTGTTTCTGTTAATTTGAAGCCATCTTCATAGTTTGACGCAAAATCTCTTCTTACAAGAGTGTCATGACTCTTTAAATTTCTAACCTTCTGTGAAAAATAAGTATCTTTCCTGCCAGCAAGTATTTCTGCATCCAAACCAGTCGGATGCATTATCTGAGTTAGTTTTGATATCAACTCACTTGTGGTAATTATGCCATCACTTGACTTTGACATCAAGTATAAAGCAGGCAATACCAATTGACTTTCAGTAATTCTTTCCATTATCAATAATTTGTAATCAATAGATGAGTAACTTTCTTGTCGTTTCTATTCATGAAACTTACAAGATATTCTTTATCAAACGTTCTGATGTTAATACCTTCTTTATTATAGAGTCCATAAATAAAGTCAGTATACTTAATTATCATCATCCACTTTGCACGGCACTCATTAATCATATAGTTAGCAAGACGCTCTTGATCCGCCTTTGTAAAGGCATTTTGCGCATAGGTGCTGAACTCACTATCATATGGAGGATCTAAGAACACAAAATCTTCCTCAGTCGGATTTGTTGTTCTTAAAAACTCTTCGAAATCGAGGTTGTAAATCTTTGTATCAGCAAAATGCTTGAGCAGGGGCTTGGAACGATAATAGTTCAATTTCTTCGCCATGAGTTTACTGTTGTAGGCAATTCCACCATAGGGGACATTAAATTCTCCCTTGTTACTATATCTAAACATGCCACTATAGGCATAATTACGCATAAAGAAAAACGTGGCACAATGCAATGTTGGTGCGCTGTCTGCTATACTTTTGTCATTGTATAGGTAGCGGTAGTTCATATAGACTGCGCTCTTAATCGCAGTCTGTATATTATTATCCAAATCTTTTTTTGGAAGTAGATGCTTCGTTATCTCCAACTCACGCATGCGTACCATCTTCCGGAAAAGATTAGTCTCCATCTGCTTCATGATAATTGAAGGCAGAGAGCCTATCTCTTTACCTAATATTGCAAAAATCTCGTCTTCCTTACTTGCACAAAATTCATGAACGAACTTTTTGAGTTCTTCTGTCGTGATTTTCTCTTCCCGATATTCAAGATATTTGTCAACAAGAATATGATTATCACGGAAAAACTTGACACAATTCTCCCAAGATTTATCCATTAGTTCTGCATACCAGAAGAAATTTTCATCCGATGATGCAATGTAATTATATAAAGAAATCAGTTCTGACGAGAAGTCATTAACAAAATACTCTTTAGCCGTCATCGCCATGAACACGGAACCACCGCCAACAAAAGGTTCAAAATATCTTTTGAATGCTGGGGTGTTCGGAAGAATGTATTTTAGTTCTTTTTCCTTTCCTCCTGGCCATTTCAACAACGGCTGAAGTCTAGATGCTACATTCGGAGAGGCTATCGTTATTTTTTCTCTTGGATGGAAAAATTCATCCAGTTCAAAAAGAGTAGTTTGGTATGCGACATTTGCGTCACACACTTTAATTGGATTATTGTCTTCAGTTAAATTATAAGTTTTGAGCATATTCGTCTGATTATTGTTTAATGCTAAGGCATCCTCAATTCGCTTTCTTGCTGCAACGAAATAAGATTCATCAAGTTCGACACCGATAAAACGTCTTTCCAATTCCAACGCAGCCACACCGACCGAGCCAACTCCCATGAAAGGATCAAAGATAATATCATCTTTGTTTGATGCTATCTCTATCATCTTCTTCAATATAGATACAGGTTTCTGAGCAGGGTGCTTGGGGTCTTTTAACCGCTCTGGTTGCATGCATATTGGGCTTTGAATGAAATTATGCATTTCCGCCTGTGAAATAAAATTCCATGTATGTTTCTTATTCCAACATGTAAATATCATTTCACAACTATTTAAAAAGCCTGCCTTGAAAATCTTAGGCGCAGGATTGGTCTTGTGCCAAATCATGAAGTTTGATGTGTCAAACCTATGATCAAGGCAATTATACCACCTACCAAGCTGATTGTAAGATGTGAAGATGAAAAGATTTCCTGTAGGCTTCAAAATGCGAATGAACTCTTCAGCCCATTCTTCAGGATTGAAGTCAATCATGTCCCAATCTGCTACATCATTATTCATAGCAGAGCGTCCAGACAAGGGTATATTGCCTGTAGAGTGCTGCCCCAAATTATATGGAGGGTCAGTTAGGATGAAGTCAATAGAATTGTCGGGAATACGTTTGATTATATCCCGGCTATCGCCTCGTAGGACACATTTACGCCAATTTGGATCTTTCATTTACGCGTTTGGAAGGTATGCATTCTTTATTTCGTCAAGTGCTTCATTGATATAGTGGGCATTCTTCTTGTATTCGTTAATAACGATGTCATATCCGCGTTCAGACTTACATACAAGGTTCCAGAAATCCCTACTGATACAAAGCTCGTCATCTGAGAAGAATTGGCGAACACGTCCCTGCGTCCAAGGTTTACACTCTCCATAACGGTTGTAAGCTGTCGCAAACAGTATCTTCACCTTGTCCTCTGAACCGAGTTGGTTGGTAAGAATGCAATACTGTTCCAAAAGAGCTTCCTTTTCTGAACGAGCCTTCTTGTTGTCAAGGTCTCCACCAATTTTAAGTTCAATGAGATAGTGCATGCCAGTCTCTACGTCAACAAGATAATAGTCGCTCTCGTGACGCTTCGTATGTGCTGCACCTCTCTTTAATGAAATTCCTTGATAGTCTGTTGTTTTTGGAGTACGTCTGCCTTCTTTTCTCTTATATTGCTCAAGAAGCTCAGCTATATAATCCGTTTGTTCATTGTACAATGTTCCTTCCACATGCTGACTCACTTCATAGTTCAATGCAGCGATGCTTATAGCCATACTTTCGAGCATATTGCCCAAAGAGCTATCAAGCGAACGTGCCAAGGCTGAGTAATATTGTATCTCAGGTCCGAGGGCTGCAATGAATACATTATGAATCTTCATGTTAATCACTCCATTCTCGTTGTCTACTTCTGCAAGATGACGAGTTGAAAAACCATTTGCGTAAGATTTTACGGCACTGCTAACAATGCTACGGATGGCTCTTTCCTTGTCAATAATATCTGTCATGGGATTATATTTTGTTTTGTTTAATATCTGATGCTGTTAGAGGTTCACTCTTGTCTACCCCAAGGAGATTCGCAATTTTCTCCAGGGTGTATAAGTCCGGTTGTGTAGAATTGCTACACCATTTACTAACTGTACAGATAGATTTGCCCAGTTTCTGGGTTAACCACTTGCCAGTCTTTGCTTGTTCATCAAGCACTACTTTGAGTCTATTTAGGTGCGCCATAATCTACAACAGATTTAATTTTGATGCAAATCTATTAAATATAAATGAAACACGTGCAGTTTCATCTTGAAATTATGTTCAAGCAACCCAAATTTAACACAATTGCTATCCAGAGATTCTATTTTTGCCATATTCGTGCCCATACAACATGATTTGGAAATCTTTCTCCTCTTCTCATTCCCGACCCATCTATTTTGTAGTTTTTACAATTTTTTACCTACCCTTTTTTGCAAAAAAGGCGCCCTCGGAAGGGTAACCTCCTGAGGGCGCATCAAACAATTATAGGTATGAAAAGAATGAATTATTCAGATTTCATGTTGTAGAATGAGCGGTACACAAAGTAGAGCGCGATAATCACGAATGCGACACCGAAGTAAGGAGCAATGGCGCGGAAACTTTCGCTGATGGCGATTTCCATTGCCAACACACCAAACAGGGTGGTGAACTTGATGATTGGGTTGAGCGCTACGGAGCTGGTGTCCTTGTATGGGTCGCCCACGGTGTCGCCCACCACGGTTGCGTCGTGGAGTTCGGTGCCCTTTGCCTGGAGGTCAACTTCCACAATCTTCTTCGCATTGTCCCATGCGCCACCGGCATCGGCCATAAACACAGCCTGGAACAAGCCAAACACTGCGATGGAGATAAGGTAGCTCACAAAGAGGCAAACCGCAGCGTTGCCGCCGATGCTTGCAGGCGATGACAGGCAAGCGAAACCAAGAGCGAAGCAGAAGATACTGATGAAGATGTTGAGCATACCCTTCTGAGCATACTTGGTGCAGATGTTCACCACTTCCTGGCTCTTGCCGATGTCGGCTTTCTTAGGCGCATTGCTGTCGAGCTTGATATTGCCCTTGATAAATTCCACTGCACGGTGTGCGCCAGTGGTCACGGCTTGCATTGATGAGCCGGTGAACCAGAAAATCACGCAGCCACCGAGAATGAAGCCGAGCATTGAATATGGGTTCAAGAGGTTGAGCGTTTCGGTTGGGTTGATGTTCAAAGTCTTTTGAATCATCAGAATCAAAGAGAAAATCATGGTGGTGGCACCTGCCACAGCCGTACCGATAAGCACAGGTTTTGCGGTGGCCTTGAAAGTGTTGCCAGCGCCGTCGTTTGCTTCGAGGTAGTATTTAGCCTTTTCAAAGTCGGGGGTGAAGCCGAATTGTTCTTCAATTTCCTTCTTTGCCTTTTCCTTGTCGTCTTCGATGAGCGAGAGCTCGTAAACCGATTGTGCATTGTCGGTCACTGGGCCGTAGCTGTCAACAGCGATGGTCACAGGACCCATGCCGAGCATACCGAATGCCACGAGGCCGAACGCGAAGATTGAAGCGTATTCGCCCATAATAGTGTCCATACCGAATGCGTTGGAAGCAAAGTAGGCGATGAGCATCAGCAAGAAGAACACAAAACCAGTCCAGAAACTACCGAAGTTACCACTCACGAGGCCTGAGAGAATGTTGAGCGAAGCACCGCCTTGGCGTGAGGTGTTCACCACTTCATTCACGTGAGCCGAAGTTGGAGAGGTGTAGAGTTTGGTAAATTCAGGAATCAAGGCAGCACCGAGCGTACCGCAGCTGATGATTGAAGCCAAACCAATCCAGTAGCCTTCGCCGAGGTCTTGGAGCAACCAGTAGCTTGCGCCGAATGTAGCCACGATAGAGAGGATTGAAGTGATCCAAACGAGTGAGGTGAGAGGTTGCTCAAAGTCAATGTCGTCGGCATTGTTGTAGCGAGCCTTCGACACCATATTATTGATGAAGTAAGAAATCACCGATGTCACAACACCCAGAATACGCATCACGAAAATCCAGATCAAAAGGTCGATTTGGTATGATGGGTCAACAGCCAAGAGGATAAACGACACGAGAGCCACACCAGTCACACCGTAGGTTTCGAAACCGTCTGCAGTAGGGCCAATGCTGTCGCCAGCGTTGTCGCCCGTACAGTCGGCAATCACGCCAGGGTTGCGAGGGTCGTCTTCGCCAATCTTAAACACCACCTTCATCAAGTCGCTACCGATGTCGGCAATCTTGGTGAAGATACCACCAGCGATGCGGAGCGCACTTGCGCCGAGCGATTCACCAATGGCGAAGCCGATGAAGCAACTGCCAGCAAGGTCGGCAGGCATAAACATCAAAATCACGAGCATCAGCACCAATTCCACGCAAATGAGCAGAATACCGATACTCATACCGGCTGTCAGAGGAATATTGAGCAGTTGCAATGGCTGACGGCGGAGCGATGCAAACGCCATACGCGCGTTAGCGTAGGTGTTCATGCGCACACCGTACCATGCCACGGCGTAAGAGCCAAGCACACCAATCACAGTCCAAGCGAGAATCAGCATCACTGAGCCCCATGCCATGCTTGAGAGCACCTTAAAATAAACGAGCACTGCCAATCCGATAAAGGCAAAAAGAATGGCAAGGAATCGGCCCTGTTGTTTGAGGTAGGTAGAGCAAGTCTTGAAGATTACATTACCAATCTCAAGCATCGAACTGTGGGCTTGAAGCTTGCGAACTTTCATAAATTGCCAAAAACCGAATAGCATACCAAGCACAATCACCAGGAAGCCCCAGTAGAGGATGCTTGCTTTCTCGCTGAAGCCCTCAGGCATCTTGAGGTCGGCTTCACTTGCGAATGATGCAAGAGGAAGCAGTAGCGCACTAAGTGCAGCAAAGGTTTTTTTCATTGTCTTTTTGTTAGTTATGTTTGGTTAATAAATTATTATACTTGCATAAAAATTTATCTGGTCTTAAAAACAGCGCATAAAGGTAGGCACTTTAGCCCTAATAACAAAATTTAAGACACAAAAACTTTCAAAAGAGAATGATTTTTTTTCAAAACGCAACCTTTCGGGCAAAAAACTGTTCGTTTGTCCACCCTTTCACCCTCAATATGCTCCCTTGAGCCAAAAATCCAGCAAAACTCTCCCCCACTCCCCTCCGCCCACCCAAAATTCCACCCAAAATCGCCCCATTCCACCCCATTTGCAAACAAACGTTAAAGCGGTTCAGTGGAAAAATACTGGGGACTGAAACAAAAACATAAAAAACAGCCTTGGGGCAACGTGGAATGCTTCGCATTTGGCG
>SAMEA104315431__coassemble_546_pt1 | contig 28792 bp, 27 predicted proteins | sample SAMEA104315431__metabat2_low_PE_036 | metagenome-assembled genome bin SAMEA104315431 (sample SAMEA104315431) | gut metagenome | biome: Monkey gut; feature: monkey-associated habitat; material: faeces | place: China | collected 2013
AATTTAGATTGGGGATTGGAGTGTGTGGGAGGTGGGGATAAAAAAAAGATTGACAGTCTCACGACTACCAATCTTAATTAACCTTAAATCTAATACCATGAAAAACACATTGCAAAGATATATAGGATTTTATAAACTGCAAGAGGTTGACGCGCTTTTTCTCCACAATTTAGCATCTTTTAACAAAATTAAGACGTGTTTCTGCACGTTGTATCTATTATTAGTGGAAAAATCGTACCCTTCAGCCCCCAAACAGCCCCACACTTGCTCCCACAGCACTCGCTGGCCTGTTGGCTCGTTGAGCCGTAGGCTTCATAATACTTTATGTGAGAACAGAACACGTTTATTATTGTTATTTCTTGAAGAATTTATATTCGATATAAGTTATGATTTTGTTTGAAATTTTGGTCAAATTCTTTACTTTTGTAGTAGATTTAAGTATTTTGTTACGATAAATATATAAATATGAAGAAAACTTACTACTCTCTCATCGCTGTTGCGGTATTAACCACTTCAGCGTTCAGCATGAAAGCTTCTGCGTCGGTTGGAAGCAATGTCACACTCTATGGTAATCTGATTTACGACGAAGCCAATAAAAATGTGGCTCCGTCAGGAATCTATTCCACAGATGTGGCTGCCAGTGCATCGGTGAAAAAGGTTGCAGATGCTGTCACCAAAGCTAACGGTGGTGCTTGCCTTGCCGACACTGCTTATTTTGCGATTGAATATACCACTAAGTATGGTAATATCAATGCGTGTTACCTCAATTCTTACAATCCTGTGACTTGGGCTCTTACCAACAAGGTGGAGGCTTCGCACTCATCAGTGGCCACCTCGCTCACATTTAATCCCATAACCAAAAAGATTTACGGCAGTTTTTACAGCGAGGAGCGTGAAGGCTTCTATTTTGGCACGCTGGATCCCAAGACAGCAGATTGTGACACTATTGCGTTTCTTGACCACTCTTTTAACGCGCTCGCAAGCGATGCCACAGGCACATTATATTTCGTGAACGATGAAGGAAAATTTGGTAAAATCGGCATTACAGACGGAGCAATCACCATCATTGGTGATACAGGTTTAAAACCAAAATTTTTGCAAGACGCCACATTTGATTATGGTACTAAGCAATTCTACTGGTGTGCCTTCAACGACGACGATAGCCAAAGCGGTATCTACACTGTGGATTTAAGCACTGGTAAGGCTACTCGCATCTCCACATGGGCTACGGGTGCGAAAGAATTTGTGGGCGTATTCTCTAAAACTCCAGTTTTCGCAGCCGATGTACCTGAAATTCCAGCAAGTTTGGTGCTCACATTTGCGGAATCAGCGCTTAGCGGAAAGGCCACATTCACAATGCCATCTCTGACCTATGGCGGAACCGCACTTTCTGGCGAATTGGACTACGAAGTGCTTGTTGACGGAGTGGTAAAGGCTTCTGGAAAGGCTAACGCTGGAAGCATGGTTTCCATCGACCTTAATGTGGAGCGTGGTGAACGTGCAGTATCTGTTCGTGCTAAAAACAATGCAGGTAGTGGACCTGAATACATCTGTAAGCAATACTTCGGACTTGATGTGCCTGCATCAGTTGCAAAAGTTACTGCCACTCGCACACAAAGTGGCGCCTCTATCAAATGGGAAGCAGTGACGGAGGGCGCTCATGGTGCAAAATTTGACCCTTCAACAGTGACTTATAACGTGACCCGATTCCCCGACAACGTAGTTGTGGCTTCTGGTGTGAAAAATGTTCAATGTGCCGACGACAAGAGCGTTGACAAACTCGCAAGCTACTATTATGAAGTGGTGGCTGTAGATGGCGATTATCAAGCAACACCAACCAAGTCGAATGGTGTAATTTTGGGTGAGGCTCTTCAGGTTCCTTACAACAAGGAATTTAGCGATGGAGATTTCAGCCTATACACAATTATTGATGCAAATGCCGATGGCACCACTTGGGGCAGCGATTTCCGTGGTGCAAAATACTTGTTCAATAACGACAATGCTGGCGATGATTGGTTGATTTCTCCTCCACTGAGAATGAAGGCTAATCAGAAATACAATATTGTAGCCCAATTAGCAAACGCAATGAACCCATATACCGAGAAGGCCGAAGTGAAGGTAGGTGACAACGCCACTGCGGAAGCAATGAAAAATTCGGTTATCCCTGCCACCACTATTGAAGGAGGCTACAGATCGCCTATGGATCTTAGCGGCGTGTTCTCTCCAACTGTTGATGGTGACTATTTCGTAGGTATTCACGCTATTTCTGACGCTGGTGCGCTTTACCTGTACTGCTACAAACTTGAAGTAACAAGTGAAGCCACAGGCATCACTTCTACTTTGATGAGCAAAGCCGTGATTCGTGGTGAAAATGGCAATATCAATATCACTGGTGCAAACGGCGCACAAGTGGTGGTTGCCGCTATAGATGGTCGCATTGTGGCTCAATTTGAAAATGCCGCTAATGAACTTTCTGTGCCAGTAGGAACTGGTGTATATGTTGTGACAGTAAACAACCTCGCAACAAAAGTGATTGTAAAGTAATCATTGCATTGTTATATTTAGCCTTTAAGGCAAAAGGTTAAGGTGTTTGCCTCTCAAAAAAATGGTTTTTGAGAGGCAAATTTATTTGATGATATATTGGAAATTGGGGGGTGGTTGAGTATCTTTGTAAAGAACTAATGTGTAACCTGTAAAACGAATAGAATTGATTATGCTGCCTGGAAAAAAGAAATGTAAAATCTTGAAGCAGATTCGACAGGAGATTGCGAAAGCTAACGATATTGAGTTTGTGACCAGCGAGTGTAAGCATAAGGGCAACTGCGAGGGCACTTGTCCGAAGTGCGAGGAGGAGTTGCGCTATTTGGAAAAGGAGTTGCAGCAGCGCCGTGATGCTGGCAAGCGTGTGTCGGTGGCAAGTATTGTGGCTGGGGCGATACTTACGGCGCTTCCGGGCTGTATGTTGCCTAAGTCGAACGGCGGTGCTGTGCCCAAGAATCCACAAGACATGGAAACCGACAGTTCCACCACTTGCTCCGACAGTTCCACAATGGCGCAGGGCGATGCCACGCCAGGCATCAGAAGCAAGATAAAATCCGCTATCGAAAACGATAGCGATTTGATATGGATGGGTGATGTGCCGTATGAAGAAGAGGTCACGGCTAACGATGACGATTCCAACGAATCAAAGTAAGCCTTGCTCCACGCGGGTGGCTACACGCTCAATCACGGCGTCGTTTTTGTCTTTGTCGGGCTTGTAGGCGGCGTTGAGGTTCACACCGAAGAATCTGCCGAAAGTTTGCCAGAATCCGGCACGGAATGTGCCCAAGAATGCTTTCACGATGTGGTAAGATGTTTGGTTGGTCTCGCGGTTGATGAGTTTAATCATCATTTTGCCCTGACTTTTTGTGAGTTTTTTCATCACGGGCTTATACTGTGCGTAGAGCGATTTCTCGAATTGCTTCAAATAGGCGTCTTTCTCCTTCTTGGTGTCGAAAGTTTCGAGATACTCGTAGGTCTCTTGCAGCGTGCGGTTGATGAGCTTGGCGTAGGGCAATGTGCGTTTCACGTCGCGCACGGTGCGCCAGTAGAATTTTTCTTCGTTTTTGTTGCGGAATCGCTCGTTGGGATACACCACCACGGGGCGCATCTCAATCTCAAATGCCGTTTCCTTGGGGTTGTAGGGGTCGGGAATGATGCGGTAGCCCACATACACCTTTCGCAGCGGAGAAAGGTTTTTCTCCGAAATATCCTCGCTCAGGTCTTGGGCGTAGCACAGCCCCACCAACGAGAATAATAAAAGGATTGCTATAAGTGTAGAAAAGCGTTTCATCAAAAATTTGAAGTCTAAAAAATCCAATAGCCGTAAAAGAGCGACGTTATTGCCGTTTTCGTTAAATTCGGGCACAAATGTAGAACAAACATTTTAATTACGGTGCAAAACAAGTATTAATTTGTTTGAAAATAACATTTTGCGCCCATTTTGGGACTGTTTTCCCCGAATATCCGATTTGGTTTTAGAAACCCAATGAGTGGAGCAAGCCCAGATAGTTGATGGTGATGCCCACGAAAGCACCTTTCACCGAAGGGTTGCACTTATCGTATTTTGCGTAAGCCACGAATGGGGTGAAGCGAATCGACTGTCGCAAGCGGGTGTCGCCATCGCCTGTAAACGGATTTTTTATCTTCGAACTTGAGAAGGTGTAGTCGATGTCGATTGAACCGATGAAGCCGAGGTTGGTCAGTTTAGCCGATTCTTTACTGGTGACCTCTGCCACATACTCGCCGTCGTCGTTCTTTTTCCACTTCAGGTTGTCGAGGTTCCAACTGTATTTGGTGTAGTTGATACCCACGTTAGGCGTAACAGCGAATCTGCCACCCTGATACACCTTATAACCCAACTGCACGCTCCAGCCCAAAAACGAGGCAGAACTGTTGCCGTTCACTTGTGATGGGTGACCTTGCTCGTCGTAGGCAGGTGCGCCAAATATGTTGTCGTTGCGATAGCCAGGCTGTCCGAATTGCACATCGGTTTTGAGTTGGAAGCGGTCGTAAGTGCCCACCGCACCGATTTGGAACAGGAAGTTGCCACCGAAATTATCGTTGAGCGATGGAGTGGTAACGGAATAGCCAGCACCGGCATACAAACCGTAGCCAAAACTACCTTCTTGCTCAAATTTATAGTTATCAAGCACTTGCTTGTTGGTGGCTTCGCTTTCCTCTGCCACCACCTGTGCCACCATCGACATAGTGATTACGCTCATCAGAGCCGCTAAAATTATCTTTTTCATCATTGTCTGTATTATCTAAAATTTGTCGTTTTTGTTATCAGCAATTTGGCAATATTTTGATTTCGCCCAAGCGTAGGGACATGCCTCTGGCATGTTTCAATCGCGAATCACCAATTTATCAGCGCATCACCTAACATGCCAAAAGCATGTCCATACGTTGTGATGGAGCCGCTATGGTGGTGCCACATTGGCGATAATCGCTATTGCGGTGCAAAGTTACGATTTGATTTCCAAATATGGTTGTGCCAAATAGTTAAACTTTGTGCATCACTTGAATGTGAGGGTGACTTCGGGGCTCACTTGCAAGGTGGTTTGCGATCCTTCCACTATGGGAAGATTGCGGTCGATATGCCCGATGGGGAAGTTAAACGCCACAGGATAACAGTATGGCTCCACAAGGCGCGAAATCATGCTGTAGAGGTGCTGCTGCGTGTCGGTGCTGGTGTCGGTGAGCACACCGTTGAGGTGATAACGAGTGAATTGCCCCACAATCAAGCCCTTCAACTTGGGCAGCACGCCAGCGAGCCTCAACTGATAGAGCAATCGCTCCACCCTATAGATTTCCTCGCCCACATCTTCAATAAAGAGAATGGTGTCGGGCTTCAGCAGATTGTAATCGGTGCCAATGAGCGCCGAGAGCACCGCCAAATTTCCGCCCACAATCATTCCCTCAGCCTCGCCGCAGCGGTTGAATGGGTGAGAGTCGATGTGGTAGGGCGAGAGCGTGCCACCGCTGATAATGGTGTGCATCGCCTCGCTCACCTCGCCCTCGGTGCCGAAGTCGGTGAGTTGCTTCGCCATGGAGGCGTGCAAACTCATCACCTCTGCACGGTGCCACAGGGCGTGCAGCGCGCTGATGTCGCTGAAGCCAATCAGCCACTTGGGATTGGAGCGAACCAAATTCACATCAATGCGATCCAGCAGCCTCACCGTGCCATATCCGCCACGGCTACAAAGAATAGCCTTGATCGTAGGGTCGGCGATAGCCCATCGCAGGTCAGCCAATCGCGCCTCATCGGTGCCACCGGTGAGCACGGTGCCCCACGAGCGGTGCTCGTCGAGCGTGTGCTGCCCCACCACGGGAGCGTAGCACCACTGAGCGAGTGCCGCCACAGCGCCTTTCACACGCTTGGCGACAACATTGCCCGACGGGCTGATAATGGCAATGCGGTCGGTTTGCCGAAGTGCAGCAGGACGTATCATCATCGTTTTATGCATTTACTTGCACATCGAAGCCCGCAGCCTTGATGCGTGCGCCGATGCGTTCGAGTTCTTCTTTCTCCACCTTTTCAAGGTGCTCTTCGGGCGTTTTGCGGTCGATGCTGTAAATCATCACCGAGCGAGGCTGAATTTCCTTGTAAGCCTCAATCAGCGCGTCGATTTCGTGGTCGGTGGTGTTATCGATTTTCACGCCATTGTGCTCGCCACGCAGCATCATGGTTTGAATGATGCACTGCCCTGCAAACGCCTTCAGGTCGTTGATAATGCCTTCGGGCAGTGTTCCGCTCGACACAGGCTGATTGATGGCACGCATGGTGGCAGGAAGCGCAGAGTCGAGTTTGAGGATATTGTTGTCCACCTTCAGCAGTGCCTCCACCACCGAAGGCTTACCTGCCATGGTGGAATTGCTGAGCACGCTCACCTTTGCCTCAGGGTAATAAGTGTCGCGCAAGCGCATCACATCAGCCACAATCTCCTTAAAGTGAGGGTGGATAGTGGGTTCGCCATTGCCCGAAAAAGTGATGACGTCGAGCTTGCTGCCCTCTGCCTTCATTTCTTCCAACTTCTTTTTAAGTCCCTTTTTCACTGCCTCACGAGTTGGCACGCCGTCTTTGCCAGGACCTTGCGCATTGTAGCCGGCTTCGCAATAAACGCAGTCGAACGAACAGATTTTGCCGTCGTTAGGCATCAGGTTCACGCCCAGCGACACGCCCAAACGGCGGCTGTGGATAGGACCAAAAATGGTGCTGTGGAATAATACAGTTTGCATATATCGTTGTTTTGTTTTGAGTTTTCTTATTGATTTTTGGTGATTTCGTCAAACAGTTGTATAAACTGCCGCGCCACCACATCGGCAGAGAATTTGCGCACCACCTCGTGATGAAGCCATGCGCGGTCGGCTGGGTTGGCGATAGCCCACTCAATGCCGTCTGCCACGCTGCTTGCGCTTTTGTAGTCGGCGATGTAGCCACTCTTCAGATGGTCCACGATGTCAGCCTGTCCGCCCTTGCCGAAGGTCACAGGCAGGCAGCCGCTCGCTTGCCCCTCAATCAGCGTGCCGGGCAGATTCTCGTAGAGCGAGGTGGAGAGCACGATGTCGCTGTGGCGGTAAAGTTCGTTGAGTTGGTTGGCGCGCACCGCACCCACATAGGTGTAAGGCACGGCTATTTTTTCAAGAAGCGACGCGTCTTTAATGTCACCGTAGAGCAGGAAGTGGATTTTCTTCGCTAACTCTGGGCGGTGTGCGGCAATGTATTGCGTGGTTTCGAGCATTTCGGGAAATCCCTTGTTGTCCTCATCGAGTCGGCGCGCACCCATGATAATCACCGTCTTGTCGAGCGGCACGCCGGGGTAAGCCTCCGTCAGCCGGCCGTATTGGTAGCCGTCGGCAGGGAAAGCGTTGAAAATCATTCTCACATCGCAGTCCTTCATAATCGCGCTCTGTCGGCACACCCCTTCCAACCAATGGCTCACCGCCACGAAATGAATGGGCACACGCTGGTAGAGCGAGGCTTTGCGCCGCTGGGTGGCGGTGGAGAGGTCGGCGCCACTCTTGCCAGTCAGGTGGCAGGATTGGCAAGTGCCTTTGTAACCCTCGCACGAGAAAGCGTGGTGGCACACGCCGGTGCAGTTCCACATGTCGTGCATCACCCACACGATGGGTTTGCCCAATCGGTGTATTTGCTCAATGCCTTTGAGCGAGAGCGTGCCTTGGTTCACCCATGCCAGCACCACCACATCGGCATCTTTCACCCACGGGTGGGCGGCGGCGTTGGCACCATATTGGCAGGTGTCGATTTTGAAAAGCGTGCCACGGTTGACTCCGTTGTGCATCATGATGCGTAATCGCTCGGCAATAAAGCGCAGTTTGTTGGCGCGAGGGCTGCCCAGTTCGCCCACCAACGGCTCGTCGGTGAGTGTGGGGTGGGTGACCAACATTCGCGCGTCGATACCGGCTTCCACAAGTGCGCGAATCAGGCGGAGCGATACCACTGCCGCACCTCCTTGCGTGTCGCTATGATTAATCAGCACTACTTTCATCTTTCGCTACGATTGGGGGGGATATTCGTTTAAATAATCGACAATTCAGTGAGCAGTTCCTCTACCTCGGTGTTGGAGAGTGTGCGGCGCTCTTGCAGGAGCGATGCCAACTGCGATGTGGCATTGCGCACTGTGGGGTTGGAAAACACCTTCACCATGTGCTGGAAATATTCCTCAAACACATTTTCCACCTCATCGTGTTCGAGGCAGCAAAGCGTTTTGCCCTCTTTGGCCATCGCCGAGAGCATTTGGTTGTGCATCTTGCGGTCCACCGTGCCGTGGTCGTGGAGCATTTTACGGCTCACACGGTCGGCAATCACCATTCCCATGGCTACATGGAAGTGCCTTACGCTTTTTTTCCACGCATCGTGCGCATCGCAGGTGAGTTGGTCAGACATGAGGAAATCCGGCATCATCACCACGCAGTCGAGCCCGTCGGCATCGATGGTCACGCTGCAGAATGTGTCTTCGGCGTTGAGCACATTCAGCCCAATCACCATACCTGCCGCTCCGTAACTTTTGTCGTTATCGCTTCTGTATTTCATTTTCTCTTAATGTTGCTTTCTGCCAAAATCGGCAGGAATTTGCCCCCACCGCTTTGTTTCCCACTTCACCACACGATTTGTCACGGCGTTTTCGTTGAGCCATTTTTCGGCGCGGGCAATCATGTCGTGGGCCTGGGCAAACTGGGGCGTGTGGGGAAGAGTGGTTTTACATTTCTTCTGGCGCACCCACAGCATGGCGTTGCGGCTGTCGGAATACACCACCGTCTGGCTATTGCCCTGCTGCTTGAGCATGGCAAGGGCGTGGACAATCGCCAAAAACTCTGCCACATTGTTGGTGCCCATAATCGGGCCAAAGTGGAAGATGTCGGGCATGGAAGGGTCGCCAAACACATACACGCACCTGTATTCCATCTTTCCGGGGTTGCCGCTGCAAGCCGCGTCCACGGCAATGCTCTGTGGGTCGATTTCCGGAAATTCCGACAGTTGTTCGGGCGTGAGGCGCTGATTCGACACCCTCACCTCGCCACCAGTCTTGCGCTTTGGTGCTTGGTAGCCAGTGGCGTAGGCGGCTTCAGCCTCTGCCAGCGAGTCGTAACTCTTGTATTTTGCTCCAGCAATGCCGTGAATGCGCTGCTTGCATTCCGCCCAAGTGCTGTACACACCCGGCTCCGTGCCGCTCCACACCACATACCATTTCTGTTTGTTTTTCGCCATTGTTGAGAGTCGCTTGTTCAGTTAGTAGCTCACCATATTGATAGAAAAGAGCAATTATTGTGCCAATGCCACAGGTTATTTGTCATCGTGGCAGACACTTGCAGGGTTTGGACCCCATTCGTCAGTTTTCCACTTAATCACGAAGTTGTGAAAAGTGTTGACCTCCAACCAGTGGTCGGCGCGCGCCAGCAACTGCCCCATCTTCGCATAGGCAGGAACGGGCGGCACGTGCGCATTGCTCTTTTTCTGGCGCACCCACATTTGGGCTATGCCGTTGGAGCAATAGATGGCAACGCGATCTTTACGCTGCTTTTGCAGCAATGCCAGCGCATGGACGATAGCCAGAAATTCTGCCACATTTTCGCTGCCAGCCACAGGGCCGAAACGGAAAAGTTCGGTGCCCGACCACACATCCACACCACGATACTGCATCATGCCAGTGGCATGGTCGCACGAGCCGCACACCGCCACACTGCCGGGGTATATTTCCTTGATGTTGGCATAGTTGGTGCGCGAGGTTTCGGCGTGGGCGATGGCGCGAATCACGGCACGAGGGTCGGCGTGGGCATCTAAATCCTTGCGATACGCCTCAATGGCTTCACGACTGGAATCAAACGCCTTGTAGCGCGCACCGGGATAGCCTTGAGTGCGAATTTGGCACTCCTCCCAAGTTTCGCAAATGCCAGGCTCGGTGCCAACCCACACCACATACCACTTCTTGCTCATCTTCAAATATCAAAATACTGATGAATAAAATAAATGATAAAGTTAGAAATATTATTTCGATTCCACAACCCCCTTTTCCGAATTTCTGAGTCAACAAGTCAACAAGTCAACGAGTCAACAAGCCGATAGGTCGGAATTTCGAAGTATCGATAATTCGAAGAGTCGATATTTCAATCATAGCCCCCACTCGTTGACCTGTAGACCTGTAGACCTGTAGATCTGTTGACTCGTTGACCTGTAGACCTGTTGACTTGTAGACTCTAAAACAAAATTATGGGGCGTGTTGCTGATATACTGAACTTTTTGTGCTAAATTTGCATCTTAATCAATCATATCAACACATAAGTTTATTATTCGTATGAGTTTTTTCGGTAAAGACAAAGATAAAGAAGAAGTTAAGGAAATGCCTGTGAAGCAGACTGGTTCGCTGAAGGAACGCCTTGACCGTATCAACAAAAGTCGCTGGATTCGCTTCGGCATTGTTTCCGCCCTGTTCTTTGGCTGGGTGGCTTGGCTGGGCAGTTGGTGGGTGCTGGTGTTCTGGTTCCTGCTTTTCGACATCTACATCACTAAATTCGTGCCTTGGAACTGGTGGAAATTCTCCGAAAACCCCGTTGTGCGCATGGTGATGGGTTGGGTCGACGCCATTATGTATGCCCTTGTGCTGGTGTATTTCCTTTTCCTTTTTGTGGGACAAAACTATCAAATTCCATCGTCGTCGCTTGAAAAGACGCTGCTCACTGGCGACTACCTGTGGGTGAACAAGATGGTGTATGGCCCACGAGTGCCACAAACCCCTCTCCACTTCCCATTGGCGCAAAACACGCTTCCCGGTGGCTTCGACAGTTATATCGAGTCGCCACAATGGGAATACCACCGCTTGAAGGGCGTGCGCAGCGTGGAGCGTGGCGACATTGTGGTGTTTAACTTCCCTGCTGGCGACACCGTGGCAGTGAATATGCCTAACCCCGACTACTACACTCTGTGCTTCACCTACGGCCGTGAGGCTGTGTGGGCTAACCCATCGCAATATGGCAAGGTGAAATATCGCCCAGTGGACCGCCGCGATGCCTATGTGAAGCGTTGCATCGGTTTGCCAGGCGAAACCCTCTCGATGAAAAACGGCACCGTGTATATCAATGGCAAGGCGCTTGCCGAACCTGAGAATATGCAGCGCAACTATATAATCGAAACCGACGGCACGCCCATTTCCGAGGCGTTGCTCGATGAGTTGAAAATCAGCAACGAGGCTCGCTCTTTGGGCTCAGGACAGTCGCCTTATGGCAATGAACTGTGGTATGCGATGCCGCTGACCAAGAGTGCCATGAAGGAGATTAAGGCGCAGCCTTATGTGAAGAAAGTGCGTTTCCTTGATGTGGAAGAAAGCAATCCGATGGATTCGCTGCTCACCTACCCTATTGGCGTGAAGAAGTCGTGGACACACAACGACTACGGCCCACTGTGGATTCCAAAGAAGGGTGCTATGCTCAACCTTACGTTGCAAAAACTGCCTTACTACATTCGCTGTATCAAGAATTACGAGGGCAACGAAGTGGACGTGAAAGGCGGAAAAATCTACATCAACGGCAAGGAGACGAAGACTTACACCTTCAAGATGGACTACTACTGGATGATGGGCGACAACCGCGACAATTCGAGCGACTCGCGCTACTGGGGCTTCGTGCCAGAAGACCACATCATCGGCACTCCAATGTTTGTGATTATCTCGTTTGATCCCGATAAGCCATTGCTGCAAAGCATTCGTTGGGACCGTATCTTCAAATCCGCAAACCCCGATAAGAAGTAAATATCCCGCCGCCTCGTTGCCTCATGTCTCACACAGATCCCACAGATCTCACGGATTGGTTTTATGTAAAAATTCAGATTCATCTGATAAAAAATATTCTGCGAGATCCGTGAGATCTGTGTGAGGAAGAGGTAAGAGGCAAAGAGGCGGCGCAATGTACCCACAATCATAATGCAAAGTTCCACAATCATAATGGGCAGTATGGCGGCAGGAAGTGTGCGCTGCTATGCCGCTATGCTTCAGGCTGGCAAGGTGATTATCGACCCTGATGAGCGACGTTTGCCGCTGCGCCACAGCCACCACCGCTACTTGGTGGACGGTCCCAACGGCACGCAACGCCTTACCATCGCCCTCGATGGTGCCACCAACGCTATGCCTGTGCGTATGCGCGACGTGCGCATTTCCGAGCACGGCAACTGGCGACATTTGCATTGGGGCGCGCTCTATTCGGCTTACGGAAAGTCGCCCTATTTCGATTACATAGCCGACGACCTACACAGCATCATTGGCGGCGAACAAACTTCGCTGCTTGAATTTAATACCGCATTGCAAAATCTGATTATCGATTTTCTCGACCTCCCTATCGAGATTGAAACCAAGCCGATTACCCCTGAAATAGCGGCGGAGGCCACCGACCTGCGTGGACTCATTGGCGGGAAAAAGCCCGACACGCTACCCATTACCGACGTGCCTTACTACCAAGTGTGGGCATCGCGCCACGGTTTCCAACCAGGCCTCAGCATCCTCGACCTGCTCATGAACACCGGCCGCGAATCCATCTACACCCTCCAAAAAATGCTCCCATAATCCCCCCTCCTCAAATATCACTTAAAATTTGACTTAAACTCGCTTAAACTTAAGTCACCTTATTTTTTTGATAATTAACATGTTGGTGTGAAAGTTCACTTAAAAAGTGACTTAAACTCACTTAAATTTGCAATAATATTTAAGTCAGCACCCAGCATCCATTCGCATTGACTTTTATTTGTCCTTTTTTTCGCATTTTTGTTAGTAGATTGCCAACTTTGCTCTTCTTTTGTTTTTCGCTAAGAACATCCGACAATTTATCTATTATCAAAGCATCAATATCATGACGTGAAGCTGATTTGAACTTTTTTAAATATTTGAGAATCATATCTATAAAGTAAGCATCATCAAAACTTTTGTTTTTTACATATGTGGCTTTTAAACTCACTTGGCGAGCTTTTGCCACAATCTTTTCTGATAGATAAACATTCCCTTTTCTTCCCTCTATATAGCCTCTCTTGCGAAATAGGGCTAAAGTGGCGTCACTAATGGGTAAATGTTTCTGAACCCTATCCAAAAGTATTATTTCTGAAAGTGATAAAGCTGGATTATTAACCAATATCTTGGCGAAATTCTCGTCAAGCACATTACCTTGAATTTTGCAAACCACTTTGCCACATGTTGTGTCGTATTCAGGCATTGGGAAAAAACGCTTTTTTTGTTGAAGAAATAATTTACGGATACCCCCACCTTCGGTTTCAACCATTTTCACATTGCGCATGGCCTCAACAAGGAATGGGTTACGATATTCTGATTCTGGAAAGTCGTGACTCACCACATCTTCTACTGAATTTGGGAGAAATTCGCCATAGTTTCTAAACATGAGCGACTCATCTTCGTGCTCAATCACTTCAATGCGTGCCCCCTTACCATAATCTTGATGCGCGATACAGTTGCAAATGGGTTCTCGTAAAGTGAAAATATCATAGCGCAACATCGATTCAGGGAAGATGTTTCCGCTGACAGTGAACGTGTAATTTGCATTTCTAACCAAATGACAGAATTCTTCCACAGCTAATAACATAGGAATAGACAAAATTCTAAAATCTTTATTTTCGTCACCACCATCTTTCAATTGCCAACGAATCTTACAAACAGCAGGTGATAGGAAATGTTCACTTTCCTCTCGACCAAGCAGAATTATTGCCGTGTTGGTAATCTGATCTTTTTTGGTAATGTGTGCCTTGTTTAGGAATGTTTTATCGTCCCAATTATCCACTTCTTCTGCTCGGCTAGGATTCAGTTCTTTAAACTTATCACGTGCCAAACGAATTGCCTTTGGGTCGAGATCCTCAATCGTAGCGTCAGGTATGACTTCTGCCGACCAGTCTTGACCAGCAATGGGTTCGCTTAATATGGCATCTCTACGCTCTTTTGTCAAAGGAACCAAGGAGTCCTTAATTCGTTGCCAAGCTTTTTTGTGAACAACGACAGGAGTTCTTGGAAAATGTTTGGGGATTGTTATCACCCATACAATTTTGTTTGTGTCATCAGTCTTAAACTCTTGAATATCCAACCCCTCGCTTGATAAATATGTGCAGTGCTCCGTTAGTTTAAAAGTTGCAGATTCCGGGGTTGCTGGTTGACCATTGAATGTGAGATTTGAATAGTCAGTTCCAACAATATTTAGAGTTTGGTCCTCCACTCCAATAACAAGGTGCCCTCCATCCATGTTACTAATGGCAGAAACATACGATACCACATCTTTGCCATCAGTTCCATAGAAAAGGTTCTTTAGATTCTTGAACTCTTTCCATTCGCACTTGTCGTTCTCTTTAGGAAAGTTGAGTAGAAGATACTGTTTCAATTCTCGTTCGGTCATATAAATTCTTTTTAATGTTTAATCTGAAGTTTGCCAGAGACGATTGTTTAATAAGTTGCCCATTAATATTTGGAAATAACAAACATAGTTTCATGTTCACTTGTAAGCAGTTGACAAACATTTATCGTTGATTATACTTACTATTTGTTATTTTCATCAGATTTTTTTCAAATATAGATAAATTTAATTGCAAAAGACACTTTTTGGTCAAACTTTCTTAGTTGTAAATCTTCTTTTTTTTAAAAAGTAGGGATAATAGGCAAAAGTCCGTTGTAAAAATTCATTGAAAATATCTATCCTTTTTTTCGACGGTTAGGGATTTTTGCGGTGGTGGTAGAGTTCGAGGCTGTTGATGGCGTTTTGCCAGATGATGTAGCAGCCGGGGCCTACGGCGGCGAGAGGGTTGATGTAAGCACTTGATACCCAGATGGCAAATGCTGTGTTTTTCTGTCCTAACGCTTGTCCGCTCTCCACGGTGCTGCCGAAAAATCGGCCAATGTTGCGCCCCACCGAAAATTGAATCACGCATATCACAAAACTTACCACGGCAATGGCGGCAAGCAGCGACAGCGGCGCGTGCGAGTTGCTGATGTTGCGGAACGTGATGCCCGTGACGATAGCCAGCGAGCACCCCCACAGGTAAAACGAGAGGTCGGTGATGGAAGTGAGCCATTGCTGCACTTTTGGGAGCAGGTGTTTCACCACGTATGCCAGCCCCATCGGCACCACCAAAATCACGCACACCTTCCACATAATCATCAGAAAGGCGGCGCCGAAACTCATTTCCACTCGTTGGTCAACGAGAGGGAAAAACAGCGGAATCATGATGGCGGTGAGCACGTTCGACACGAAAGTGTAGGTGGTCATCGACTCAAGGCTGCCGCCCAGTTTGGCAGTCACCACGCTCGAAGCCGCCGCGCACGGCCCAATCACACACACCAGAATGCACTCCATGAGCACAAGGTCGAAGCCATCGATTTTAAAATACAGAATACACCCCACCAGCATCAGCACCACAAACAGTTGCGTGGCGCTCACCCAAAAGTGCCACTTGGCAAGGCGCAGTTTTTTATAGTCAATCTTCAGAAAAGTGGTAAACAGAATCACGAAAAGGAACCACGGTAGCACCTCGTCGAACACAGGGCTCGCCGCCCGCGCAAATCCATCAAATGCAGGTATCAACGCAAACAGATAATACACCGCCGCGCCGCCTGCAATAGCCACCGGCAGCGTCCAATTCCTCAATATTTCCAACACCTTCCCCATTCCTGAACACATATTTTAAAATTTTCCACGAAAGTAATGCTTTTTCCCCACTTATCAACAAATCCACCACCTTTTTTTATCCCCCCACCGAATTGTTGGAATTGTTGGATTGGATTGGTGAGTTGTTGGGAAAAAAATTGTGGGAGTGGTGGGGCTTTTGTATCTTTGTGGATTAATTGGAGAAATGTGCGCTCAACTGTTCTGCATCAGCGGAATGGGGGCGAATTAATAACTTTGAAATTTATCTGAGATGAAATTTGCAGAAAAATGTAATGGGCTTTTCGATGCCACCGTTAATCTTTATCATCAGACTGATGATGTGGACGCAAAAGTTGCCAACCCTTACGTAGATGGCACCATCGAGGCAAAACTCTTTGTAAAAAACTGGATTGACACCGTGCAGTGGCACCTTGAAGATATTATCCGCGACCCTGAAATTGACCCTATCGAGGCTTTGGCTCTGAAGCGCCGTATCGATAAGTCGAATCAAGACCGCACCGACTTGGTGGAGGAAATCGACACTTACTTCCGTGAGAAGTTCGCTGATGTGAAGGTTTGCGCCGATGCCACCATCAATACCGAAAGCCCTGCTTGGGCTATCGACCGCCTCTCTATCTTGGCGCTCAAAATCTACCACATGCACGAACAGGCTTCGCGCACCGATGCCGACGAGGCTCACTTGCAACGCTGCCGCGCTAAGCTCGATGTGCTTTTGGAACAACGCACCGACCTTACTACCGCTATCGACCAACTGCTCGACGACATCGCTGCCGGCAAGAAATATATGAAGGTGTATCGCCAAATGAAGCTTTACAACGACCCGGCTACCAATCCGGTGCTTTATGGTAAAAAATAAAACATACAGCAAAACCGTACTCATTACCCGCTTTTCGGCGTTGGGCGATGTGGTGATCAGTGTGCCGGTGGTATATTCGGTGTGCCGTGCGTACCCCGATGTGCACTTTGTGCTGCTCACTCGCCCTTGGCCTGCCGCAGTGATGATTCAGCGCCCTGCCAACCTGACGGTGGAGGGTGTGAATCCGAAGGAGTATGATGGGTTGCTTGGGTTGCGCCGTCTGGCTGCGGAAATGCGCCAGAAGTATGGCATCACCCACATGGCAGACTTGCACAGTGTGATGCGCACCTGGGCTATCGGTTTCTTCATGCGTCTGCATGGGGTGAAGGTGGCGCGCATCGACAAGGGCCGCAAGCAAAAGCGCGCCTTGGTGAGCGGCAAAATCCGTGAGCAACTCACCACCTCGCACGACCGCTATGAGGAAGTGTTTCGCGCGTTGGGTTTCCAGTGGCAAGAGTCGTTCAGCGGCTTTGCGCCCATTACCGACAGCGAACTTGTGCCGCAAAAGCAAGCGAGCGAGCGATGGGTGGCTGTGGCTCCGTTCTCGCAGCACCGCGGCAAGGAATATCCGCTGCCGCTGATTGAAAAGGTGGTGGAAAGCCTCACGCAGATTGAAGGCGTGACGGTGATGCTCTTTGGCGGTGGCGAAAAGGAGAAAAAGGCACTCCGCCCACTGGTGCAGAAATATGCCCACACGGTTTCGATAGCCGAAATCAAACACAGTTTCACCGACGAGATAGCATTGATGCAGAAGTGCGATGTGATGCTCTCGATGGACTCAGCCAACATGCACCTCGCATCGGTGGCTAATCTGCCTGTGGTGAGCGTGTGGGGCGCAACGCACCCCTATTGTGGTTTCATGGGCTGGAAGCAATCGGAAGCCAACGCCGTGCAACTCGACATGCCGTGCCGCCCATGCTCGGTGTTTGGGCAAAAACCATGCAAGTATGGCGATTACCGATGCCTCACAGGCATTGAGCCAGAAATGATTGTTGAAAAAATTAAGAAAGTGATATATGGCTAAGAGAATACTCGTGACAGGGGCTGGAGGCTTTATCGGAGGCTTTATCGTGGCAGAGGCGCTGAAGCGCGGCTACGAAACTTGGGCTGCCGTGCGCCGAACCACCAACCGTGAGTTTTTGCAAGATGAGCGTATTCATTTCATTGAACTCGACTTCACCGACGAGTTGGCGCTGAAAGCCACGCTGGCGCAAGCAATCGCCGACAATGGCGGCAAGTGGAATTATGTGGTGCACAACCTCGGTGCCACCAAGGCTGCCAACTATCTCGACTTCGAGCGCATCAATTATGGCTATATGCGACTGCTCGTTGATACCCTCAAGGCGCTCGACGCAGTGCCGGAGGTGTTTTTGCTCATGAGCAGCCTTAGCGTGATGGGCGTGGGCGACGATGAAGGCTACACGCCATTTAAAATCACCGACGATCCTGTGCCAAACACACGCTACGGAATGTCGAAGGCGAAGGCGGAAACCTATCTGAAAATGGTGCCCGACTTCCCTTACACCATTTTCCGCTGCACAGGCGTGTATGGTCCCCACGAGCGCGACTACTTCTTGATGATGAAGTCGATAGCATCGGGCTTTGATTTCAGCGTGGGTTTCCGCAAGCAGATGCTCACATTCATTTATGTGAAAGACCTTGCCACAGCGGTAATCAACGCCCTTGAATCAGGTCCGAAGCGCCGTGCCTACTTCATCAGTGAATCACGAGGCTACACGCAGAAGGAGTTCCGCGAAATCGTGTGCCGTGAGTTGAAAAAGAAATTCGTGATACCCATCACTTGCCCGATATGGCTCGTGCAAATGGTGTGCGTGTTCTGCACCATCTACACCAAATTCACAGGCAAACCCACCACGCTCAATGTGGACAAATTCCGCATACTCAAGCAGCGCAACTGGCTTTGCGAAACCGCCGACACCGAGCGCGACTTCAATTTCACCCCCCAATATTCCCTTGAGCGCGGCGTGAAAGAAGCCATCGCCTGGTACAAACAAGCCGGCTGGCTAAAATAAACTTTACAGGATAAAAACAATACACCTATTTAATCCAATTAAAACCCAATTTACACCGATTTTTTCTTAGGTGTCAATAGGATTGAAATGGATTAAATAGGTGTATTTTTATTTACATACGGATTGTTGAAACAAGCCTTCGGTATCACCAAACGTGTCAACACATTGGAAACATGCCGAAGGCATGTCCCTACGTTTTGGCGTTGTCGTTTTGTTGCATCAATGCTCCCTATTATACCTGTATTTTTTGGTTAGGCGAGGGATTCGAGGATGCGTTTGAGCACCACTTGGCAGGAGATTTCGCGGTTGGCGGCTTCGGGGATTACCAGCGAGCGTTCGCTCTCTATCACCTCATCGGTCACAATCATGTTGCGGCGCACTGGCAGGCAGTGCATGAAGTGGGCGTTGCGGGTGAGTGCCATCTTTTCGGCGGTGATGGTCCAGTTCATATCCTTGCTGATGATTTTGCCGTAGTTGGGGTCGCGGAAGCAACTCCAGTTTTTGGCATACACAAAGTCGGCATCGCGCAAAGCCTCGTCTTGGTTGTGCGTGATTTTTGCACCACGGGTGAACTGCTCGTCGAGTTCGTAGCCTTCGGGGCAGGCAATCACGAAGTCGTAGTCGGTGGCTGTAATCCATTCGGCAAACGAGTTGGGCACAGCCTGTGGGAGCGCCTTGGGGTGAGGAGCCCATGTGAGCACCACCTTGGGTCGCTCCACCTCCTTGTGTTCCTCAATGGTGATTACATCGGCAAACGCCTGAAGAGGGTGAACGGTGGCAGTTTCCATTGCAAACACAGGACGGCCTGAGTATTTCACAAACTGGTTGAAAATGCGTTCCTCGTAGTCGTCTTGCTTGTTTTCGAAGCGTGCAAACGAGCGCACCCCAATCACATCGCAGTAGCAGCCCATCACAGGGATAGCCTCCAGCAGATGCTCGCTCTTGTCGCCGTCCATAATCACGCCACGCTCGGTTTCGAGTTTCCATGCGCCCTGGTTCACATCAAGCACAATCACATTCATTCCCAAGTTCATAGCAGCCTTTTGTGTGCTCAGGCGAGTACGCAGACTGGAGTTGAAAAACACCATCAAGAGCGTTTTGTTTTCACCGAGAGCCTTGTGCGCGAAGCGGTTTTGCTTCACTTCAAGCGCTTCTTTCACAGCGGCTTTCAAGTTGCCAATATCACTTACATGTTGAAATACCTTCATAACAAATCATTAGTTTAACGCTGCAAGTTACCAATTTTCTCCGAAAAATCCAACACCGCCAAACAATTCCCTCACACGGATTTAGCGAAAACACGGATTCGATACAGGGAAGGCGAACACGGATTCAACGAATTTTACGGATAAGTTTTAAAAACTTAGAGTGAGATTTAACATCAGGCGTGCAAATCCTGTGAGATCTGTGCGATCTGTGTGAGGCATGGAGTGGATTTGGAGTGAGGCATGGAGCAAGGTTGTGGGATTTGTGTTGCCATTTTGGCGTTGATGGCGATGTGGTGTGGGGCGTAAATTTGCGCGAAAAAAACTATGGAGAACACTTCACAATTTATGGAACTTTCTGAGAGCGAAATGCTGGATTTGTGGAAAACGATGATGCAGTTGCAACCTGCGCACTACGGTTGCGCCATTGAGCGCACCGACGGCATCGATATTGACGAACTTTTGCTTATCCACATTCGCAAGTGGTATGCGTCGCTGTTGCTGTCGGCACCCGATGGCATTGTACCGGTGGAAGATGTGAAAGACCGACTGTCGGTGATGGTGGCTGACAACGGAGTGGTGACGGCGATGGTGCCGCCAGAGTGTGTGCGCCCTGTGGAATGGAAACTTAAGGCTTGGCAAAAGAGTGTGACGCTGTTTTTGCAGCCAAATGTGCCCGAAGCCGCCTATCTGCATAACGAGTGGACGCGCCCTGGCGTTTGCGACCCAGCCGCCGTTGACTATGGCAACCGCATTTTGCTGTTCACGCTCCCCGACGGTGAACTCCCCATCTTTGATATGGCACGCTGCGTGGTGCGCCCCACCAATGGCAAATACATCTTCCACGCGTCGGTTTTGGAGAGTCAACGAGTCAACAGGTCAACAAGTCAACGAGTTGATGGGTCAACGGGTCAACGGGTCAACAAGTCAACGAGTCGAGGATTCGATTTAGTCGATTTCCACTTCGTTGATTGATTCGATGCCGTTGCGGGTGAGTGTCACGCGGAAGCGGCGCAGCGTGGTGTCGCTCTCGTAGCGGAGTTGGAGCACGATATTCACATAGTAGATTTTGTCGCATGGAATGGTCACCACCGTGCCATCGTCGTTCATGTGACGAATGTTCACTTTCGGGTTGTCCATCTTCTGCAATAGGTTGTTCACGTTGAAGCGAATAATGTCGTTGATGCCGGCGGTTTCGTAGTGCGAGAGGTTGTTGAGTTTCACCCTATCGATGTGCAGCGCCATGCGGTAGAGCATCACCTTCTCATCGGTCACCCTATTCTCCACCTCCATCAGTCGCTTGCTGTAGCGCACACGCTTCACTTCCTCAGGCACCTTCTTGTGGGTGATAAAGTCCATACCCTCCTTGATGGTGCCTATTCTATCCTCGTTGAGCAGTATTTCCGCCTTATTGTCGAAATATTTGTTGCCAATGCGATGCGCGAAATAGTAGCGCGACAGTTCCTTGATGCGGTCTTTAATCATGTAACTAATCACCAGCACGATGAAAAACGGCAGAGTGAAATTGCCGAATTTCTGCTGGAAAAAGAAACTCACCACCGTGGCAAACATCATCGCCAGCCCGGCGGCAATGCCCAAATACAGTTGCTCCACCAGTTTGCCATCTTTCTTCTTCGGCACATTCAAGTAGAGGTCGCTGTCAACGTATTTTTTCAGCACACCGCTTCGGTAAATCAAGTAGCGGTTGTTTTTCGCATCGTTTTCCTTCAAGTTCACATATCCCACCTTATCCCTGTAGGCATTCTCACGGCTAATCTCGGTCTGGAGCCTCTTGATAGAGACAGCAAACAGTTCACGATGCTCCGCATCTTTCTGCATAAAATCGAGAATAAGGGTGGTGTAGAGTTTAAACATATTGCTGATAAACTCATCGCCGTAGCGGAAATAATTGCGTATGCCGTCGGCAATGGTGGGCTGGTACACAATAGTGCGCAGCGATCGGAAGGCACGCAGCACCTCGTCGAACGCCTGCAAATACTGTGCGCACAGCGTGGGCACCACTTCGGGCAAGATGTGCGAACCCATCAGATTGTAGCATCCGTTGCGGGCCGCGCTGTGGGTGATGGCAGAGAACATCTTCACTTGATACTCATACTCCTTGGTGGCGGAGCGAGTGGGCGACGATGCCAAATCCTGAAACGCCGCCTTAAGATTGGTGAACGGAATGCCACTGCCGCCCACTATGTCTTGAAGCAGGAATTTGGGCGTGATTACACGCACATACGACTTGATGTCTTGATAGAAGCGTGACTTGGGATAAGTCTCACGATTGATGTCGAGGTTGTGAGGAATGAAAAACCACATGTAGGCGGAGAAATCGTTGTCCTTCACCTTGCGTCGCGCCACAAAGCTCGTTTTGAACTCTATGGAAAACTTGTCGTGTATTCTCGTATTCACCTCTATCATAACGCCCAGAGTTTGTGTTTTATATCAAGTGGATTGATGGTTTATTTCCAACTTTTGTAAGGGTTTTTCATCAACATGGAGTTGAAATACCTGGTGTCGCCTGTCACTTCTTCGCCGAGCCATTCGGGCTTGGCGAACGCTTCGTGCTCGTCGGCAAGTTCGATTTCCGCCATCGTCAGTCCCTCGTTGTCGCCGTAAAACTCGTCAACCTCCCAGGTGTGAACACCGTCGGCAGCCTTAATCAGATAGCGCGTTTTGTCGATAATGCCAGGCTCGGCAAGCAGTAGCAACTGCCGGGCATCTTCCACAGTAATTTCCTTTTCCCACTCGAAGCGCGACACACCGCTCTCGCTTGCAATTCCCTTCACGGTGATGTAACCCTTGTCGTCTTTTATGCGTATGCGCACCGTGCGCTCTGCCACAGAGCAGAGATAGCCCTGCGTGATATGCGTCGCCTTGTATGCTTCCGCCTTAAAATCGCCTTTTACAAGGAACTTTCGTTCTATTTCTTGTGCCATAGTAATGCAAACTTAAAGAAAAAAACGATACAAAGGTGGTTTTTTTATAGAATTTTATAGTAATTTTGAATTTATGGAATTACAACGCTTTTTAGTTGAAGGACGAATCGAAGCCGGGTGCGATGAGGCTGGTCGTGGACCGCTCGTGGGTCCGGTGACCGCCGCCGCGGTGATTTTGCCCCCCGATTTTCACAACGACATTATCAACGACAGCAAACAACTCACCGAGCGGAAGCGCAATCTGCTGCGCCCCGTGATTGAGGAGCAGGCGCTGGCGTGGGCTGTGGCGCATGTGTGGCCAGAAGAAATCGACCGCATCAACATTCTCAACGCCTCGATTTTGGCGATGCACCGTGCGCTCGACCAACTCAAGGTGCACCCGGAGTTTGTTTTGGTCGACGGCAACAAGTTTAAGCCCTATGGCGACACGCCCTATCAGACCATCGTGAAGGGCGACGGAAAGATGATGAGCATTGCTGCCGCGTCGATTTTGGCGAAAACGCACCGCGATGAGTATATGCGGCGCATTGCCGAGGAATATCCGCAATATGGCTGGGACCACAACATGGGCTATCCCACCAAGGAGCATTATGCCGCTATTGAACGCTTCGGCATCACTCCCTACCACCGCAAAAGTTTCAATCTCGAACACAAACAACTCTCACTTTTCGACTAATTTCAAAACGTGCGGAAATCGGCATTTTCCCCATTTTGAAATATGCGGAAATCGGCATTTTTGCCATTTCAAAACGTGCGGAAATCGGTATTTACCTACTGTAGTTATTTGATTATATGATAATTAGCAATAAAACGTGAAACTGATATGAAAACGCTATATATTACCGACCTCGATGGCACGCTACTTGATGCCAATTCGCAGGTTTCTGCTGAGGCTGTTGAGGTGCTCAACCCGATGCTCGACGATGGGTTGCTGTTCACCGTTGCCACTGCGCGCACTCCTGCCACTGTGGTGCCGATGCTTAGCCGGCTGCATACCCGTTTGCCATTTATCGTGCTCAACGGAGCCGCCACATGGGATAGCCAAAAGGGCGATTACAGCCATGTGAATGTGATTCCGCAAGCCACGGTTGAGGCGGTGTGCGCCGTGTATCACCGTCATGGGCTCAATCCGCTCATCTATCGCCGCCACGGCAGCATCATCCACGCTCATCACCAAGGCACGCTCTCGGCGCAAGAGCAGCAGTTTGTGGACGAGCGGCAAGGGCTGGAGTTGAAGAAGTTTATCCTCGATTCCCCCGACTATTTGCATAGCCCCGATGAGACGATGCTCATTTTCTCGATGCAAGACTACGAACGTCTGCGCCCCATCTACGAGGAAGTGACATCCACAATCCAATGTTCGGCTGTGTTCTATCACGATATTTTCGACCCATCGGCTGGTTTGCTTGAAATCTATGCTCCGGGCGTGAGCAAGGCCGCTGCAGTGAAGCAGATGCAAGCAGAAGTGGGCGTGGAGCAAGTGGTGGTGTTTGGCGACAACCGCAACGACATACCCATGATGCAAGTTGCCACCCACAGCGTGGCAGTGGAGAACGCCTTCCCTGAAGTGAAAGCCGTGGCGTCTGAAGTCATCGCCCCCAACACCGCCAACGCTGTCCCCCTCTACATCCGCTCCCACAGAAGTTAGAGATTAGAAATTAGATTGTTGTGGACTCTCAGATTACTCCGAGTGCTTCGAGTGCTCACCCCCAAATAATCCCCAAACATAAAATAGCCCAGCCTCTACGATTTTAGAGGCTGGGCTTATGGGTGAAATTTAGTTTGCGCTAATCTTATTTTTTTGCCTTTTTCTGTTCTTCCAGATATTTTGCGATTGCGGCTGCCATTGATGGACATTCTGGTGAAGTGGTGATGTCGAGGCGCAAACCCGAATTTTTCACTTCTTCAATGGTCTTGGTGCCCATACATGCCAAAAGCACGCCGTTCTTTTCCTGGTCGAAATCAGGGAAACTTTCAAGCAAGCTCTTTACGCCCGATGGGGTGAAAAGTGCTACGATATCATAGTCAAAAGGCTCATCTTTTGGGAATGGGTTGCTCACGGTGCGATACATCACAGCCTTGGTGTTGGTGAGGTTGTGTGCTTCGAGATTGAGTTTTGAGTCGTGAACATCTGCCACAGGATAGAGATATTTCTCAGTCTTGTGCTTTTCGATGAGCGGAATCAAACCATCGGCTTTACCGTTTTCGCTGAAGAAAATCTTGCGTTTGCGATACACGATATAGGTTTGGAGATAACGAGCCACCACTTCACTGATGCAGAAATACTTCATGGTTTCTGGCACCTCAAAGCGGAGTTCTTTAGCCAAACGGAAATAATGGTCAATCGCTGTGAGTGCTGTGAATATCACGGCAGTATAGTCGCCAAGAGCAATTTTTTGCTGACGAAACTCCTTTCCTGAAAGCCCTTCTACTTTGATGAATGGGCGGAAATCTACAGATACACCATAATCACTTTCAAGATTGTAATACGGAGATTTTTCACTTGATGGTTTCGGTTGCGAAACCAGAATTTTCTTTACCTTCACTCGTCTTAACTGTTTTTATGACTGTAATTGAGTGCAAATTGCCACCAAAAGCATCGCAAAGATGACCAAAGGAACAATTTCCACGCTGCAAAGGTACAAAATAAAATAGAGACTTTGTGAAAATTTGTTGAAAAAAATTCTTAATCCCTTAAAAACAAACACGATTCTGACCAGTGCGTAGAGCACGACGGCAATGCTCAAAAGCAGTTCGATAGCGGCAGGAAACAGCAGCAGCAGCGCTGTGACGGGGAACAGCAGCAGCCCAAGCAGCGATTGCGACGCTTTGAAGCCACTGAGCCACAAGCGGCGGCTCACGGTGTCGCCAAACACATAGCCGAGGGTGGCGTAGAGTGCGTGTTGGCATAGGTGGAAACCAAGGCACATGGCGGTGAGCGCTCCCACGTTCAGCCCCACGTTCTCCAGCATACCATGCCAAAGCGATGGCACAAAATGCCCCACGGCATAGAACAGCAGCAAGCCCTCCATCACGCATGTGTTGAATATCAAAGCCCACATCATGCGCACATCGCTCATGGTGTGGTTGTCGAAAGCATTTTCACGGCGACGACGCACCGAAAACAGATTGTGGGCAAAGTTTTCAAGATACACATAGCCACGCTTGAAACTCACCACAATGAAAAACATGCTCATCAGCAACAGCGACATCGAGCCGGTGTCGTAGAGCGGACCACGGCTGTGGGTGACCGACGCAGTACCCTTAGGCGATTCCATCACTGGCAAATCAGCCAAGTGCGAAACCACCGAATCGTTGCCCTGTACCGCAGGAATGCCGTCGGGGTACAGTGGAGTGAACTGCGCCACGCTGTCGTGCGCCTGCTGTGTGGTGTCGGTTGCGTGCTGTATGCTGTCGTTAGTCTTCGCCATTCATTATGCTTCGCTTCTGAGCCACAGGCTCAACGCCCTCTTTCAGTTCTCTTTCAAGTTTGTCGAGCGCATCTTTCGGCGTGCGAGCCACCTTCCACAATCGGGTGTGGGAGTGCTGCATAAAGCCCAGAGTGCCACATCGGTCAATCATTTCCACCAAAGGCTTGTAGAAGCCCACAGTGCTCAGCAGGATAATAGGTTTGTTGATGATGCCCAGTTGTCGCCAAGTGTAAATCTCCATCACCTCCTCCAGAGTGCCGCAGCCACCTGGAAGCACGATGAAAGCATCGGCAAGTTCCACCATCTTCTCTTTGCGCGTGTGCATATCGGGAGTGACAATCATTTCCGACAGGCGGTCGTATTCCCAACCGTTATCCACCATAAACTTCGGAATCACGCCAGTCACAAGGCCACCATTGTCGAGCACACCATCGCTCACGGCACGCATCAGCCCCGCACTGCCGGCACCGTTCACACAGTCCCAGCCACGCTGAGCCATCAGCACGCCCAACTCGTATGCCGTTTCGGTGAAAGTGTTTTCAAGACGGTCGCTCGAAGCACCAAACACGCATATTTTACCTTTTTTTTCCATAATCACTGCAAAGATACAATAAAACACCCTATTAAAAAGCAAAAACCGTTGCATAAATCTGCAACGGCTCTCACACAATGTGGTCCCTGACGGGCTTGAAATGTGCTATCGCTTCATTTTATTTGCTGATAAATTATGTGTGCCAGCAAATTACAGGCAAATTAAATCATTCAAATTACCTGTTTGATAATCAGCGTAGTAACGTTTTATTTGTAAGGGATTCCTGCTTTAAAGCAAATTGCCAGCAAATTAAAATTACGCCCAAGAAGGTATATACTTCATGTAGCGTTTGGCTGTTGTTGGGTCAAGAGGTTTTATCTTTCCATCATTTACAACCTCTTTAATCAATCTGGAAATACTTCCAGCAGACGATTCCATAACATTGAACCTTTCTCTGAGGGATTTATTAGTCAAAGCATCACCTTGCACATACATTAAGCAAGCATGGAGATAGCATGACCATAATTTATCTTCCATAGGAATGTTTCTAAACTCCATTTCTGAGAAAAGAGTAACTTTTGTATTTTCTTGGAACACTTCAATACGTGGAGCAGGCAAAAATTGTGCTTCGCAACTCAAAACCATTCTATCCCAACCACGCCCCAACTCTTCGCACATCTTCAATCGGCGCATCAAGGAAGCAAGTTTTTCATTTCTCGACTTTGGAGGGTTATCAATAATACGCATCACATCAACCAACGGAGTGCCAGGATTTGTAACCTCTATGCGATTTTCAAAAATCTCTACAACTGGTGCAGTACCAGTGATGTACAGGTCTTGGTGAATGAGGCTATTAGCGATGGCTTCTCTAATCGATGGGAGGGGAAACTTTCCCGTTGTAGAAAGCCGAACGGAAGAAACATCTTCCTTGCTCGGTAAAATAGCGTTGATATAGCGGACTATATTCTCAAAGCAAATGGCATATCCTTGATTAAATGTTTCTTCTTTTTGGATTAGCAATCTGTTTTTACCTTGATATTGAATCACACGCATGGCTTTGCGCCCCAATCTTCCAAACTCATTCAGGTCTTTAGCGAATAGAATAGCACCAAGATTGGTGATGGCAAACAATCCATTATCTTGGTTCTGAATAACGCCGTCTTCGATTAAATAATGCAGTACAGAGGCTTTTTCGGCTGGCTGTGGTATTTTCAACAGTGTAAAATAGGCATTTACTTGTAACAACCTTATTATTTCCTCAAACCGTTGATTTGTTTTCACGCAAATATCCTCAAATTGAGAATGACGAAGTTTATCCCAAAGTTGTGCGCGAAATACGGGAAACTCATGTAGCTTCTTTGTGTAACTGCCACTTCTAATATAGTCAATCTTTTGGAATGCTACGGGTTCGTTAAGGGCTTTATGTATGCGAATGAGCTCCACATGTTTGCCGTCGATATCAGTTTCGAGAAACTCAAAGTCTGCATTTTTAGAAAGAAGATAGCGTAGCCAATTCTCCAACTCTTGTTCGCCTTTCTTTTCCAACTGAAGGCGTACCTTAGTACCCACGATTTCATGCGTGATATCGTCCACTCCCCATATCATATAGGCAAAGTCACGGTCGTTTAGAGTCGCGCTATTAGCAAGCGCACTAATGTCCTCGCCAACCATCGTCGGCTGACAATTGTTATGCTTAAACTCAATCCAGCCAGCCTCCTTTGGAAGTTTACAAAGTTCTTTAACCAATATGCTTATGTTTCCCATCATTGTTTTTACCGATTACTCATTCACAAAGGTAGTTATTAAATGTGTAAATAGGGAGCAGAATAAGGTAAAAAACACGAGTGAGTTTAAACTTTTCAGAAAATGCGATAATGTCGTAGACATAGAGATGTGTTAAAAAACAAAATCGCCAACATTTGATAGTTAGCGATTTTACTGTGGTCCCTGACGGGCTTGAACCGGCGACTCCCTGATTATGAGTCAGGTGCTCTAACCAACTGAGCTAAGGGACCGCTATTTCAGCATAGTGATGCCAAAAAGCACGGCAAAGTTAGCACATTTCTTTCAATTATTCAACACCCCCACCCA
>SAMEA104315431__coassemble_596_pt1 | contig 24823 bp, 11 predicted proteins | sample SAMEA104315431__metabat2_low_PE_036 | metagenome-assembled genome bin SAMEA104315431 (sample SAMEA104315431) | gut metagenome | biome: Monkey gut; feature: monkey-associated habitat; material: faeces | place: China | collected 2013
TCCATTGACGATTCGGCAACAAAGCATAATTTATCCCCACAAATTTTCCACTGATTCAGTAAATATCTGCGCTGATTGTCTTAATATTACACATCTTTTTATAATTTTGCATCAATTATCAACATTTACAGTCAATTAATTTTATTCGCATGAGAAGATTGATTTTTGGATTATTGGCTTGCTTGGTGGCTGGCAGCGTTGCCTGGGCCGCTCCTCGCCAATACGAGAGCGTGGCTGGCGACCTTACCGCCACTCGCATCTACACGCTGCCCAATGGGCTTAAGGTGTATTTGAGCGTGAACAAGGACAAACCCCGCATTTCCGCATTGATTGCCGTACGCACCGGCTCGCGCAACGACCCTGCCGAAACCACCGGTTTGGCACACTATCTTGAGCACCTGATGTTTAAGGGCACACAAAAGTTCGGCACCAGCAACTATGCAGCCGAAGTGTCGCTGCTCAACGACATTGAGGCGCGCTACGAGCAATACCGCAAGGTGACCGACCCCGAATTGCGCAAAAAACTCTATCACGAAATCGACAGCGTGTCGCAACTGGCTGCACAATACAACATTCCTAACGAATACGATAAGTTGATGGCGTCGATTGGTGGCGAAGGCACTAACGCCTACACCAGCAACGATGTGACCTGCTACACCGAAAACATTCCTGCCAACGAGGTGGAAAACTGGTCACGCATTCAGAGCGACCGCTTCCAAAACATGGTGATTCGCGGTTTCCACACCGAACTTGAAGCCGTGTATGAGGAAAAGAACATCGGCATGGCGCAAGACAACCGCAAACTGTTTGAAGCGCTCTTCGCCAAATTGTTCCCCAGTCACCCCTATGGCACACAAAGCACCATCGGCACTCAGGAACACCTCAAAAATCCGTCAATCACCAACATCAAAAACTACTTCAACCGCTACTATTGCCCCAACAATGTGGCAATTTGCCTTGCTGGCGACCTCGATTTCGACGCCACAATGGACGTGATTGAACGCTACTTCGGCGACTGGAAGGCCAACGAAAACCTTTCTCGCCCCGAATTTGCCCCAATGGCGCCTATCACCGCACCTGTCGACACTACTGTGATGGGTAAGGAATCGCCTTACATGGCTATGGCATGGCGTATGCCTGCTGCTCGATGCGCCGAGAGCGACACGCTGGAAGTGGTGTCGATGCTGCTGAGCAACGGCAATGCCGGTCTTATCGACCTCGACCTCAACCAAAAAATGAAGGTGCTGAGCGCTGGCGCAAGCAGCGAAATGATGACCGACTACTCCATGCTTTTCGTTTTCGCAATGCCTAAAGAGGGGCAAACGCTGAATGAGGCACGCCAGCTTATCCTCGACGAAATGGCAAAGGTGGGCCGTGGCGAATTTAGCGACGAATTGCTGACATCGGTTATCAACAATGCGAAACGAAACTATTACAAGGCGATTGAGAGCAACCGCACTCGCACCGATATGATGGTCGATGCGTTTATCAACGGCATTGAATGGAGCAAGGAAGTGGAGCAAATCAAGCGCATCGAGGGTATGACCAAGGCGCAGATTGCCGACTTCGCACGCCGCCACTTCAATGAGCACAACTATGTGGTGTGCTACAAGGAACAGGGCGACGACCCCAATCAAAAAAAGATTGAGAAACCAGCCATCACCCCAATTCCTACCAACCGCGACAAAAAGAGCCAATTTGTGGAAGATATTGCCAATTCAGAGCCTACACCAATCGCTCCACGCTTTATCGACTTCAAGCACGACCTCACCGTGAGCAAGACCAAGAACGGTCTGCCATTGCTTTACAAACAAAATACTGAAAACGGCTTGTTCAACCTCTGCTTTGTGTGGAACTTCGGCATGGAGGCCGACAAGCGTTTGAATACTCTTTTCGACTACATGGACTATCTGGGCACCGACAAGATGAGCAACGAGGAATTTAAAAAGAAAATGTATGCCCTCGCTTGTGACTACAGTTTCTCATCAAGCAACGAAAATGTGTATTTGCAAATTAGCGGTTTGAGCGAGAATATGAGCAAGGCTATCGCCCTCGTGGAAGACCTTGTGAAAAATGCAAAACCCGACCAAGAGGCCTACAACCAATATGTGGCAATGGTGCTGAAAGGTCGCGCCGACAACAAGACCAACCAAGGCGCCAATTTCAATGCACTGCGCAATTATGCCATTTTCGGTACTTACAACAGCACACTCAACGACATGAGCGAAAGCGAACTCCGCGAGGCAAAACCTGCCGAACTGCTTGCCATCATGAAAGATTTGCGCAATATGAAGCACTTGGTGATGTATTACGGTCCCGACAGCGAAAAGCAAGTGATTGCCGCCATCGACAAGGGTCACAAAGTGGCTAAGAATCTGAAAGATGTGCCTGTGAACAAGCCTTACAAGAGTGTGCCTGTCACTCAAAACGAGGTAATCATTGCGCCATACGAGGCTAAGAACATCTACATGATGCAATACACCGACGAGGGTCGTGGCCGCAACTTCGAACGTCTGCCCATTATTGTGGCATTCAACGAATACTTTGGCGGTGGCATGAACAGCATCGTGTTCCAGGAGCTACGTGAGGCACGCGGCTTGGCATACGCGGCTTCAGCCAACTACAGTTTCCCTTACCGCAACAACGACACCGAATCGGCATTCACCTATATCGCAACACAAAACGATAAGATGACCGACTGTATCACAGAATTTAACCACCTCATCGACAGTATTCCACAATCTGAACAAGCATTCAATTTGGCTAAAAACGCACTCAGAAAGCAATACGCCACTGATCGCACCACCAAGATGAGCGTGCTTTGGGCATACTTCAACGCACAGAAAAACGGTTATGACTTCGACCCATCACAAAAGGTGTATGAAGCACTGCCAGTCATCAAGTTGGCTGACGTGGTGAACTTTGAGAAAGCCAATATGGCTGGCAAGCCATACCGCTACATCATTCTCGGCGATGAAAAGGAACTCGACATCAAAGCCCTCGAAAAAATCGCCCCAATCCGCCGCGTCACCACCGAAGAAATCTTCGGCTACTAAGTCCCCACACCCATCTCCACAAAAAAACTCGCAGACCACTCAAGTCTGCGAGTTTTTTTTATCCAAATACCAGGGGAGAATGTTAAACCCAAATAGTTAGGTAAAGGCTTCGAAAAATGAGGTAGGCGGATTTATTTTTTGAGTTGAAGATATCCTATTTCTTTTAAAAATCGCTAACTTTGTATAAACTCTATTTTTCTACTTATAAAACAGGAAAATTATGAAATATCCGATTGGCATACAGACTTTCAACCAGATTATTGAACGCGGTTTTGTCTATGTAGATAAGACTGATATGGTTTATTCCTTGGCAACTGAAGGAAAAATCTATTTTCTGAGCCGTCCCCGACGCTTCGGAAAGAGTTTGCTGCTCTCTACACTTCGCGCTTATTTCGAAGGAAAGAAGGAGTTGTTTGCCGGATTAAAAATCGACACGCTGGAGAAAGACTGGCATGTTCACCGGGTGTTTCATTTCGATTTTAATGGAGTCAATTTCACTCTTCCTGGGGCATTACACCAGAAAATAGAAGGGTATTTACATGAATGGGAAAAGGAATTTGGCATTCGCCCAGAGGTGGACAACAGCCTGGGGTCACGTTTCAACCGAATCCTACAAACCGCTGCCAAGCAGACGGGGCGAGGTGCGGTGGTCTTGGTGGACGAGTACGACAAACCTTTGCTCGATGTGTTGGAATGCAATCCGGAACTGCTGGAACAGAACCGAGAAATTCTGAAGGCTTTCTATTCGGTGTTTAAACTCTCTGATGCCTCATTGCGCTTTGTTTTTCTGACAGGTGTCACTAAGTTTTCGCAGGTGAGTGTGTTCAGTGGGTTTAATCAACCCAAGGACATCAGTATGTTTGATAAATACGACGCCCTTTGTGGTATTACGGAAGAAGAACTGCATACCCAATTCGCAAAGCCTATCAAAGAAATGGCGGTATCGGAAGGTTGCACCGAAGAAGAAATGCGTCAGCGGTTAAAGCGCCATTACGATGGATATCACTTTAGCAAGGAGATGACAGACATCTACAATCCTTTCAGTTTGCTGAACGCTTTCGATAGCAAGGACATTCGCGACTATTGGTTTACCAGCGGCACCCCCTCTTACTTAATACGCCTGATGAATCATTTCCACGAGGGCATAGATGAACTGACAGGCAAAAATTATCTTCCAGATGAGTTCATCAACTATAAAGCCGATGTAGAATATCCATTGCCGATGATTTACCAGAGTGGCTATCTCACAATCAAGGATTACGACAAAGAATCAAACCTCTTCCTACTCGATTTCCCCAACAACGAGGTAAAGAGCGGATTCTTGGCAATGGTGGCCACAAATTACTTGCAGTGCACGACTCCGTTGGAGTCGTGGATGGTGAAGGCTGTATTTGCCTTAAAGCGGGGGCAGTTGGATGAGTTTCGCAAAATGCTGACCTCTTTCTTGGCAAGCATTCCCTATACCATGCGACGCAAAGAAAGTGAACCTGAACGGGAACGTTATTTTCACTACACCTTCTACTTACTGCTTCGCTTGATGAGCGTGTACACGGTTCTTGCTGAAAAAGAACAAAGTGAAGGGCGAGTTGACTGCATTGTGGAAACGCCTCAGTATGTGTATATCTTTGAGTTTAAGTTAGATGGAACGGCCGCCGAAGCCTTGCAACAGATTGAAGCGAAAGGGTATGCCCGTCCGTATGAAGCAGATAATCGTGTGATAGTGAAAGTTGGCGTAAACTTTTCTTCAAAAACTGGTACAATTGAGGAATGGGAAATCCAAAAGCAAACTAACAGTCAACCTTTTTTGGACTAAGTTCCCACACCCATCTCCACAAAAAAACTCGCAGCCCCCAAGCCTGCGAGTTTTTTTTATTTTATCACATCTTCAATATTCAGAGAAAGGAAGCCGATTTAACCCAAATTAATTAACCGCAAATTATATGCGATGGCGAAGGTGCTGGAAAAAACTGGGGATTTAGTTGATGTAGCCTTTGCCGTAGCAGACGCGGCACATGGCGCGGCGGTGTGAGTGGGGAGATGTGGTGCGGCCGCATTGGCTGCAATATTGTAGGCTTTCGGTGCCTGTGTAGTTTGGCGCCCACACTATTTCATCTGCGCCTTTACCTGTGCCGTTGCAGCCCGGGCATGTGCGTCTGGTTTTGCTTGTGGTGCTGCCCGACGAAGTGCCTCCCCCCACATATCCACCTGAGTAGCCGCCAGTGTATCTGCGTGAGTAGCCACCCGAATTTCCGCCACTATTGCTACGTTTCGTTGGTGCAGAAATGGTTGATGATGTGAATAATCCGCCTCTGCCATGGCAGAAATGGCATAATCCAGTTCCGCCACAAGTTGGACATGGGTTGTTGGTGTTGTAGATGCTGCCTGCGCCCATGCATACATTGCATCTGCCATTCCATGTCAAGCAAACCACACATTTCCCATAAGTGTAAACCAACTTCGAGCGGTCGGCGTTGTGAACGGCAAGTTTGGTTGCTCTGCCTTGCCATAAGGTGAGGTCGAACACATATTTGTCATCATTCACCACAAGCCATTTTCCACCGCACTTTATCGCCACGTTGTAATACAGGTTATACGCGCCATCGGCAAGGTGCAACTCACTTGCTGGAATCTTGATTTCCAAATCGGTGTAGGAGGTGGACTGATATTTAGGAGTAATCGTTGCCCATGTAGCCACGCAGTTGTCGGTGGTGTTGTAAGTGTGATCGTAGCACTTCAACGCCTTTCCGGTGGCATTGTTGTAGAAATACACATTCACTCTGCCCTCCTCACCTTGGCAACCCGAAATGTCGAACGACACCTTCACGGTCAGCATATCATCATCGTTGTCAGGAGCGATAGAGCAACTCTTTATTTTAGCCGTCTGTGCCAAGCCTTGAAAGCACACAGCGGCAAGCATCAGTAGTAGTAGTCCTGCTTTCTTCATTGCTATCAAAATGTTATCGTAAGAACAAAGATAATAAAATTTCGCTCAAAATATATTGCAAACCCATAAAAATCAACATTGTTAGCCATAAAATCACTATCTTTGTAGTTGACGAAATACATAACAAAACTAATATATGAAATTATTTGCTACGATTATTGCGCTTGCTGGGGTTTTCACTGCCTCTGCACAGGCGCATCAAGAGACCAATATCAGTAAATGGCAATTTTCCCAAACCGGCACCGAGTGGAAAGCGGTGACCGTGCCACACGACTGGGCTATCAGCGGTCCGTTTGACAAAAAATGGGATTTACAGATGGTTGCCATCAAGGAAAATGGCGAAGACAAGCCCACCGAGCACTCTGGCCGCTCCGGCTCGCTCCCATGGATTGGAAAAGGATTCTACAAAACCACCGTCCACATAGCCGAGGGCACCGCCTACGCCGAACTGAAGTTCGACGGTGCGATGGCGGCTCCAGAAGTGAGCGTAAACGGCAAGAAAGCCGGACATTGGGCATACGGCTACAACGCCTTCCGTGTGGACATCACCCCCTACATTCACGCTGGTGACAACTTGATAGAAGTGGCGCTTGAAAACGAGGAGGAAAGCAACCGCTGGTACCCTGGCGGTGGCATCTATCGCCCTGTGACGCTGATTACTCACGCCAATAAAAGTAGGCTCGATTTGTGGGGACTTCAAATGCAGACGCTCAGCATCAACGGCGGCAGCGCACTCATCGACATTCGCCATGAGAGCAAGGACATTCCTGCCGATGCAATGCTGAAGGTGACCGTTACCGACAAAGGCGGCAAGGTGGTGGCTAATGCCTCATCGCCAGCCGACGGCATGGGCGGCTTCCATACGCAAGTGAGCATTACCGACCCACAACTTTGGTCGCCCGAAACGCCATACCTCTACGATGTGAAACTTTCGCTCGTAGCCGATGGCAAAACGCTCGATGTGCAACATCAGAAATTGGGCGTTCGCACCGTGAAATTCAGTGCCGAAGGCGGTTTCCAACTCAATGGCGTGACCCGCAAAATCAAAGGCGTGTGTCTGCACCACGACCTCGGTCCACTTGGCGCAGCCGTGAATAAAGCCGCCATTATCCGCCAAATCCGCATCATGAAGGATATGGGTGCCGATGCTATTCGCACCAGCCACAACATGCCATCGACCATGCAAATGGAGGTGTGCGACAGTATGGGCATGATGGTGATGGCTGAGAGTTTCGACGGTTGGAAAGAACCGAAGGTGAGAAACGGCTACGGCAAACTGTGGGACGAATGGTGGCAAAAAGACATCACCAACCTGATTTTGAACCACCGTAACCACCCCAGCATCATTATGTGGAGTGTGGGCAACGAAATTCCCGAACAATGGAAACCAGAAGGTGTGGAACGCTACAAGCATCTGACCGCACTTTGCCACCGCCTCGACCCCAGCCGCCAAGTGACTTGCGGCATGGACCAGCCCGACGGCACCATGTGGGCAGGATTTGCGCAAGTGGCTGATGTGCCTGGCTACAACTACCGTGTACATAAATACGAGGAAATGATGAAGCGCCTGCCACAAGGCTTCTTGCTTGGCTCCGAGACAGCCTCAACCGTGAGCAGCCGTGGCGAATACTTCTTCCCCGACACCGTAGCACCCAACAAGGAGCACCCCAACGGACAGTGCAGCGGCTACGATGTGGAACACTGCTGGTGGAGCAATCTGCCCGACGACGACTGGAAAATGCAAGACGACTACAACTGGGTGACTGGCGAATTTGTGTGGACGGGTTTCGACTACCTCGGCGAGCCTACGCCATACGACAAGTATTGGCCAAGTCGCAGCAGTTACTTCGGTATCGTGGACCTTGCCGGGCTTCCCAAGGATCGCTTCTACCTCTACCGCAGCCATTGGAACAAGAATGAGCACACCATCCACCTGCTTCCCCACTGGACTTGGACAGGACGCGAGGGACAAGTCACTCCAGTGTATTGCTACACCGACTACCCATCGGCTGAACTGTTTGTAAACGGCAAGAGTCAAGGTCGCATCACCAAAAACAAAGACAGCCGCCTCGACCGCTACCGTCTGCGCTGGCAAAATGTGAAATACGAAAAGGGCGAAATTAAAGTGGTGGTTTATGATGAGCAAGGCAACAAGGCTGGCGAAAAGACGGTGAAAACCGCTGGAAAACCAGCCAAACTCCAACTCACAGCCGACCGCAGCACCATCGCCGCCGACGGATGCGACCTCGCATTCATCACCGTGAGCCTCACCGACAAAAACGGCACACTCTGCCCCGATGCCGATCACTCGCTCGAATTTAAGGTGACTGGTGCCGCCACATTCAACTCCGTTTGTAATGGCGATGCCACCTCGCTTGAAGTGTTCACCGAGCCCACGATGAAACTGTTCCACGGCCAACTCGTGGTGGTGGTTCAAGCCTCGACAACCCCAGGCAAAGCAACGCTCACCGTAAAGGATAAAAACACCGGCATTCGCGCCACCCTGCCCATCACGGTGAAATAATTCCCCATTCCCACAAAGGTATTTCAACCCCAATCGGTAATTTGCCAATCACCGATTGGGGTTTATAGATTATTTTGTAACTTTGTGATGAAAAAAAACTTAATGACTTAGAAAATTATGGTGAAAGTTGACGATATTGTGCGCTTCCTGAATGATGTGGGAGGCGGACGCGTGGTAAGGGTGGAAGGCTCTATCGTGTATGTGGAAGATGAAGACGGGTTTGAACGCCCTGCCCAGGCTCGCGAAGTGGTGGTAGTGGGGCAAGGCGGCACTAAAGCCAGTGCCTACGAACGCCCGCTCACTTTCAAGAGCAAACTCGTGGAGCCCGACAAGCCTGCGCCAAAGGTGAAAGAAGCCACAACGGTGAAGCCACAACCAGTGGTTGAGACCGAGGAAGGCGAGGTGCTCAACATTGTGCTCGCTTTTGAACCAAAGGAAATCAAGCACCTCAACACCACCACATTCTACGCAATTCTGGTGAACGACAGCAATTACTTCTTGAATGTGGCATATATAACCCGACGCGACGACGAAAACACTTGGCACACTCGCTACACCGGACTGGTGGAGCCAAACATGCAGGTTGACCTCGACGAGTTTGGCCACGCCGACCTCAACGACCTTGAGCATGTGGCTATCCAATACATCGCGTTCAAGCAAGATAAGGGTTTCAAGTTGAAAAATCCTGCCCTTGTGCAGCAAAAACTAGATTTGACGAAGTTCTACAAGTTGCACAGTTTCCACCAAAGCGAATATTTCGACGAGTCGGTGATTTCAATCGACATCACTCGCAACGATTTGCCTGCCAAGCAAATGGTTATCGACAGCAGCGCGCTGGAGCGTGCCATGAAGGAAAAACGCCACGCCGACCGTCCACAAGCCCGACGCGTGGAGCATCACCACAAGAAAAAAGACGACATCATCGTGCAAGACTTGCACATTGCTGAACTGCTCGACAATTTGAGCGGTCTGTCGAACACCGACATGCTGAATGTGCAACTCGACAAATTCCGAGAAGTGATGGAGGCCAACAAAAAGAAGTTGGGGCAGAAAATCGTGTTTATCCATGGTAAGGGCGAAGGTGTGTTGCGCAGAGCGTTGCTCGACGAACTGAAGCGCAAATGGCCACGCTGCGCCGTGCAAGATGCCTCATTCCAAGAATACGGCTTCGGCGCAACGCAAGTGACCATCAAGCAATAACGCACAGCGCAGTAACGCATCATAACGTAGGGACATGCCTTCGGCATGTTTTGGAAAAGAAGTTAAGGAGTTAAGAAGTTAAAGAAGTTAAGACGAATGCTTTTTGATTTTTAGAAGTTAAGACGATTGCTTTTTGAACTGACTGCAGATGGGAAAAAGTTAAGAAGTTAGGATATATGATTATTTGGTTTTCAGGTACGGGGAATAGCGAATGGGTGGCGGAGCAACTTGCTTCGGCACTGGGCGAGCGTATGGTGAGTGTGGCTGAGGCACTGACTGCCGGCGACGACATACACTTCACGCTTCACGATGGCGAACGCCTTGGCTTTGTGTTTCCCACCTACTCTTGGGGCCCGCCTCCTGTGGTAACAGAGTTTGTGGAGAAAATGCAAATCGCTGGCACGCCGAGCAGTTGCTTTATGGTCACCACCTGTGGCGACGACATTGGACTATCGGTGCCTATCATGGAAAAGGCGTTGTCACGCCGTGGCTTCACGCTCCAAAGTGCCCACTCGGTGCAGATGCCCAACAACTACATCAACATGAAAGGATTTGATGTAGACTCCGATGCCGTGAGAACAGCTAAACTCAAAGCCGCCCCCAGCCGACTGCATCAAGTGGCAACCGACATTGCCGAGCAAAAAGCGGTGATAGATGTGGTGACAGGGCGATTTGCATGGGTAAAAAGTAAAATTATCCGCCCATGGTTTCTGAAAAACGCCATGAGCGACAAGAAATTTGTGGTCGATACTGATGCCTGCACCCATTGTGGCGCATGTGTGAAGAATTGCCCGATGCAAAACATCACCCTCACCGACGGCACACCCCACTGGAACGGCCGCTGCGCCATGTGCCTCAGTTGCCTGCACCGTTGCCCCGCCCGCGCCATCCAATACGCCAAAGCCACCACCACCAAAGGCCGCTACTTTTTCAAAAAATTAGAGGTTAGATGAGAGATGTCCGAGTGCTCCGAGCGCTCCAATAAACGCACTAATTTGGTGCTTTTTGGGGTTTATTTTAGGATTAGGTTGATGAGGGCGGTGGTGTCGGAGACGTTGATTTGGCCGTCGGCGGTGAGGTCGCAAGCGGCGGTGGGGAAGGTGGCGGTGCCGAGGATGTGGTTGATGAGCGAGGTAACGTCGGTCACGTTGAGTTGTCCGTCGGAATTCACATCGCCGATAATGAGGCGGTGGCTTTGCTCCTGAATGTTGTGGAGCGGACAGGCTATATATCCGCCGTTTTCGTCAACCTGCGTGAGCACCACCATCTTGTAGGTGGAGCCGTCGGTGAGCGATGGCATTTCGCCCTCAAAATGCGAAAAATCCACTTTTGCCTCACCTTGCCACCTTTCAATGCCCAACAGCGGCGCATACGTAGGCATCATCAGTGTGGCGTGTTCCTCATCCCACATGGCGTATTGCAGCGTATCGACCTCCATTGCCTTTGGTTTCACGAAATAATGGCCGTTTTGCGTGCCGTGATAGTTGGCTGGAGTGATGGTTGGCACGATTGGTTTTGAGAGTTGTTCCACCGACATGGGTCGCTCGGCTACCGTCATGCGAGGGTTACGCCTGTCGGTCAATACGCCCTTCACGCCATAGAGCCACGCGCCATCAAATCGCTTTCGCTCCATTTCCGACAACGGACGGGACAAATCAATCGCCATCCAATTCAGTAAACTGGTGTTGAACGATTCACCATCGGAGCGAGTGTAGAGCGTCTGCCCATCGGTTGAAACCCGAAGCACACGCAATATCTTATCGGTGATATTGTAACTTTTTCCCACGGCATATTTGTCCGACGACAAAATCACCTTCAATGGCAATTTCACTTCGGGAAAACCGCCGAGGGCGTTGACTTTACCCCCACCGAAGCGATCAGGGCAGCGACTCACGAAATCGTCGGTGATAGCCGTGGCGGTGAGCATCTGCTTGATTTCGGCAACCGACAGCCGAGGATTGGCTTGCAACCATAGCGCCACAATGCCAGCCACCGTAGGTGCCGACATCGAAGTGCCAGTGTTCGGTCCCCAGTAGTTGGTTTTGCCAGTGGTGGCGTTGGGCAACGAGAACGAAAGGCGTTGTGGTAAAGCGTTGTAGTAGTCGGAGTTATAGGTGTTGAGCGCCGAAATCACCATGTGGCCCGGTGCCGTAATCATAGGGTGAACGGTGCCAGCCTCGTCGGTGCCGAAAGATGATGTTTGGTAAATATCGCCCACCACGGCTTGCTTCGCAGTGTATGTGCCGCCAGAGAGCATCGGCACCGAATTGCGCGCAATGTAGTTGCCCACCGAAATGCAGCCTCTCGCCGTGGCATTGTCGTTGATACAGCCATTCTGAGTGCCGCTCACAAACGCCTGACCATCGGCAGTGGTGAATGCGCTGAACGTGCTGCCCCACAGCCAACTGCTATGTCCTGCCCCATTCTGATTATAGAATTGAACACCGAGCAAATAATGCTTCCCACCGTCACGCTTTTTCAATTCCACAGAGGTGCGAATATTGAAATGACCGTTCAGTCCCACAGATGTGAGGATATTGATTTCGCCCTGCGCAAACTGGTTAAGTCGCATACTGAAGTCGGCGTCATGCTCAAAGTCAATACCAGCCACCAAACGCCTGTCAGTCTGAATGACAGGGGTGGAATAAACAATCTTTTTCGATGCAGGGTCAATCAGCAAGAGTTTCACGCCCACAGCATCTGCCGTATGGCTCCATGTGTCGATTGCTACCCCACCAATCACGCTATCCACAGCATTGGGCAAAGTGGACCCAACTGGTTCTGCAGTGCCTTGCGCCACCTTCAGCACATGGTTAAACCCTGCCAAATTACCCACCGACACGCATACCACAGCACCCTCATCAGCAATGGTGCTGATGGCTTGACAATAGGCACTTGTGCCGTCGTGCGGTCCGCCCTGAAAACCGAGACTGGTGGAAATCACACACGGAAGATTCACGCTTTTCGCATATTCAAGAATGTAGCGGGCGCAGTTGGCGATTGCCACCTGATTGGTGGAGTAGGAATACCCCAGCGCACACACCACAATATCGGCTTGTGGAGCCATACCGCCATACTGCCCCACCCTTGTGCCAGCGGCTATGCCCAAGCAGTGCGTGCCGTGGCTGTAATTCGTCAAATCAGAGGTAAGGTGTGGCACATCGGCGGCGGTGAACTCCGACCCTGGCAACGTGTCGCCGTCAATCACCACCAATTTTCCTGCCCTATTGCCCGGCATATACACTCGCTTGATGCGCGTGTTTCCGTCGGCATCTTGAAACGCTTTGTGGTTGAAATCAAACCCCGAATCAATGATGCCGACCACCACCCCCTTGCCTGTGTAGTCGGTCGGGAGTCCGTAGTGCGTGCCATCGGCGGCGATTGCCACATCGGTGGTGGGAACGGTGACATCGGTATTCGCCTCGCCCTGCTCACTCACAGCAATCTGCCTCACCATAGGCAGTGCCGCCACTTCCGAAATCATCGACAAGGGCACTTGCGCCGTGACCATATCGCCAAAGCGAGCGTTCACTTTCACGCCCAGAGCCTTCAGCGGCTGGCAGTCGGCATCGGAAAGGCTGATAAACGCATCAATCAGCGGATTTTGCTCCGCCTTGGCTCTGATGCGCGACGACTTATTGTGATGCAAAAGCAGCTGTTTTGTGGATACGGCATACTTTTCGGCAGCCATTACAGCCACCGAAAAAGCAAGCACCATTATCGTTAAAACAAGCCGTTTTTTCATAGGTCAAAAAAAACCGCTACATGCCGAGGGCGATTCCAATCAGCAACGACACATCGGTAACGTCAATCACGCCATCGCCATTGATATCGGCACGGTCAACTCGAAGATTTGCCGAGGATTTGTCCAACACGCCATTGATAAGTATCGAGGTGTCGGTAACATCTACCAACCCATCATTGTTCATATCGCCCACAAGCGGTTTCTTTCCGCCCAGTTCACGAACCACTTCGAGCAAATACACCTTGTTCGAACCATCGGCGGCCACCGTGTTAAGCGTAACAATATCGTAAACGAAATTATCTTGCAGCGTAACAGAATCCACCTCCAAGCGCGACATATCCACCTTGAATTTGCCTTCAAATTGAGGCATTTCCCACTCCGAGGCTTTCAATGGCGCAGAGAAACTACTGAAGAAAGCGTCCCATTGCACACATCGCACCATGTCGATTTCCATTGCCGCTGGTTTGGCGAAGAAGTAGTTCTTATCGCCCACCGCTTGCGGACCGCGGAAGTTGGCTGCGATATAACTGTTGACATACGCTGTGGTATCTTTTTCGCCCACCGCTGGCACTGCCACCGCCTTCAGTTCTGCCCCTGCCTTGCTCGTGAGTTCAGCATCGAAGCCCAGAATGTGGCGACCGGGGAAATCTGCCATTTGCGCGCTGTCGAGCGGTTGAGGTAGCTTGATAGCCACCCAGTTGTGCTGTGCATATTTGTCGCTGCCCAAGTAGTCGGTTTGCCCATCAGCAGGCACTGTGGCATTCACACCCTTCGCCGCATCTTTGGCGTAAATCGTGAGCGAATCGGGGCTGATGTGCATCACCGTAAGGTCGTCGGCCTTCACTGAATATGTGGCGTTTTCTTTCATTCGGTCAACCGATAGCATCGAAACCAGCGAATATGATGGTTTTTGTTCGCCAAGCACTTTGCTCACATAGCCGAAAGTTTCGTTATCGTTCACGCGGGTTTGCACCAGCAAGTCGTAAACATATCCGTCCTTCAAATCGCTCTTGTCGCCTTCGGTAAGCATAAACACCGGTTTCATTGCACCCTCAAACTGCGGCACACCGAAATCGGCTGCCACGAATGGCATTTCGAAGCAGTCGGCAGCCTTGTTCCACATGGCGCAACGAACGGTGTCGATTTCCATAGGCTTCGGACGCACCAAGAAATAATTCACAGAATCCACCTTCTGCGAGCCGAGGAAGTTGGCTGGCAGGAATGTGTTCATTTTTGCGTTCTCATTCTTCTCGCCAAACGTCAATATATCGTAAACCTCCATTTCGGGACTCTGCTTTGAAATGAGCATCGCATTCATATTGATGATGTAGCGGCCACGAATATCGTCAGCCTTTTCCGCATCAATGGCATCGGGCATATAGATAGCCACCCAGTTGCTTTGGTCGTAATTTCCCTCTTCATAATCCACTTGAGTGGAATCGGGCACATCGGGGGTGGCATATTGGTTGTCGTCTTTTGCGTAAATCGTGAAATAGTCGTCGGAGAATCCCATCACCGTGAGTGTGTTGTCGGCGATTGGATAAGCATATCCCAATGGAATAGTTGGGCTTTTCAGCATCTTCGCAAGCGTGAACTCAGTAGGCTTAATGCTCAAAATCTCCAAAGGATAGCATTTTGAGGCATTCACATCGGTCAAAACCACCATTTCACACACGTCACCATCTTTGATTATGGGTCGTGTGGTGGTGAGTTTTGAGTAATCGGGCTTGAAACTGCCGTTGAAGTTCTTGAAACCGTATTCATCAGCGAAATAAGGCATGATGAACTCCCTTTTCGTCTGGCACCACATGGCGCAGCGAACGGTGTCGATTTCCATTGGCTTCGGACGCACAAAGAAATAATCGATGGAATCCACCTTCTGCGATCCGAGGAAGTTGGCTGGAATAAACGAGTTGAGCACCGCCGTGGTATCTTTCTCGCCTGCCACCGGATTGGTCGCACAGTCGATTGTGGGGTTAGCGGTGCTGCGAATCATGCCTTTCACGCCTGTGAGTTGGTGCCCTATGAAGGCTGCGCATTGCGCACTGTCGAGCGGTTCGGGCAAATTCAGCACCACCCAGTTGCTCTGGTCGTAGGTGCCATTCAGCACATCGGTTTGCTGCTCGGTTGGGATGTCGGGGGTAGCATACTGCCCATAGTCTTTCGCATACAGTTGCTTTGCACCAACTGCCGCATACATCACCACCAAACTGCTGTCCTCCAACTCGCAGTTCATACCCTCTTTGAAGTGGTCGTCGTTCACCACCTGTGAAAGTGTGAACTGGGTCACTCGCTCATTCCAAGCCTGAAGAGGATACACCAGCAGCGAACTATCGGCAGCCACCATGGTGAGTGCAATCATATCGTAAACATAATTGTCGTTGAGTTTCACGCTGTCGGTTTCATAGAGCGATGTATCGACTTTCGCCACGCCCTTGAATGTCAACATACCATATTTTTCGGGGTTGAACGGCATTTCTATCGTCTTATTGAAGCCATTCCACATCACGCTGCGAATGGTGTCGATTTCCATAGGCTTCGGACGCATCAAGAAATAGCTGACCGAATCCACCATCTGCGAACCCTGAAGATTGGCTGGGATAAACGAGTTGAGTGCCACAGTGGTATCTTTTTCGCCCATTTGAGGCATGTCAATCAACTTAAACGACATATTTACCTTATTTTCAAGCACACCACGGAACGATTTCACGAATTTTCCTTTATACTGTGCTTTTTGCGCATCGTCGAGTGCCTGAGGCAGTTGGAGCGCAAGCCAGTTGCTCTGGTCGTAGTCGCCCTTTTGGTAAACGGTCTGCTCGGCTGCGGGCTTTTCGGGAGTGGCATAGCCGCCATCGTCTTTCACATAGAGGGTGGAGCCGTTGCTCGAAACGTACATCACACGAAGCGACGAGTCGTTCACCACATAACTGTATCCCGACTTAAACGATGGTGTGGCAATAATTTCAGCAATGGTGTGTTCGCTCACTTTTTCCTTCAATATTTCAAGCGGACAAACCACGAGTTCGCCAGCCGTACCATATTTGGTCATCGCCACAATATCGTAGTGCGAATTTACGGCAAGCACATCGCCTGGACTTTCCGCGTAAGAGAAATCCACGCTTGCGCTACCTTGGAAAGCAGGAGTGGAGCCTTCGGGCATTTCAAGTTGCGACTTCGTGGCATTCCAGTATGCGCCACGAATGGTGTCAACTTCCATTGGTTTGGGGCGAACAAAGAAATAGTCTTGCGAATCCACGGTCTGCGAGCCATGGAAATTGGCAGGTATGAATGTGTTGAGCGCCTGTGGTGTAGGGGTGTCCATCACTGCCACAGGCATCTTATCGGCTTCAAATTCCAGATTTATCTTGCTTTTCAGCACACCGCCCACATTTTTCAGTCTTCTGCCCACGAAGTCGGTTTTTTGGAGCGAGTCCAAAGGTTGCGGCAAGTGAATCAACACCCAGTTGCTTTGGTCGTAAGCCACAGAATCGGGCATCAGGTGCTGCGATTTGATATAGTCGATTTGTCCCTCGCCCATCACATCTTGGCGAGCATAGCGTGTGGAGTCTTTCGCATAGATGGTGCGACCGTCAGCCGACACGCGCGCACAGGTGAGCGAACTGTCGCAAATGCTGTAATAATGGTCCACGTCCAAACGTGAGTTGCTTATCACATCGGTAAGGCGATACTGAAATTCGGGGAAGCCGCCCAGCGCATTTATCTTGCCAGCGCCAAACTGCAACGGTGCTTTACGCACATCGTCGTCAACATACGCACTCTTTCTGATAATCTCTTTCACATCGTCGACTTTCAGTTGAGGATTGGCTTGCAGCCACAGTGCCACGATACCAGCCACGGTGGGCGTTGACATCGATGTGCCCGACATCGACCCCCAGTAGTCGGTTCTTCCGGTGAAGGGGTTTGGCTTGCAGTAAGCCGAGTTGTTGGAAACGGCAGCCAAATAATTATAGCCATTGTATGCACTTATCACAAAATATCCCGGTGCAGCCACAAATGGGTGCGACTGGCCATTTGGTGCTATGCCATAACTCGATTGAGGATAAATCGACCCCTCAACGAAATACGAACTGTACATATCTTTACCCGTTAATGCCATATAGCGGTTGCGCCCCACATAATTACCCACCGAAATGGTGTATTTGCCAGTCACATTATCGTTCATGCTGCACGAATCGGTGCCATTCACAAATTTATAGTCGCCCACTTGGGGGTGCCATGAGTAAGCATTTTCTGAAGTGACCCAAGAGTCAAACTCCACTCCGTTGACACCATAAAACTGCACAGCCATCTTGTAAGCCTTCACATCGGAGCGCAACGGCTTGAGGCTAACTTCGCAATAAGTTTCGATATGCCCATTGCCCTCAGTGGTCACCCACACGCCTATCTTTCCCGAAAAATACTGCGACAAAAATGCGTTGTAGCCACGCTTCGACTCCATACCCGGACCAATGTAATGATAGGTGTATGAACGCATAATACTGGTTTCGTAGAAAACAGAATTGTCGTCGGGGTCGATTAATATGAATTTCACACCCACAGCCGACCGACTGCGACTCCATGTATCAATGGCGAAATTGGCAGTATAGCCCTGTGTGGTGCCACTAACATACGACCCAATAGAGGGAAGAGTGGAGGTGTACATTCCTGAAAATTTATGATGAATATAGCGCTTCAAACTGCCCAAATTACCATTTGAAAGGCAAATCACGGCATCGTTCTTACCCACTTCATCATATATTTTGCAAATTTTGCTTGTGCCGTCGTGTGGACCTCTTTGTGTACCCATACTCACACTAATCACACATGGTTTGCCCACACGCTTGGCATATTGGGTGATGTATTTCAAACTGTTGGCTATATTCACATCGTTTTTCTTGCCACCCAAGGCACACATCACAATATCGGTGCCCGGAGCCATACCCGAATATGGGCCATTAGGCGAGCCTGCGCCAATAAATGCCGTGTGGCTGCCGTGTGCGCTCGTAGTCAAATCCGTGGTGAGGCTGGCTATGCGAGTGGAGTCAAATTCCGAACCGGGAAGCGCAGTGCCGTCAATCGTCACTTTCGTGCCACTGGTGTTACCAGGCATATACACGCACTTGATGCGTGTATTGCCCAACGAATCCTGAAAAGCGGCGTGGTTGAAGTCGATTCCCGAATCAATGATGCCAAACACCACACCTTTACCATCGTAATTTGCCGGCAAACCATGCAGAAGTCCTTCAGCCACATAATTCACCGAGGTGACGGAGCGTGTGGTATCAACATCGCTCTCCATCATTTCCGCAATCGACACTTGTTCCACCTCGTCGAGGGCAGCGATAGCCTGAAGTTTAGCCACAGGCACCTGTGCCGTCACCAAGCCCGTGAAGCGAGCGCCAATCACGCCACCGAGTGCAGTGATGCGACTGGTGTTGCGCGAATTGTGAAGCGTGATGAATACATCCACCATCTCTTGCCCTCGCACTTGCGAGATGGCGGCATGGCGTTTTGCCTCGGAGGGGAAAGCGGAGCGGTTATCTAAGAACGCCTGTGTAGCGACCGACATTTTCTCGTAGGCACCTGCCGTGAAAATGCCTAACAGGCAAAATATGGTTGCAAAATATTTTTTGAAATTCATATCTCAAAGATTAGTATCGTTAATTAGTGTAGTGTATATCATACAAAGATACGAGATTTTTTCCAAAAAACCCAAATCGGTCATTAGGGCTTGTGGTATTTCGGAGTTTTAGAAGAATGAATTTTGTTTGTCTTTTAATGAGTGATAGCGAGCTATTACGAATTAAAAACAAGCAAAAGGCATCTTATAAAAGCCGAAAGACCGCAAGAAGTAATCTAAAAAATCCTCATACGGCCTAATGACCGATTTGGGATACAAGGAGCCACCTCCCCACATTTCTCGCATTGAGAAATTTAGAGAGGTGGCTATGGAGGATTGTAAAAATGCCTAAAAAGAGAAATGGCGTGCTATCGCACTTGTTTGCCGACTGATCGGCTGCCGTCGGTATAGGTGGTAATCACCACATTTGCTCCGTGGAATGGTTTGCTTGAACGAATACCTGTCACGCTCACATATTCCACATTTGCCACCTGCTTGCCAGCATGGGTGTCGATAATGCCGTTGGTAATCACATTGCCCCGGATTGCGCCTTCGCATTGCCATTCTTGCAGCGGATAAACCATATAGCGGGTGCCCACATTCTGATTTGCCGCAGCACGACGGGCAGAATTTCTCTCACCACCCTCGTCAACGGTAATCAAACCTATGAAACTATACACTTCGCCATCTACCAACTGTGGCACTTGACCTTCGTATTTCGAGAAATCGGCATAGAATGTTCCGGTCAGCCCTTCCTTATTGATTGGCCCCACACTCATAGGCACCTTAAAGCAGCCTTCTGCCTCTATCCACATTGCCCAATGCACACCGGCAATCTCGTTTGGCTTTGGCTTCACGAAGAAATAGGTGTAGTAGGAGCCGTCGGGTTTTGCATTTACGCCATTTTGAGTGCCAAGGAAGTTGGCGGCTATATAGGTGTTGCACTCGAATGTGGCTTCACCAGCTCCCGTTGGCACCGATGAGGTGGTGATGGCGGGATTGTCAACATCAGCCATTGTGCCTGCCACGCCACCGAGGGTGCGACCCACGATTTCGGCTTGCTGGTCTTCGCTGATAGGTTCTGGCAATTCCACCAAAATCCAGTTGCTCTGATCCCATTTGCGACCTCGCATAAATGATGTGCGGTCCATCACGAAATCGATTTCTCCATCGCCCAACACATCTTTATCGGCATATCCGTTGTTGTCTTTCGTGACGATGGTGCGTCCGTCGCCCAGCACGCCCACACATGCGAGAGCACCGTCGGCAATGGCTACAGGTGTGCCCACTTTTGCATCTTTGAGGAAGCCTGCCAAGTCGTTCACTTGGTGGTAGATAGGCTTGGTGGTCACCTTCTTTGCATCGGTCCACAGCGATGATGTGCCGTCGTTGTAATGGGCTTGAATCTTGTATTTATATTCCGTGTCGGCTTTCAATCCGGTCACCTCATACGAGTTGCCCACGATATTCTTTACCAGCTGATACGATTCGTTGGTGCTTTCTTCGAGGCTTTGGTCGTCGGAATTGGTGTAGAATGTCACGTCGCCAGCGTAAATTGCGATAGAATCAATGGCTGGCAAATCCTTTGGCACAAGCACGATGGTTTCTTCCACCGAGTCGCAGTCGAGCACATACACATAATTATTGCCTGTGCTGGTCATTGTCTTGGTTTTCGATTCTTTGCTGGTCTTGACCGTGAGTGTGGCAGCCGCGTATTCTTCCTCGTTCAACGATTGCCCATGCACCACCACCGATATTTTTTTTGCTCCGAGCGTTGGCATTGGAGTGGTGGTGACTGGTCCGAACGGAACGATGTGGCCGTCCCAGATAAACAGCGCCTTGGTCACAGTCCACCCCTCTGGCAGGAATTGGGAGTACTTCTTCAAGCAGTCGATCAGTTCACCTTTATAATTGGCTTGTGTTTTCAATGCCGTGAAATCATAAGAGTTCACATGCTTAGGACTGATGTCGGAAGTCAGTCGCAACGAGTAGTTTTTAATGCCCACAGGCAATGTGCGGTCGGTCCATTCCACCTTGAATCCCGATTCGGTGATGGTGGAAGCGTCCACATCTTTCAATTCGGGCAGATATGCCTTCACCACGCCCCTACCCTTGAGCGGAATCTCCACGGTTCTGCGCTGTGGATTGGTGATGGTGAGCACTGCATTCAGGTCGCAGAACTGGTGTGGGGAGAATGTCACATCCACACTCACGCCGCCATTCACTTCATCGGCGCTAAGTGTGTTGGTGCTCAATTTGAAATACGCATCATCGCCCGAAATGCTCAACGTGGTGGCACTGGTGATGTTTTCGCCCTTTAGCGTGATCGTTTGGGTGGATTCCTCATCATAATACACATTACCGAAATCCAGTTTCTTTGCGTCGATGGCAAGTTTCGCACCGCTCTTGTCGCAAAAGCGCAATGTGGCAGATCCATCGTCGTTGAGGTAAATGTCGGTAATGGGCTTGCCCAAGAATCCACGATTTCCCGATGGATTGTTTTCGATATTCGCTCCAAGGTTGAGAGTTGCCGCTGGATTGGTGTCGTCGGTAAATTCGTGATATTCCTTGCCGAAGAGGTCGGCATTTTCAGTGGTGCGCGATGCCACATTGTCGGCTGGCATGATGGTCATCAGTTTCACCGGATAATTGTTGACGGAATTCTCTTTCCATCGTGCCGGCACATACGTCACATGCGTAATCATCACACCCTCGTCGCTGATATACGAGTCCCAACCTTGTCGGCGGCGGTTCTCTATCACATAATACTCGTTGGCATTAAGTGGACTCTCCACTTTCATTGCCCAGTCGGAAGTGATGGTCTTGCCGTTGAACACTGGCAGGTTATATTCTATGTCGGGCTGCGGTGTAACGAGTTCAATCCAGCCGAAGAACGATTTTTCGTAAGCATTGTAGCCCACAGGGGTGTTGCCGTTATTGTTGTAGCAGCCATAGTCCATCAGGCTCCATGTGCCCATTCCGTAATCGCCGCCGAAAGTGGTCATATAGAAGTCGGGTAAGCCCAGACAGTGCGAAAACTCGTGGCAGAATGTGCCTATGCCGTCGAGCACGGTGTTGGTGTCAAAGCGACCCTGCACCTCATTGAATACGGCAAATTTATTCACTGTGATGCCGTCGTAGTCCTTCATACCGGGACCATCGCCCATGGCTGCAGCATCTGCCAAAGTCCATTGGCAAGGCCAAATAGCATTGGGCACTGTGGCAGCAGCTTGCGCTTCGCCCACGCCGGCAAACACCACCATCACCACATCGCAAATGCCATCGCCATTGTTATCGTAGTTTGCCCAATTAATGTCGGAGTTTTGTTTCGCCAAATCGCACGCCTCAGCCACCATCTTTGCCACGCCCTTGTCAGAACCGTTGAGATTGTTGCCGCCATACGCTTCACGGTTTTCGCTCAACTCATACACGCCAAACACATCAAACTGTGGTTCAAACTTGCCGTTCGACTGGTCGATAAAATATTGTCGGGCACTGTTGGTTCCTTGGTTGTAGTGATTGCTGAATGCGTCAATGGGGTTACTCACCTTCTTGTCGGCAAACTCCACCACAATGATTGGCACCCTCACCTTGCCCACGTTCGGCACTTGGCTTGCCTGAATGGCTTGCTCCACATGCGCCACAATCTTCTGACTCATCACCGTGGTTTGCACATCGAAAAAGCGAATGTTCTCGCCCATTTCTTCGACAATTCTTTGCTCGTCGAGCGAACGCTCATGCTTGTTGTGAGCGATGATTTGAGTAGGGCCATCGAGGGTGTAGTAGCAGTAATCACCCGTCTCATTACGCACCACAATCAACCCGTCGTCGGTAGCAAGCGAATGAAAAAATTCATCGCCCAATGCTTGAATTAGAAGCGTGGTGCCATCACTTTGAATACTTGTTAGGAAACCTTTTTGGGCAGGAATAGCCCAAATCCTTGATGTTGAGGATATAAGAAAAGCGAGTAATATGAAAACAGTTTTTCTCATCTTTTTAGGAGTTAGGGAGGGATTCACTCATCATACGAGGGCAAAATTAACAAAAACTTACTGATAATCAAAAGAAAACGCACAAATTTCACTCCTTTTCAGCACTTTTGCCCTCGAAATCACCAATTCCCCACCCCAAAAACAAGAAAAGCCTTCCACCCACCCCTCGATAATGGCTAAATAGTTCACCATAAGAGAATTTATCGCTCCACCAATAAAGCCACACACAATAATCCGGAGAAAATTTCCGTTATTAATGCAAACTGAGAAAAGATGAGAATTGGCATTATTGGAGCTGGCGTTATCGCCAACAAAGTGGCAGGCATACTCAGTGAGCGATGGCAAACGATGCTCTACGCCGTCGCATCGCGCGACATTGCGCGTGCCCAAGCATTTGCCTCACGGCACGGTATGCCGAAAGCCTATGGCAGCTACGAGGAACTGGTGAGCGACCCCGACATCGACATCGTGTATGTGGCTACTCCACACTCGCACCACTACGCCCACGCACGCCTTGCCCTATCGCACGGCAAACATGTGATTTGCGAAAAGTCGTTCACCGCCAATGCCAAGGAGGCGAATGCCCTTATCGACATGGCGCAAACCCACGGTCTTTTTCTGATGGAGGCACTCTGCACTCGGTTTATGCCCATCACTCGAAAAATTGAAGATGTGGTGAAAAGCGGCATCGTGGGGCAGCCTCGCCTACTGAATGCCAGCCTGTGCTGGAATATGCCCGACATCGAACGCATCAAGCGTGCCGACCTTTGCGGTGGCGCATTGCTCGACTTGGGCGTGTATTGCCTGAATTTTGCCGATATGTGTATGGGTGGCGACATCGTGAGCATCAACTCCTGTGCTGTGAAAGGCGGTGAAAATGTGGACTTCAACACTGCCGCAACGATTCTCTACACCGATGGCAGTATCGCCAGCGTGCAGTGCTCGGCGTGCTGCTGCCATAAGGGCGGCATCATCATTTGCGAGAATGGAAGTATAGAGGTGAATGCCGTGAATTTGCCACGGCACATTAAGGTGATGGACAAGGTCGGCACGGTGATTGAGGAATACACAGCCCCCGACTCCGACCGAAGCGGCTACGAACTGGAATTTCTGGCGGCAAAAGAGGCGATAGAACATGGCTGGACGGAGCACCCCATTATGCCCCATTCCACCACCCTGCGCATCATGCAGATGATGGACACCATTCGCCAACAAAATCAAATCTTCTTCCCCAACGACAGCCGCACCCTATAAATCGGCGATGATATTCACAAACGCTTCCCACACTGGTGCATTGCGATAGGCGGCTTCGCAACCACGAGGCACATGCAGTTCTATGCGCTTGGCATCATTCAGCGTGAAAATTTGACCTGTTTGGGGCGGTGTGGTGGCATGTGAGTCGATACGCTGGATTTTCGTGCCTTTAAATGCGAAGCTGTAGATGGCTTTCATGTTGTTCGACCAGATGATATGCTTAATACCGCTGTTTTCAAAAGCGTATGAGAGGATTGAATGTACGCCAGCGGGCAGAGTGATTTCCTCCAAACTCTCACAACCCGAAAAGCAATAGCCCGAAATCACGCCAAGACGATGCCCAGGTATCACCACTTTTTTCAGCGATTTGCAGTTGTTGAAAGCGCGTTCGCCCAGCGATTCCACACTTTTTGGTATCACAAATTCGACCAGTCCGGATTGGTCGAAAGCAAAATCGCCAATGTGCTTCACCGACGAAGGCAACCTCA
>SAMEA104315431__coassemble_636_pt1 | contig 23370 bp, 14 predicted proteins | sample SAMEA104315431__metabat2_low_PE_036 | metagenome-assembled genome bin SAMEA104315431 (sample SAMEA104315431) | gut metagenome | biome: Monkey gut; feature: monkey-associated habitat; material: faeces | place: China | collected 2013
GGCTGTTTTTTATGTTTTTTGTTTCTGTGCCCCCAGCATTTATCCACTGAACCATTCCATGGCTTAATTGTTTTTTTTAAGGGGAGTAAATGAGTGTGGGGGCGTGAATGTTGGTTCACGTCCCCACTGGGGTGTTAGTAGTATTTTGCTGTTTTTGACCCAAAAAAATCCTTATACGCCTAAAGACCGACTTGGGAGGGTTAATTAGCGGTTGGAGGCGAGGTAGTCTTCGAGGTCGGCTGGGTGGTATGGAATACGTTCCGAGCCGAGGAAACGGCAACCGTCGGCGGTGATGAGTACATCGTCTTCGATACGAATGCCGCCAAAGTCCTTGTAGGTTTCGAGCACATCGAAGTTGAGGAACTCTGCGCAATGTCCGCTTGCGCGCCAGTCGTCGATAAGGGCAGGAATGAAGTAAATGCCCGGCTCGTCGGTCACCACGAAGCCTTCTTCAAGGCGGCGGCCCATACGCAGGCAGTTGGTGCCGAATTGCTCCAAATTTGGTCGGGTTTCCTCATCGAAGCCCACATATATCTGTCCGAGTCCTTCCATATCGTGCACGTCCATGCCCATCATGTGGCCGAGTCCGTGAGGCAGGAACATGGCGTGGGCACCTGCGCGCACAGCTTCTTCGGTGTCGCCCTTCATCAGTCCGAGTTCTTTGAGGCGGTTGGTCATCGTGCGGCACACATCAAAGTGCACATCGGCATATTTCACGCCGGGGCGAGCCACTTTCAACACGTGGTCGTGACATTCCTCCACAATGCGGTAGATGTCGAGTTGGCGCTGGGTGAACTTGCCGCTCACTGGGAATGTGCGGGTGTGGTCGGAGCAGTAGTTATTGAGGTTTTCCGCACCGCAGTCGCAAAGCGCCAGTCTGCCCTCTTCAAGGAGTGCTGGCGATGGATTGCCGTGCATGATTTCGCCGTGCTGCGAGAAGATGGTGGCAAATGAAGTCTGCGCGCCATACGAGCGAGCCACGCCATCAATCTGACCGCCCACAAATTGCTCGCTCACACCGGGGCGAGCCACACGCATGGCGGTGGTGTGCATCTTGTAGCCGATGCTGCAAGCGTGCTCGATTTCGGCAATTTCGAGAGCCGACTTAGTGGAGCGCATCTTCACCACTGCATGAATGAGGGTGAGCGACGCTGCGTCTTTCTGCTTCGAGGGGTGAATGCCCAGCAAATCCATGATTTGGATTTTGGTGTCGAAGCGATAAGGTGGCAAGAAGTGGATTTGCTGACCAGCGGCTTTGGCTTTCTCCACCAGTTGAGCGAGTTTGCTCATAGGTGCCGACTGCTTCACGCCCACCTGCGCAGCCATGTCAGCCACGCTGTCCACCGAGCCATACCACACAATGTCTTCAATGTCGATGTCGTTGCCCAAGAAATACTCCTGATCGGCATCCACATCAATCACGCCCACAAGTCCTTCGCGCTTCTGACCGAAATAGTAGAGAAACGACGAGTCCTGACGGAATGGCGCATAGGCATTGTTGGGATAGTTGCATGGAGCATCATTATTGCCAAAAAGGATAATAAGACCGCTCTTCACCAACTTCTTAAGCTGGTCGCGGCGACTCTGATATACATCTGAAGTAAACATAGTGCAATATATCTTTAGATTTGTATTATTTTACACAACTTTATTATTTTCACAAAGATAGTGCAAACGAGAGCAGAATCATCAAACTTGCTTGAATGTTATGCCGAGTGCAACCTATCTTATGCAAAAATAGCAAGTTTTCGCGACAATAAAAAGGTTTCAAACCACATAACAAAAAATCATTAACTTTTTTTGCACTAAAGCTGGGGGAAGGCAACAAGTCAACGAGTCAACGAGTCAACAGGTCAACAGGTCAACGAGTTTTTTGTCTGACGAGTCGGACAGGTCGGACAAGTCTGATGGGCAACGAGTTGAAAATCTCGAAATCTTAAGAATCGAGGAATCGAAAGAGTGCGGTGGCGGTGGGGAGGGGTTTAGCGGCGGGAGCGGGATTTGCGTTCTTGCTCTTTTTGCTTGGCGCGCTCCTTGCGTTCGCGTTCCTTTTGCTTAGCGCGCTCTTTGCGCTCTTTTTCTTTCGCTTTGGCGCGCTCCTTGCGCTCGCGCTCTTTCTGCTTGCGTGCTTGCTCTTTTGCCTTGGCAGCGTCTTTGCGAGCTTGCTCCTTCTGCTTACGGGCGTCTTCTTTCGCCTTCTCGGCAGCCTTTGCCTCGTCTTCACGCTTGCGTTGATTAGCCTTCACTTCTTCCTCGCGCGCTTTCTCGGCACGCTTGATAGAATCCTGACGCTCTTTCTCTGCCTTTTCGGCTGCCTTTTTCTCGGCTTTCAGACGGCGTTCCGCCTCCTTCTCGGCTTGCTTGGCTGAGTCGGCACGGTATTTTTCAAGATTCTTCAACTTGAGTTCGGCGAGGCGTTGGGCAGTCTTTATCGAGTCGGCACGATATTTTTCTGCCTCTTTTTCGGCTTTGATACGTTGCTTTTCGGCTTCCTGCTCGGCTTTGATGCGCTCCTTCTCTGCCTTTTCCTTAGCCTTTTGGGCTTCTTTTTCAGCCTTGGCATCGTCGGAGTCGATTTTGCGCACCTTGTGGGCAGATGGCTTCGCCACCATATCATCTACTGGCGTGAGAATAGGTTGAGATTCCTTCGCTGGCTCTTCAGCCTTCACTTCCGGAGCCTTTTCGGCAGGGCGTTCCACCGGCTTTTTGCGGTGCACTGGGCGTGGCGCTACTGGCTTGGTGCCGTCGTCGATTACCAAATCAGGATTTTCAGGAACCACCGTCACTTGTGGCACTTCCTTTTCCTTGACTGGTTCCTTCTTTGCCGATGGCTCGGCAGCCTCTTGCTCCTGCTTTGATTCTTGCTTTGGCTGGGCTGTGGCACCTGGGCGCACGCTCTTTGCCGGCTTGCCTGGCTCTGGAGCCTTTTCGGCATCGTCGGTGGCGGTTTCGGGCACCTTGGCTTCCACTTCCTTCTCATTTTCAGCATCGAGGTAGCGGAAATAATCCTCAAACGAGCGGCCTTCGCTCAAGAGCAGGTTGAAGTTCTCCTCGCTGATAAGCACAGGGTGAACCAATCCGATATACTGCTTGAAGTCGGCTGCCGCATCAAACACGGTGCGATAACTAATCAGTTCGGGATAATTGGCAAAGCCCTTCACCACCAGCAGCCCCATGCTGCCGAAGGTCATCTTCTCAAGGTCGTAGTCGCGCACATTGAACGAGCGGAAATTGTGGCGCGCCAACTCGTAGAGCAATATGTTGGAGTCGATAGAGTCGGTGCTATACACCAGCACAAACACCTGTGGCTTGTTGGCTGTTGACTTGATGTCGGCAAATTGCTTGTCGGAAGCCTCTTTGCCAGTGGTGTCGTTGGTCAGTGCCACCGAGGTCCACATCATGCCGCGCGCATTGCTGCCGCCACCAGCCAACTGACGGCCAGCCTTCACATGCTTCATGATGGCGGAAGCCGTAGGGGTGATGTCGGTTTCGGGATAGCGTTCGAGCATTTCCTTCAGCACCTCCTTGAATTTGTCGTAGTTCTTTTGGGTGACATACGCCAGCGCATCGATAAACATAAACTTCGGCATCAACTTCGAGAGCGGATAGCGGCGCATCATTTCGGCGTAAGCCTCATGCACAGCCTCGTTGTTGTTGTTCAAGTAGTTGTCGTATGTTTCGGCATACAGTTGTTCCTGCACCTTGCCCATCTGCTTGAGGTTGTCGAGGTAGGCAGGGTCTTTCATCGCTATGCCGTATTTCGATTCGGCAAAGTCGGAGAGAATCAGCCCACGCCACTTCTCCGCCTCCGCCACTTGGTCGGTGCGCATACACAGCAAGTAGAGGTTGTAGTACACATCGAGGCGGTAGGTGTTGTCGGGGTAGCGTTCGAGCAGTTCCTTAAATTCCATGTTCGCTGCGTCGAAGTCCTCCAACTTATCCTTCAAAATCAAGCCCATGTTGTACAATCCCTCCTGAATCACATCGTTGGAGGTCTGAATCTGTTCGGGCGTAGATGGGATTTGCTTCAAGTAGTATTCCTCGAAGTGTGGGTCTTCCGAACGCTTCACCGAGTCGCGCTGCTCCTTGGTGAGCGTGGTGTCGGCAGGAGTGCCAACGGCGGTCGATGCCGTGTCGCTTGCCGATGCCGAAGAATCGTCGTCGAACGAGAATGTGTTTTTATTGCGGCGGCGCCAGTTGTCCTCCAGTTTACGGTTGCCCCACTGCTGTTGGAACGCCGTTTTACCCGCATTTTTCGTGGTTGTGTTGTAGAAGTACCACGATTTGTCGTTGTTGAGCGTAAAGGCGGTGGGCGCATTTTTGCTGGCGGGCGTATTGGAGCCCTGTGCGCTCTGATTTGCCATATATTCCTCACGGGCGGCGTTTTCAGCCTCCTCTTTTTCCTTTTTCTTCAGGTCGTCGATGATTTTCTTAATCACCTTCTTCTGCTCTTCGAGCGGCATTTTCGACAGGCGCAAAAGCGAGTCTTGCAGCGTCACGTTGCCGGCATACACCGCCAACTCGTCGAGCACATCGCTACGCTTTTTCAGTTCACGAAAATTGGGGTAAGCTTCGCTCAAGAGCGGAATCGCCTCGGAATAGCAGGGCTGGGCGAGGTCGTACTTGCGCTGCGCGAAGTAGATGCCGCCGAGTGTGAGTTGGCTAATCGCCTTGTCGATGCCGTTGCGCGTGCTTTTCTCCGCCGCCAACTTGTAGTTTGCCACGGCGTTCACGGTGTCGAGGCGTGAGAGGTAGAGGTTGCCGATGGCGTAATACACTTGGTCGAGGTATTCCTTGTTGCGGTCGTAACGCGTCATGCGCTTGAGGGCTTTCACCTCCGGCATAATGTTGGTACCCTGAAACACTGCGCTCTGCTTGATGCGCGCGTTGAATTTAGTGCGGTAGGTCGAACCGCTCGAACTGCCGGCACGCTTGAATGCCTCGTAGGCGAGTTGCTTTTCGCCAGCGTCTTCATAGAGTTGGCCGAGCAGGAAGTTGAGGCGCACTTTCTGCGCTCCCTTGCTGCCTTTTATGGCTTCGGCGAGGTATGGAATGGCCTCGACGTTTTTATTCGATTTGATATAGAAGTTGGCAAACGCCAAGTTGGCAAGCGCGCGTATGCGTTTGCTCTTGATTTGGTCGATATGCACATGCGCCAACACGTTGTCGGCCTCGGTGGTCCAACCCATGGCGCAATAACTCAACGCCTCCCAAATCTGGCTTTCAAGCACCAAATCGGGCTTCCAGCTGAAGTGGCGTGAAATGTAGTGGAAGGTGGCGGACGATGCCAGGAAATCGCCCTTCATGTATTCGGCTTTCGCCAGCATAAACCACGCATTGTGGATAAAGGGGTTGTATTCCTCGCGCTTGAGATATTCCTTGTATTTTTGGTTGTTCGCCTTGCCCGACTTTTTCGCGGGCTTTTTCTTGATGGAGTGGAGGGCGATGGCCTTCTGCATCTTTTCTATCGTGCGGTCGAAACTGCCCGACGGCTGTGGCGATTTGGGTGAGTTTCTTGCCTCGGTGGGGTGAATAAAGAGGTGCTGCGAATAGTCGTCCTGATAGTCGTTTTCGAGGATTTTGATTTGCTCCTCGTAGTTGGTCATGCCGTTGTAGTACACGTTGTAGCGTGTGGTGAACGCCTGCCAGAATCGCGACATGGCAGTGTTCTTCTTCGTGCCACACGCACAAAGAAGTAGGGTGAGCGATGCCAAGAGCATCAGGGGAATGTATCGACCTGCTTTATTCATATATTAATACTATAACGAGGATTGTTCTGTTTTATTGCACAGGCGGCTCAACCTTGCTCCGATGCGCGCCACGGCGTAGAGAATGATGAGCAGCAACACTATGCTTGCCGACACTGGCACCGACAGCACCACACTGAGCAGCACACCGCCAAGCGAGCACGCCAAACTGATGACCACTGACCAGCACATGAGCGGCAACAAGCGGTGGGTGCGCAATTCGGCTATCATCTGCGGCATGGTGAACAGCGACATCAGCAGCATGATGCCGATGAGACGAATGGTGAGCACGATGCACACCGAGGTGAGCACGGTCATCATCAAATTGATGGCATACACCGGAAGCCCCTGCGTGCGTGCGAAATTGGGGTCGAACGCACAACTGCGAATGGCTGGGAACAAGAGTGCCATCACAGCAAGCAGCACTGCCAAATATGCACCGAAGGCGATGAGGTCGGCGGTGCCGATGGTGAGCACATTGCCAAACAGAAACGACGACAACTCTGGCACATAGCCCGGTGTGAGGAAAATGAAAATGGTGCCGAGTGCCATACCGAGCGCCCACACCACACCTATGGCAGAATCTTCACGCACATGCTGGCGTGTGGATAGCCATTCCACGCCCAGTGCCGAGGCTATGGCGAAAACACCTGCCGTGAGGGCTGGGCTGAGGCCGGCGTAGAAGCCGAGGCCGAGACCGCCGAAACTGGCGTGGGTGATGCCGCCCGTCACAAACACCATGCGGCGGCACACCACATAGGTGCCGATAATCGCCGAGGCGATGCTCACCAGCATGATGCCTATCACGGCGTTTTGGAAAAATGTGTAACTGAATATGTCGAACATGATGTGTCTATTTGTTTTTACGTTCGCCATAGAGCATGATAAATTCCTCTCGTATGGCTTTGGGCATTATGATGCCTCGCTTTTTGAGGCTTTGCTCCCACGGCAGCAGGTCGGAGGGCTGAAGCGTGTAGAGCACGTCGCGGAACTGTTCTTCCTCTTCGCCGGTGTAGGCTTCGGCTGGGCGGCCGCGGAATCTGTCGAGTTCCTCGTCCTCGAAATACACGATGTCGCTGTTTGCGCCCGAAAGCAGCATCTCGCTGGGGCACACCTCGTGGGTGGAGCAGCAGTCGTCGGTGCAAACGTCGGTTTCGGGCTGCACCACAGGCTCAGGCTCTTCGCCGGGCTTGCGGCTGCGCAGGTCGAAAATGTAGAGCACCACGCCCACCACTATCATCAGTGCGAATATATATAATGCTGGTATCATACTTCTTCAATTTTAAATCCTGCTTGGCGCAAATGCTCCCAAAACAGGGGGTACGACTTGCTCACCACCTGCGCATCGTCGATAATCAATCCGGGAAAACGAATGGCGGCTGGCGCAAATGCCATTGCCATGCGGTGATCGTGATAGGTGCAGATATGGGGCGAGGCTTCTGCGGCGGTGGTTTCGAAGTGCCAACTGATGGCATCGTCGCCCTCCACTTTCACCACATAGCCCAACTTGCGCAATTCTGTGCGCAGTGCCTCCAGGCGGTCGGTTTCTTTGATGCGCAGCGTGCGCAGTCCTGTGATGCGGAAGGGGCGCCCCATCAGGCACAGCATCACCACGAGGGTTTGCGCAATGTCGGGGGTGCCGCTCAAATCGGCGAATGTGGAGCAACAGCAGCCCACGCCACCATTACTTCGCAAGTCGAGATAGCGGCCGCACCAGTTGCCCATAACACCCATCTGCGACATCAGTTCGGCTATGCGGCTATCGCCCTGCAAACTCTGTGGTTCAAGCCCTTTGAGCGTGATGCGCGACTGTGGCACAATGGCTTGCATCGCCCACCAGTAACTCGCTGCGCTCCAGTCGGCTTCCACCGTGAAATCGAGCGCGGTGTATTCGCCTGCCGGCACGTGTATCACATTCTCGCGCCACTCGGCTTTCACTCCGTAGCGCGCCATCAGCGCAAGCGTCATATCAATGTAGGGGCGCGACATGATTTCGCCCTCTATCGTGAGCGCAATGCCGCCAATCACAGGGGCAATCAGCAGAATGGCGGTGATGTACTGCGAACTCACACTTCCGCTCACCGTCAGCGCACCACCGTGAAGGCGCTTGCCAGTGATTTTCAGCGGCGGATAGTCCTCAGCCTCCACATATTGAATGTCGGCGCCCAACTGGCGCAACGCATCTACCAGCACCCGAATAGGCCGCTGGCGCATACGCTCCGTGCCGTCGATCACCACTTCCCTACCCTCGCGAGTGGCAAAATATGCCGTGAGAAAACGCATCGCAGTGCCAGCCGCACCGATGTTCACCTCCGAGGCATCGGGCTGAGCCAACGCCGAAAGCACCGCATCGGTGTCGTCGCACTGCGCAAGGTTAGAGAGCCTGCCTGGCGTAGCGCAAAGCGCATTCAGCAGCAACACACGATTGCTGATGCTCTTCGAAGCCGGCAAATCAATTTCGCCCTCAATCCTCCGCGGCGCAATAATACGATAATTCATACCCACAAAGTTACAAATTTTTCCCCAACCAGTATCAGATTTCAGAAATTAGACGTCAGAAATTAGAATTAAGAGGTTAGATTTTCTGAAGTGATGGTTTTATAAGGTATATTCATAGTGGATTCTTAACAGAATGAAGATTAAACATAGGTATTTTTTAGGAAAGGGTGATTAGGGTGGAAAATTTTTAATAAAATGTTAGGAAAATGTTGTTTTTTGCGAAAAAATGTATAATTTTGCGTGGGTAGGAGAAAATTTATATACCCCCATATACACTATAATTTTATCCTATTACACTATAACTTTCTGTTTATTAACATTTTAATTTTTTCCTCTATGACGAAGAAGTTACTATTCTGCCTGCTTACATGTGCAGTGGCCTTCTGGGCTAACACTGGGTGGGCGCAGTCATTTGAGCAAACGGCACAGCAACTGAAAGCCGGTTTTGAAACCAGCCCTACGGCCACTGTGACGCAAGCCACAATGACTCAGCACGACGCGGAAGCCGTAAAGGAGTTTGAAACCCAAATTGCTGTGGCAAAGGGTCTCAAATCTGCCGAGAGGTCAAGCGCCGGTAAAGAAGTGAACGCCACTGGAGAAAAGGCTATGACTCTGCTGAAGCAGAAGTTTGAGCCCGGATCCTGGCAAGTGACTAACGTAAAGGGTGCCCGCCGTGTGGCAAAGGCTCCATCTGCGATGCCAGATGTGCTCAATGCCGCCGAATACGACACTCAGTATTCCGACGGCGCAACCGTTGTAAGCGGCGTGGTGACCATCAAGAAGGTGGATGACTCTCACGCTGTGCTCTACAACCTTTGGGGCGTGCCCGACACGCTGCAATGCACCTACGATCTGGCTGCTGGCACCGTTGCCATCACCCCAGGTAAAATCTACGACCATTCTACGTACGGTCCAATATGGGCTTGCTCAATGGACTTGGCGAAGAAAACCTACAGCACCACCAATCCTATCACTGGCACCATCGCTGCCGACGGCACCATCACTCTCGGTGCTTGGGGCGTGCTCGTGGTGAGCGGCGAATCGAAAGGTGGCGGATTTGGCATCTACAGCCAGAGTGTGTTTAAGCCCACCAATGCCACCATCAGCGAGGTGATTTACGACGGCAAGAAGGTGACCAACACCGACTCGGTGCGCACCTATCCTGTGTATCTCAACCAGACCTATGACAATGAGGTGGAAATTGTGAATTTCACCGGCAATGGCGCTGTGGTGAAAATGCGTCTGAAAGCCGACAAATCGACAAGCATTTCTCCACAACTTATCTTCACCAATGCTATGTATGGCCCATTCAACTGCTATCCTGCTAACTGGGCTAAGAGCAAGACTGCACAAAAAGGCAATATCAATGGTGCTGGCACCGACACCCAAATCACCTTTGGTAACTATGGTGTTTTCTGTGTGGGTTCACAATCCACTCGCTCACTTGGCGTGCTCTCTGCCACACTCAATTTCAATAGCGGCGTAGTCACTTATCCTACCGCCACAGCACAAGACTGGACTGGCGAAGGCACTAAGGCGTCGCCATACGTCATCACCACTGCTTCACAACTCAACGCCTTTGCCGAAGACGTAAGTGCAGGCAACGACTACAAGGATAAATATGTGAAACTGGGTGCCGACATCGACATGAGCACTTCCACACTTGCCTTCACTCCTGTGGGCACAAGCGAGGAAACTCCATTCCGTGGCTCATTCGATGGTGCCAACTACACTGTTAAGAACCTCAAAATCGCCGTTGGTGCTGAAAACTATCAAGGTCTGTTCGGTTATGCCGACAGCGTGAGCAGCATCAGCAACCTGAAGATGCTCGATGCCAACATCTCCACAGGCGGTAATTATACCGGCACCGTGGCAGGCAAGTGCTCAGGCACAATGACCAACATCACCGTAGAAGGTAGCGTAATCAAAGCCACCGACTATTGCGCGGCTGGCGTGGTGGGCTACTTCAATGGTCCAAAACTCGAAAACTGCGTGTTCACAGGTACCATCACAGGCGCTGGTGAAAATGCCGGTATCGTGGGTACTATCGCTGGTCAAGCTGTGGGTAGCCATCTGCAAGCACACGGCAGCATCACAGTCGCCGGTTTGGCTAACACAACTTGGAAATCGGTTGGTGGTATTGCAGGCACCGCACTTCCTGGCAATGACTGCCAAGCACTCATCACCGACTGCTACAGCGATATGCAAATCACCTCGAAGGTGCCATCGCCTTACGTTGGCGGTGTGGTAGGCTCTATCCTTGAAGCTACCGTGCAACGCAGTTTCAACGCTGGTCCTATTAGTGCCGTGTCAGAAACCAGTGGCACCACCACAAAGGGTGCTGTTGGCGGTGTGGCAGGTAACATCTATGGCGGCGAAATGTACGAATGCTACAATGGCAACATCGTTATCAACTCGGCAGCCTCTAACAATGTGGGCGGTGTGATTGGTAATGTGGTCACTCCTGCCTACAGCATCAGTTCATCAAATCCTGAAAAGCAGTGGTTCAATCTCTCAAAGATTCAACGCTGCCTCAACTATGGCGAAGTTCGCAACCTTGCCACACGCAATTCTATGGGTGTGTATGGTGCAACATATCGCGATAGCGTATTCACCAATGTGTATTACGACACCAAGATGGTGGGCGTGGTTGCTCCCGACTCTGTTAAGCACATGGAACTCACCACAGCCCAACTCACCAGCGGCAAGGCTATCGAAGGTCTTGATCCATCAGTATGGGTGTTCACCGAGGGTCTTTACCCACGCTTGAAAACCTATGCCGATACCAACGCCGCTTACATGAGCGTGGCTCCTATATTCTTCCACGAGAACGACAACGTGTCGAAAGTGCGCAACACTTTCACTCTCTCTGACAAGAACAACATCATTTGGAAACTTTTTGACGGCAAGGCTTTCTCCAACGAAACCACCGGTCTGAAGATTGATGGCAACACCGTGACAGTAAAGAACACTTATTCAAATGAAGTGCTTGTGGCACTCTCATCTGTGGATAAGAGCCAATTTAAGATGTATGCTCTCGCAACCGTCAACCCATCGCTCTTTAGCGGTTCGGGTACAGAGACCGACCCATATTTGATTAAGACCAAGGCCGACCTTGAGTCGCTCAACAAGGGTATTTCTGAATATGGTCAAACCTTCAAGGGCGACTTCTTCAAGCAAGTGAACGATATCGACGCAACTGGCTTCGGTGGCATTGGTATGGGCGGCAACAGCGCACGCCAACTCAACGCCACTTATGACGGCGGCGGCTTCGCAATCCACAACCTCAAAATCGACGGTGTGGTTTACGGCGACGACGGCAAGGCCGACAACAAGAAATCGCTCTTGGCAGTAGCGTTTGTAGGCTTCGTAGGCGAAAACGGTACAGTGAAGAACCTCACCATGGCAGGCGACTGCTCATTCAAGGCTTACAACTACGCTTCTGGTATTGCAGCCGTGAACTATGGTCGCGTAATCAACTGTAAGAACTACGCATCTTGCGTCACTTCAACCAGTTACGCAGGTGGCGTGGTGGCTCTCAACCAGCCCGACGCACTTGTGGAAAGTTGCTACAACGCTGGTCGCATCGTAGCCGGCAGCTCTTACGCAGCTGGTATTGTGGCACAATCAGCAGGTATTGTTCAGTATTGCCAAAACGATGGTTTCATCGTGGGCGACAGCATCGACGCAAGCCACAAGGCTAACGCACAGACCAACATCGCAGGTATCGTGGGCAACGCGGCCTCAAGTTGTGTGATTCGCGGCAATGTGAACACTGGTGCTGTGTACGGCACTCGTATCGTGGGTGGTATCACCGTTTCTGCCTCAATGAAGGGCACATTGGAAAACAACCTCAACTACGGTACAGTGGAACGCTACGACACCAAGAATGCTGCTCGTGGCGCTATCACAGCAAATGCTCCTGGCGCATCATACGATGTGAGCAACAACTACTACGACGGTCAAATCGGCTACTACGGTGCCGCAGCAAGTTCTATCGTGCCAAGTGCAAAGGGTGTGAACACAAGCGTGCTCACCAGTGGCAAGGCTCTTGAAGGCTTCGATGCCGACCGCTACGACTGGACCGCAGGGCTCTACCCAGTAATCAAGGCGTTCAAGAACGAGCCAGCAGCCATCGCTAACCGTAAGATGGTGGTAACATTCGCCGACGGACAGAATGCCGACGACGTATATACCGACGCTCAACTCTACAAGGCCGACGACCTGCAATGGACTCTCGCCGATGGCAAGAACTTCACCGCAGCAAATGGCGCACTGAAGGTGACCCTCACCGCCGACACCACTTCGCTCCGCGACGTGCTGACCGCTACTGTGGGCAACTACACCAAGAGCATCGCGCTCCGCGCTATGCCTAACGTGTTTGAGGGTAAAGGCACCGCCGACGACCCATTCCAAATCAAGACCAAGGACGATATGCTCAAGTTGGCTAAGTTCACCAACACCGAGGCTTATCCATTCAACGGCCGCTACTTCAAGGTGCTCAACGACATCGACTTCGGCACCACTACTTACGATTGCGTGGGTGTGGACGCTGGTAGTTTCAATGCCGACTTTGATGGCAATGGCAAGCAATTCCTCAACATCAACTGCTCTTTCGAAAAGACAGAAAGCGGCCGTGGTCTGTTCGGCAACGTAGGTCCACAGGGCGCTGTTCACGACCTTATTTTGAAGAGCGGCACCATTTCGGCATATCGCGAAAACGCTGGTATCGCTGGCAAGGTTTACGGTAAGGTTTACAACTGCGACAACTACGCCAACATCTATTCTACAAGCAGCTCTGCTGCTGGTATCGCTGGCTATGTGAAGACTGGCGGTTCGGTAGTGAACTGTAAGAACTACGGTATCGTGGATTCTAAGGGCAACTATATCGCTGGTATCGCCTACAATGTAGAAAAGAACGCTTTGGTAGAAAACTGTGTGAACGACACCCTCATTGGCACCAACGCCAAGAAGAACTACGTGTCAGGTATCGCAGTTTACAACAGCGGTGTGATTCGTAACTGCGTGAACAAGGGCATGATTACCGGTGCCACCTCTTTGGCTGGTATCGTGGCTTCTTCTAACGGTGGCGACTCTATCCTCTATTGCCACAACGAAGGCGAAATCATTTCCTCTGGTAGCAATGTTGGCGGTATCTTGGGTGGTAGCAAACTTTCTACCACTCCAATGGTGATGATTGGCTGTTACAACACCGCTCTTGTCACAGGTAAGGGTTCAATCGGTGGTGTGGCTGGTCAGCTCGCTGCTGGTTCAGAACTCATCGACTGCTACAACACAGCCGACGTGGTAAGTTCATCATCAAGCAACGTTGGTGGTGTGGCTGGTCAGCAAGGATGGCGCAATGGCTATGTGGCACGCATGATTCGCTGCTACAACACTGGTAACGTGAGTGCAGTAAGCCAATATATCGGCGGCGTGGTTGGTGACACCGACGACGGTTGCTACTACGAAGACTGCTACAATACTGGCGATGTGACCACTGGCGGCAAGTTTGCCGGTGGCTTCGCAGGTGGCATGAGCGGTACTGCTGTCAACTGCTACAACACTGGTAACGTAGAAGGCGGCGACTACGGCCTCGGCGGTTTCGCCGGCATTGGCGCTGGCACTATCATCGGTTGCTACAACCTCGGTAATGTGACCTCCACCACAACCAAGCCTAACAAGTTTGGCGTGGCTGGTGGTCTCTGGGGCTACGGACGCTGCAAGATGTATGACAGTTACAATATGGGTAAAATTTCCGCTAAGGGCTATGTAGGCGGTATTGCTGGTGGCGTGTTCGACGACTTCACTCTCGTGAACGTGTACAACGCTGGCGAAATTGCTTGCGAAGACGCTACTACCGTGGGCAATATCTCTCCTACTTCTAACAAGGACATGACCCTCACCAACGTGTATTACGACACCGACGTGAACAAGGGTATCGAAGCCACCAACGTAGATGCAAAGGCTAAGGGCGTAAGCACCCGCGACCTCGCTCTCTGCAAGGCTCTTGAAAGCGACACCGCATTCTCGATTCTCCCTGGTATGTATCCTACTCTCAAGGCTCAAGCTCAAAACGAACTCGCCAACTGGTTCGCTGCTGTGCCTGTGGTGGCTGAAGGTGAAGACTACGAGCACGTGCGCTCTGTAATCACTATCGGCACCCCTGACGGCACCGTATGGACCGCAAGCGACAACTTCGCCATCTACGGCAACCTGTTGAGTGGTAAGGCCGATGGCGAGGGCTGGGCAACCAAGACCCTTGGCGAACGCACCAAAACCTACAAGTTCTTCGTTGAGCAGCCTTCTGGCATTAATGATGTAAACACCGACGCATCAATCGTTAAGAGCCTCTACTTCACCATCAGTGGTGCAGCACTCGGCACTCAACGTCCAACCGATGCTGGCGTATATATCGTTAAAGACATCATGAACAACGGTAAGAGTGCAGCACGCAAGATTGTGGTAAGATAATCCACCACAGTGCTCCACGCACTCCCAACAAAACAGAGGGGAGCGGCTTTTGGTAAGCCGCTCCCCCTTTTTTTGCGATCTTTTAACCCAAATCGGTCATTAGGGCTTGTGGTATTTCGGAATTTTAGAAGAATGGATTTCGCTTGTCTTTTAATGAGTGATAGCGAGCTATTACGAATTAAAAACAAGCGAAAGGCATCTTATAAAAGCCGAAAGACCGCAAGAAGTAATCTATAAAATCCCTACACGGCCTAATGACCGATTTGGGTTAAAATCACGCTATAGCGTGATTTCTGTGTAATTTGGGGATTTTTTCATATATTTGTGGGGCGAACAGATTATATGAGCGGTATTTTACTTTTAAATAATTATTTCACCTATGTCGATTTTGTGTCGGCGTTAGTGACATTTGTGGTGGCTGTGTTTTTGGCGAAACTACAGGTGCCGTGTGCCGACAGCAGATGGGCTCCCTTCAACCGTATGCGCTGGCTGATGGTGGGTGCCTACACCGCTCTGGGCGTGTCCAACATCATGAGTGCGCTCCAGCCCCATGAGGTGGAAACCGACATTCTCAAGGCGGCTGTGCTGATTGTGGGCATGGTGCAGGCGCTGCTGTTCACCGCCATGTGCATCACGTTCATCAATCCGCAAAAGGTGTCGATACGATGGGGGCTTTACAACTGCCTGGCGATTGGCAGCACCGCTGCGCTAATCGTGGCGGGGCACAGCGTAGGTGAATGGGAGTTTGCCGCGGCGGTGAATATCTCCACGGCGCTCTACATTGCGGAATTGGTGGTTTTCTCCTGGAAATTCTTCCATACCTACACCGAAAGCAAGCAGTGCCTGGAAAGCAACTACGACGAGGACCTCTCCAGCCGACTGCGCTGGATAAAATGGTGCTTTATCTCCGCCCTTGGGGTGGGCGTGATGGCGCTGCTGATTGTGGTTTTCCCCATCGGTGATGTGGAAATGTGCTATTTCACCGTGTTCTACACGTTGTATTATGTGTATATGGGTGTGCATATCGTGAACTATCGCATCACGGCAAACTTTATCCTGAAAGTGATGACTGACGAAGAAAAGAGCGACACACAGCCCTCCGAGCCAGCCGCGGCACCGGAACCAGCCCCACACGCCATACACGAGAAAACCGAAGCGATGAAACGCGCGCTCGACGAATGGGTGGCGCACCGCCGATATGTGCTCAACGATCAAACCATCGACGACATTGCCGCCGATTTGGGCTTCGACCGCTTTTTCTTCGCATGGTATTTCACCCATGAACTGCACACCACTTTCCGCACTTGGCGCACAGAACTCCGCATCAAAGAGGCGCAAAGGCTATTGAGCGAAAAGGATGTCGCCGTGGCATCGCTCCACCTGAAAGTGGGCATTTCCGACAAGAGCAATTTCTACAAGCACTTCAAAGCCCACACCGGCATGACACCAACCGAATACAAAAAATCGGCACAAAAATAGGGGTCAATGGATAAATACTGGGGGGAAAACCAAACCTGGTAGGGACGTGATACTTCGAAAGCACTGAAAAAGTAAAACCAACTTTTCAGATTGAAAGTTAATAACGGAGAAATAGTCGTTTTACCCTTCTTTTTCTGCCTATCATAGCCTTATTGAGGCGATTTGTGGAAAGAAAAGTTATAAATCGTAAGCATTTTTCGTTTTGGCCTTTAAAAAACAGGACTTTTTCAGTGCTCTCGATACTTCACGTCCGCCCATAATTGTGGTACCACCTTAGATTGCAGAACGGGCAACGCGAAAGAACCATACTCCTGACCGACCAAGAAACGGAAGTAGTAACAGAAGATTCAACGGACAACGACATTATAGAGCAAGTTCAAGAATGTGCTTGGCAGAAATGCTTCCTCAAAGCGAAACTGCACAAGGATTATTATTAGAGGAGCTGCAAGAACCTACGATAGAGATTTCCGATTCGGCAGAACCTACTAAGGAGGTTTCCGGCACGATAGAGACGAGTTCAGAGCAGCCCGACCTATATGCTCAACGCTGCAAGGAATATCAGCGTGAGCAGGAACAGAGGCGGCAGAATACCATCGATGCCATCATGGAATATGTAACTCATACCATGTCACCATATATCTATGATAATGATGAGTTGGAAAAACTCCTTGATGTAATAAGAAAGTGGGCCGATGACTGGCAGTATATTCCTATACCCATCAGGTTGAAGTCCACTCTTACCACCCTTGACCTACGGCACTTTGTCTGGAATATAGCCGAAAGACTGGGCAGCAAGAAAAACTACACGGGCGAAGTACGCGCCATCTTTATCAAGAGGATGTTTCCAGACGTGATGAGAGACATAGAACTTGACAGCATCCGCAATTTCAAGTTTCAGCCTGATAAAGGAAGCATCGTGATAGACGAGCCAGACAAGGGGGACTATCACTTCAATTTTGAATAGATTTCATGTTTAAAAATCAGCGAAATTCAAAAATATTTTCTCGTTTTCGCTGATTTTTAAGCAAAAGATGCATGAGTCTAAAATAAAAATCGTACTTTTGCAGAGCAATAAAAACAGTTCAGCATGAAGTACCCCAATATCATAGGCAGAGAAGTGGAAATATCCACGCTCGAACGCTTGTACAAGTCTAAGAAGTCCGAGTTTGTCGCCATCTATGGGCGCAGACGCATAGGCAAGTCGTATCTGGTCAGTGAGGTGTATGGCAGTAAGATTGTCTTTTCTGCCGTCGGAACATACGTAAAGAACGGGGACAAGAATTACGAGACATACAGAAAATTGCAACTGGATCATTTCTATGATTCATTGGTATTGTCAGGGCTGGATGCCACTACGACCGAAAGGCCTACATGCTGGCGTGAAGCCTTCCTGCTTCTGCGAAGGTTACTTGAAGGTTTACGCTCCCGTCGGAAGATCATCCTTATTGATGAGTTGCCCTGGTTGGCCGGTCCTCAGTCATCCGAGATGATTTCGGAACTCGGCTATTTCTGGAACTCATGGGCAGACAGTCAGAGAAACGTCATTCTGGTGGTGTGCGGTTCTGCCACGAGTTGGATGCTTGACAATGTAATACGCGATTACGGAGGTCTGCACGGACGACTCACTGAGACCATCAAGCTTGCACCCTTCACATTGGCCGAATGTCAGAAGTATTACCGACGAAACGGGTTCCGTCTTTCCCGATATGAGATGTGTATCTGCTACATGGCATTGGGAGGTGTCCCGTTTTATCTTGACAAGCTACGCAACAGTCATACCATTACTGAGAATATAGACCGTATTTTCTTTGCCGACGAAAAGATACATCAGGAATTCCTTGATGTATATGCAGGACTATATGCCAGCAAGGAGAGATATGTGGACATTGTCAAAGTTCTGGGAAGTCAGTTTTATGGCATGACCCAGAAAGAGATCAGCACAGCCATAGATGTCAAGACTGGCGGAACACTGACAAAGTTGCTTGAAAACCTCATGGAGTCAGGCATCATCAGGGCGTACCCACGCTATGGCAAGGAACGTGTGGAGACAGTCTATCAGCTGATTGACTTCTTTTCTCTGTTCTATTTGCGCTTCATACAAGGCAAACAGGCAAAGAAGGGAATATGGAATTCCATTCACGGTACTCCCACTTTCTACACATGGGCAGGAGATACCTTTGAACTGCTTTGTGTGGAACACTTGCCCCAAATCCAAGACACCCTGCGTATAGCCTCTATCAACCGGAATTATTGTTGGAGCGGGAAAAGTCCCGACGGAAGGGGTGCTCAGATTGACTTGCTGCTAGAAAGTAAGCCTGACAGGACAGACTATCTTTGTGAAATGAAGTTCACTGGCGGCAAATACGCCATAACAAAAAACGATGAAGAAGATTTCCTGAATAAGATAGAGGCCTTTGCCGCAAGCAAGATGCACAACAAGACGCACAGCATTCAGTTGGTGATGATTACGACGATGGGCGTTGCTCGGGGAGAACACGCAAGCATTGTCAATCAGTCTGTTGTTTTGGACAATTTATTTGCTGACCGTTTAACTCAGATTCTCTAATCCTTCTCATATATAAACTTTGCTAAGGTTGAGTTTTTTCCAAAACAAGCATAAATTCCATGTTTTGGAAAAAACTCAATTTCATTAATCCCGTCATTTCTCTTTAAAATATCCCGATAGTGGGCGAAAACTGATGTCATTGCATCGGTTTTCGCCCACTATCTGTTTTGTAATCTTCTGTCGGGAGAACCAACAAGCCTTGCCGCAAGCTCTATTTTCTTCTTTTCCCCTATCATTATTCCCCTTGTAGCCCATATTTTCCCAAGTATTTCATGTTGACATGATTATTCGTGGATTATCGTGAATAATCGGAATCAGCATGGCTTCATTGAGTTCCTTTGCAGCCGAATCACCAAAATAGTGATAAAATATGGAAAAAGAAATTCTGACGTTCAACGACCTACGCAGGTCGTCGCCCAGCTTCGGGACGAGGTGATGGGCATGAGAGCCATGCTGACCAGACAGCAGGCAGAGAGTAGCAAACCAGCAAAGGAAAACCGCCACAAGCCGATGAGTGTGGAAGAGGCCATCGAGTACACGCACATTCCCAGGGGAACGATGTACATGATACTGGAGGACGGCACCATCCCGGCCACCAAGCCCGGCAGAAGATGGTTTCTGTATCAGGATGAGCTTGACAAATGGCTGGAGACGAAGCGCAGAAATGTCGTCCCGTTGACAGCGGATGAGGAGAATGCGGCAATTCTCGCTTCGCACAAGCGCAAGCCGAACAAAGTGGATTGGCATGAGTAACCTTTATTGTAAAACATCTAAAACAAAACGATTATGAAGTCACTTGAAAGAATTCCGTTTTTAGCGAACGTGCTCATCGTAGCATGTTCACGTCCGAATGCCGAAGTAGGCAAACTGGTAAAGGCTGTAGTCACCTATGTAACCGAGGGTACAAGAACAGACCTTGATGACCTTCGCTTGCAAGCCTACTATGATTTGCTACTACAGGACATTGACTCTATGCGAGCAGCGGCAGAAGCGAAAAGCAAGAAATGTAGCGAGAGTGCCAAGTGCAGGGCTGTAAGAAATGCAAGTTCACCTGTCATTCCCACGAAGAAAGCGAATGCAGCAAATGTAGCGAACGCAACAACAGCAAAGCCAAAAGCAATTACTGAAACCATTGTATCATCGCCTGTCGCTAATACCACTAATGTTATTGAAGTTCCAAAGGATTCCGAGCATCTTAACGACAGCAGCCATTCTAAGGACTCCAATGGTACTGTTGCTTCCAGAGATTTCAACGCAAGCGATGTCACCTCGTCCTTTGACCGATTGAAGGTCATTTACAAGAAAGTTGGTGACAACGAATCGCAAGCCTTTGGGGTATGGCAGCAACTTAGCGAAAGCGAACGGACGGCAGCATTCGCACATACCCAGCGATTGCAAGGTGACTTAAGTTCATGTTCCTATCTCTACGTCTATCTGCGTGACAAGGAATGGACAAAAGCAACGTCACCTGTCACCCAATAAGGCGATGTTCGTGACATCCTTTCAGTCTGAGTGCGCTCGACCTTTGGTCGCTTTGCTTGCAAAGAACCAGAGTGGAGGCATTCGTCGAGAGGGATTACCGAATAATCCCATAACATAATATGGACTTTTAGATTCGCCACCCCAAGGTGTGCTCCCTTAAAAAGTCCCATTATGCTCTCCGAGGGTTGAGCCGCTTTGACAAAGCGAGTCTTTCCTCATGGCAAAAGAACAGAAGCTAAGTGCAACTGTGAGAGAGTGACTCTCTCCCTCAACCCTCCACTCAGGTTTCACCCGAGACCAGAATAACATTTATACATTAACTTCAAAACAATAGAATAAAATGAGTAAATCCAGAAACAATGTACCCCGTGCTGCCATCCATGTCGGCGCACCGGCAAAGTCCTTTTCAGCAGCGGAAGGCTATGAGCCTGAACGTCGCGGATGGGACGAAAACACCTATCGTCTGAAGAACCAAGACACCAACAATCACTATGATTTCACACGCAAGCATCTCAACCTTGAGATTAACAGCAAAGGCGAAATCGTTCCTCTAGGTTCCAATCCCGTGCCACTTCATGAGCGTTTGCAGAAACGTTTAGATGAGCTTGGCTTCAAGCCATACATGGACAAGAACAACCCCTTGGGAATCTATGACAACAGCCCGAACTGCACAGTCGGCATCATCGTCAGTGGTGACCATGATGTACTGACCCGACTCGCCTTCGGTGATCAAGAAGTGGACTTCACCCTGCAACAGAGTAATGCCCATGTTGTATTGAAACAAGTTATCAAAGACTGGGCATTGGACACCTACCATTGGGCATGTGGCTGTTGGGGAGCTGAGAACATCATTGGCTTCGATGTCCATCTCGACGAAACCACTCCGCATATCCAGATCCAGACCATCCCTGTGGCCAAGACAAAAGCCAGAGGTCGCGCATCTGCCAAGTATGTGCATAAGGATGACAAATCGAAGATTCTCTCACATAAGGAATGGAATTATTGCTGTCCGGTAAAACTTAAACGAGCATAATAACCCTGTCCGAAGCCCTGTGAAATAAGGCTTCGGACTTCTTTTTTCCAAAAGTAAGCCCCCCTAATCGAAAAGAGAAGGTTCTGGTGGTGCTTTTTGCCCCTCCTTGGCCAGAATATTGTTCCATGTTTTGTCAGGATTTTCCATGAATGCGACAAAATCAATGTAGTACATAAGCGTAAGGCGCACCATAGTGACAACCTGAGAGAATGCGCACCTTCTTTTGATGCTTCTTGAGAGTACGGTAATGAGCAGATTGGCTATCAAGACCACCCATGTTTGTATCTGTATGGCATTGACGCTATCTCCATAGAAGAAATGGAGTGGAAAATTCTGTTTGAGCTGTTTGTACAGAGATTCTATCGCCCAACGGAGACGGTAAATCTCGGAAATATCCTCTACCGGGAACTCAAAGTTGTTGGTCAACAACACGACAAGTTTCTTTTTCTCGTTAAAGATTTCCACTCTTCGTGCCTCATGAGTCAGTTCGCCTCTGGTGAACAGCACCTTCTGATCTATATGGGTCACAAGACCGTCCGGATTGACGTAAGTGGTTGATTTCAGTACCTTGTAATTGAGATTCTTCTTCATTTTTGTGACATATCACACACCTTCCTCAGTGAGACGTTGGAACTGGGCAATATCAATATAACCCCTGTCCATAGCCAGCGTCGAATCCTTGGGGAGATGGACTTCCTTGAGCAGGTAGTGGTCATGTTTAGCAGCGGATGTGAGCTGCACGACCATGGGTACGCCAACAAGATACCTCATGACAGTATGCACCTTCATGCCGCCTTTCTTCTTGCCTGACTTCGGATGACGGCCAACGCCTTTGAGTATGTTGTCAAAGAGAGTAATGGTGGTAGAATCCATCATATAGAGTAGCTTTTCCCAGTCCTTTGGCTCGTGAGTCTGCCCTTTATAACTCTTGGGAGGGCGGCTGTCCGCTAAAAACTTGGCATACTTCTCCAACAGATACGCATACACACGGGCAAAGAACTCCTGTGGGCGTCGTATATTTGCTTCAGCAAGGGTACTTCGCCTAACCAGGTAATCCATTCCAAGGTGCACGAGTTTATGTGCCTCAGCCTTCATGCCTATCTCGAGTTCGCGCAGGGAATCAAAGTGTTTAAGGATGCCGAACAACATCACGACGAGATGTTTGTATCCATCAAACCGCTTCACGTAAGCCTCGCTTCCTTTCGTTTCACGGCTTATTTGAAGAATTTTCTCCTTGTCGAGTAACTTTAACACTTGACTATAGACCGGCTGTCCGGTAAAATGACTATTTTTGCTCATGGTTATGTTTTATTTTTGCAAATACAAAGATAACCAAAAGGGCTGATACCTCGTGAGAAGTGTCAGCCCTGATTTTATTTGCTCATAAAAGTTTTACCGGACAGCAATAGAATGGAATAAACTGCCTGAAGAAATCCGCTCGAACTTCATTAGAACTAAAGACGAACGGAGGGAAAAGGAAAGTGTATCGTATGCCCGTGTATGGGGCGAGGACAAATATGCCGTAGGACGAACCTACTATCAGATGCATACTGACTACTACAACGAGGTGGGACGCAAGTACGGGCTGGAACGTGGTGATGACATAGCCATGCTGTCAGGTGAGGAACGACGTGAGCGTGTCCACAAGAGCAAGGCTGTACTGGAGACAGAACGTCAGGCCAAGGATGCCATCGCTAAGAACCAGATGGAGAATGAACGTCTGGAAGGTCAGAAGGAGAAGATGGATGGTGAGGTGCAGGACATGAAGAGGCAAAAAGAACACCTGGAAGAGCAGAAGGGCAAGTTAGAGGGCGCCATACATAATAAGGAACAGCACAAGGAAAAACTGGAAACCAGCATCTCTCGGCTGGAAGATTATGCTGCGGCATTGGACATCAAGGAGAAAGATCTGATAGTACCAATCTTGAAGACTGACCCACTTGTAAAGAATGCTTGGGATGCCATAAAAGAAGAATTGGGTAAGCCTATCTCTGCCTTCGGACGGAAGAATGGCGCGAGGAACGACGGAAGGCGATTAAACTATAAAATCCCTTAAATTGGCGTAATATTATGGCATCGGGGCGATTTTT
>SAMEA104315431__coassemble_687_pt1 | contig 20840 bp, 19 predicted proteins | sample SAMEA104315431__metabat2_low_PE_036 | metagenome-assembled genome bin SAMEA104315431 (sample SAMEA104315431) | gut metagenome | biome: Monkey gut; feature: monkey-associated habitat; material: faeces | place: China | collected 2013
ACACACATCAAATTCCTAACGGAATTTCTTCGCATCTTTTTCGGGACAACATGTAAATCATTTCCTTATTTTATTTGCCCCACAGTTTTGGCAAGTTATTTTCAAAATTATCTGCCAAAACAAAGAAAAATATCGAGTTTTGGCAAGTTATTTACAAAATTATTTGCCAAAACCCAAGAAAAAAGGTATCTTTGTGTATATTTAATGATGTGAATGATATGGCACAATTAATTGGTAGAGAGAAAGAAATACAAGAATTGGATCGCTGTATGACTTCTGGGCAATCGGAATTTGTGACGATATGCGGTCGTAGGCGTGTTGGCAAAACTTTTCTTGTGGAACAATATTTTGAAGGCAAATATGCTTTCAGTTATGTTGGCGGTCATAAACTGACCAATTCGGAACAGTTGCAAAACTTTGCATGGGCACTTCAAAAATATAGCGGATCTGCCTATGCTCCCAAATTGTCGTCGTGGTTTGAGGCTTTCCACGCACTTGAACTACTGCTTGAAAACTCACCGGAATCGCGAAAGGTGGTTTTCTTTGACGAAATGCCCTGGATCGACACCCCGAAATCGAAATTTGTGAATGCACTGGAAAATTTTTGGAATGGTTGGGCTGTAAGACGCTCCGATATCGTGTTCATAGCCACAGGTTCCGCCACTTCGTGGATGTCGGATAATCTTGAAGCCAATCAGGGAGGACTCCACAACCGTATCACCCGAATGCTCTATATCAATTCGTTCACATTGAGAGAAACGGAACTGTATTTGCAGTCAAGAGGCTTTAGTTGGGATCGCTATGCGATTGTGCAAACCTATATGATACTGGGTGGCGTGCCTTTTTATCTAAGTCTTTTGCAACCAGAATATGGACTGCCTGCAAATATCGACCGTCTGTTTTTTGCTGGTGGTGCACGTTTGAGAAACGAGTTTCAGGAACTTTACAGTGCGCTTTTCAAAAACGCCGACCGTTATTTAGAAGTGGTGAAAGCCCTTTTTGCCCACAAAGGCGGTATGACACGAAATGACATCATCAAAGCCACAGCCATACAGGGGGGCGGACTTACTACAGTGCTCACAAATTTGGAAAAATGTGGATTTATCGCCTCGTTTGCCCAATTCAACCGTGCTGCAAGCAAAAGCGTGTACCGATTGGTGGACCATTACACATTGTTCTATTTGAAATTCATTGAATCCGACAAGTCGAAAGACAAACAATATTGGACACACTCCATAGGGTTGCCCAAACTCAACTCGTGGCAAGGGCTGACATTCGAGACTGTATGCCTATCGCACACCGACCAGATTAAGCAAGCACTACACATCGATGGCATTGCCACCGAAATCAGCACTTGGAATGTGCCCGACGCTCAAATCGACTTGCTTATAAAGCGTGCCGACCGCTTAATCAATGTGTGTGAAATAAAATTCTCTACCGACAAGTATAACATCACGCCTGATTATGCCGAGCGTGTGCGTCAGAGAATGGCTGCTTTCCGTGAGGCTTCGCACACTCGCTATGGTTTGATAGGCACATTTATCACCACCTACGGCGTGGGCACTGGCAGTGGGTCGTCGGTTTGCCAAGCAGAAGTGACCATCGATGCCCTCTTTGCATCTTAATGTGTGTGAAAATAAATGTGTGTTTAAGGGAAAATTTGTAAATTCGCAATTTAATGGGCGTGGTGTCCGTTAATATTAATGTATGATTTTAAATAATACGTTTGGATATGGAAACAATTAATGTGAAGATAGTGAATAAGAGCCCGAATCAGTTGCCTGCCTATGGCACGCCACTGAGTGCTGGTATGGACCTCCGTGCTTGGCTCGATGAGCCTGTTACGCTCCAGCCGCTCGAACGCCGACTGATTCCCACTGGCGTGTCGATTGCGCTGCCTGAAGGATTTGAGTGCCAGTTGCGCCCTCGCAGCGGTTTGGCGCTGAAGCGTGGACTCACTTTGCTCAACACTCCCGGCACCATCGATGCCGATTATCGTGGCGACATTGGCGTGATTATGGTGAATCTGAGCAATGAGCCACAAACGATTGAGCATGGCGAGCGCATCTGCCAAATGGTGATTGCACGCCACGAGACGGTGGTTTGGCAAGCCGTGGAGGCTCTTGACGAAACTGAACGTGGAGCAGGTGGCTTTGGCCACACTGGCACAAAATAATCCAAAACGATGAACCTACGATACACACAATCGCTTTGCGCCGCCATTCTACTGCTGCTCACGGTGTTGCCTTTTGCCGATAAACTGATGGCTTCCGACCGTAAAGCCATATCGGAAGACGACCGTGTGAAGGCGGAATACATTTTTTTGGAGGCGGAAAAGCAACGCAATATGGGGCGTGATGATGCGTTTCACCACTTGCTCCAGTATGCCCATTCGCTCGACCCCGAAAATTCGGCGATAGCATATTATTTGGGCTACAGCCGATTGATGAAATCGAATTTGAGCGTGTCCGACAGCCTGTTTTCGTCATCGCTGCGCATGATGCGCAAGCATGTGGACGCACACCCCGAAGACAAATACGAGGCGATGCTCTACGCCAACGGCAACATGATTGCCAATCAGGTGCAGGAGGGGCTTCGTGTGCTGAAAATTCAAGCCGAGCGCAATCCTCACAACGTGGAGGTGCAACTGAGCATTGCCGATGCCTACGCCCGACTGGAGGACTACCGCAACGCCATTGCCGCCTACGACAGTGTGCAGCAGTGGCAAGGGCAGTCGGTGCAACTCTCGGCAAGGAAAGTGCGTGCCTACCAGGCACTCAACGATACTGTGGGGGCTATCGGCGAAATGCGTTCGCTCTTGGCTACCGCGCCACGCAATGTGGACTATAATTTGGCGATGGGCAATATGATGCTGATGTTTGGCGAACGCGACAGCGCGCTCACCTATTACGACAAGGCACAGCAATACGAGCCAGAAAATGGTGCCACCTATCTCGCCAAGGCGCAATTCTACAACGCCATCGGCGACTCGGTGAACTACGACCAGCAGACCTATCAGGCACTGGTGTCGAAAGACCTCGATGTGGCGAGCAAGGTGGAAGTGCTTGCCGACTACGCACGCCATTTGCTGGTGGCAAAGGATTCATCGGCACGCACCGAAAATCTGTTCAAGGTGCTGATTGAGCAACACCCCAACGAGCCACAAATCCGTATGCTTTTCAGCGACTATCTCGCCGCTAAAGACGATATGAAGGGTGCCGCCGAGCAGATGGACTACGCCGTGAACCTCGACCCTACCGACGCTCAAGCGTGGAACAGGCTACTGGTGCTCAACATCGTTTCAGAAAACTACAAAGCAGCCATCGCAGCCGGCGACCGTGCCATAGAGTTGAATCCCAACGACATTGAACTTTACGGCTACATCGCCCCAGCCTACTACAACATCAAGCAATACGACAAAGCCATAGAAGTATATAAAAAGGCTCTTGCGGCGGTGGACAGCACCGACACGGAGCACCGCTCTATGTTTTTGGGCGGCATGGGCGATGCCAAATTCTCGATGGGCGACACCATCGGGGCTTTTGCACTCTACGACCAAGCCATAGAAATTGACCCCAACAATGTGAGCATTCTGAACAATTACGCCTACTTCCTCACGCTCTGCAACCGCGACCTCGACAAGGCGGAGCGAATGAGCGCGAAAACCGTTCAGGCGGAGCCACAGAATGCCACTTTCCTCGACACCTACGCATGGGTGTTCTACAAGCGCAAGGAATACACCATGGCACAACTCTATATTGAAATGGCGATTAAAAACGAGCGCCGACCTTCGTCGGACATCTACGACCATTACGGCGACATTCTTTTGGCGGTGGGTAACAAGCAGGAGGCACTCAAGCAGTGGAAAAAAGCCCTCGAACTCGATGCCGGCAACAAGGAATTGCTCGAAAAGGTGGAAAAGTTGGCTTTGGAACTCCAGCCCGCCGACACGAAAGAAAACACAGACGACAAATAACAACAAAGCAATATGAAAATAGCAAAACATATTCTTCCGATAATAGCCCTCGCAGCCCTTACGGCTTCGTGCGGCTCACAAAAAGTGGCGGTACCAGAAACTCAAAAAGTGACCACCACAACCACAACGACGACTACCACAACCAAAACAACAACTACCACAACGACTACAACCACAGCAGTCCCCACCACTGCACAAGTGAGCCATGTGGCAAAAATTGCCAACTCATTCGGCGCGTGGACCACGCTGAAAGCAGGCGGCAGCGTGTCGATTGGTGGCTCAAAACCGCTTTCATCGTCGATGCAGATTCGCATGGAGCGTGGCAAGAGCATCTACATTTCCGTTCGTCCAATGGGCATTATGGAGGTGGCGCGATTGGTGATTGTGGGCGACACGCTTTTGGTGATCGACAAACTGCACAAACGCTACATTCTGGAATCAGCCAAACTGCTCACTTCGGGCATCCCCATTGATGTTAGCACATTGCAAGACATTTTCTTGGGCCGTGCGTTCATTCTTGGCAACGGCACGCTCAACAGCGGCATGGCAAGCCTGGTGACCCTCGCTAATATCAACGGCACCTACATGGTTCGCCCCAAAGAGCAATACAAGGGATTTGAATATGATTTCAAGTTTGACAAGAATTACCACATCAAGTCGCTCGAAGTGACTCCTGTGGTGAAGTCGGAGAAAGTTGCCACCTATTCGGTGGATTACTCTGGCGTGAAAACCTCGCTCGCCGGCTACATTGCCACAAAAGTGAACATGGCGACCAAAATTGGAAAATCGCCCATGTCGCTTGCGCTCGATTACAGTGGCTTCACTTGGAACGAACGTGTGACCATCGATGCCAAAATCCCTTCCAACTACACAAGGGTTTCAGGCAGTAGTCTTTTGGGTATATTTTCTGAAGAATGATTGAGATAAAAACATACACCCCTGAGCAACAAGCCGTGTGGAACGAGTTTGTGGCTTCGTGCTGCAATGCCACGTTCTTGCACCAGCGTGCGTATATGGACTACCACAGCGACCGCTTTACCGACCATTCGCTAATGGTGTACAGCGATGAGCGACTGGTGGCGGTGCTGCCTGCCAATGTGGTGGGCAAAACGCTCTTTAGCCACCAAGGGCTCACCTACGGAGGTTGGCTTCACCAGGTCAAGCACTTCGATGCCACGGTGATGATGGCTGTGATGCAAAGTGCGGCTGAATGGCTGAAAAACGAGGGCTTCGAGACGGTGGTTTACAAGCCTGTGCCACACATCTACCACCGCTACCCTGCGGAGGAAGACCTGTATGCGCTTTTCCGTGCAGGAGCGGTGCTCACCGAGTGCAATATCTCCACTTCGGTGCGCCTCTCCAATCCTTTCGATTTCGACCGTGGCAACAAGCGCGCCGTGAACTCCGCAAGAAGGGCTGGAGTGGAAGTGGGCGAAAGCACCGACTGGGAAGGCTATTGGCATGTGCTGGAAGAGGTGCTTGCCTCGCGCCACGAGACCAAGCCCGTGCACTCGGTGGAGGAAATCAAATTGCTACACAGCCGTTTCCCCGAAAATATCAAACTCTACACCGCCACCTGCGATGGGCGGATTGTGGCTGGCGTGGTGATGTTTTTCACCCACACCGTGGCGCACAGCCAGTATATCGCCTCGTCGGCTGAAGGGCGCGAGCGCAAGGCGTTGGCATTGCTGTTCCGCCATCTGATCGACCAGTCGAAAGATTCGGGATATGCCTATTTCGATTTTGGCATCTCAAACGAGGACCACGGTCAGTGGCTCAACGAGGGGCTGGTGCAGCAGAAGTCGCGTTTGGGCGGCAGGGGCATCGTGTACAATTCATATCAAATCAAACTGTAAACTCCGTTTTTTCAAGCATAGGAATGTATGGCAGAGCGTAATTCTATCTCTCGCATGGCAATGAAGGCGATGGGCATCTTCGGAGGTGTTCAGATGATAGGCATTATCTGCTCTATCGTGCGCACCAAACTCGTGGCAATGTGGATTGGTCCGGTGGGCATGGGACTTTTCGGTCTGTTTAACCAGGCCCTCGACATGCTCAACACTGCCACCAACCTGGGTATTCGCCAAAGCAGCGTGCGCGACATTTCGCAAGCCCACGAAAACGCCGCCGAGCAAGGGCACATTTCGCGCGTCATCACTGCCGTGCGGCGGTGGTCGCTGTGGCTGGGCATGGCAGGCGTGGTTTTCACCATCGCCATGTCGCCGCTGTTGAGCGAATGGACCTTTGGCAATTCCGACCACATTTGGGGCTTCGTGGCGCTGTCGGCTGCATTGCTGTTTGTGGCGCTGACCAATGGCGAACATGCGGTGCTGCAAGGTTTGGCAAAACTCAAGCGCCTTGCCCACGCCACCATGTGGGGCACCATTTTTGGTTTGGTGCTGAGTGTGCCCATGTTCTATTATCTTGGCGAAGACAGCGTGGTGCCGTCGATTATCGCCTACGCCGCCGGCTGCCTGATTTTCGCATGGATTTTCCGTGACAAAGACCACGCCGCTGCCCCACTCACCCACCGGCAGACTTTCGCCATAGGAAAAGACTTCGTGAAACTGGGCATCTACATGACCGCCGGCTTGTTCATCACCACGCTCATGGGCTATGTGTTTAATGCGTGGCTCAACAATGTGGCTGGCACGGCAGAGGTAGGCTATTATCAGGCTGGCTACACGCTTGTGAACAAATACACCGGACTGGTGCTCACCGCCCTCGGCATGGAGTATTATCCACGCTTAGCGCGAGTGGCTACGAGCCGACTTCGCCTCACCGCCTTTGTGTCGCAGGAACTCAAGGTGTCGATGCTGGTGATGGCTCCCATTGTGGCGCTGTTCATCCTCCTGCGTGGCACTATTGTGTGGATTCTGTATGCGCCCAGTTTCGATGTGATTTACTCGCTTATCTCATGGGGCATGATTGGCATTGTGTGGCGCACGCTGTCGTGGTGCATGGCATTTGTGATACTGGCAAAGGGCGACGGCAAGATGTTCCTCATCACCGAGGCTGTGAGCGATGCCATCGGCTTCGGGCTGAATGTGTGGTTCTACCAGTTGTGGGGACTCACAGGACTTGGCATCTCATTCATGGTGTGGTATATCATCTACACCGCTATGATATATGTGGTGTATCGCTGGCACTATGGTTTGCAACTCACTCCGTCGAGCCTGCTCACCACCATTTTCGCCCTTTGCGGCGCTTCGGCTGTGATGATGGCTATGCAGTATAATCTGACCGCTGTGGCGGTGGCTGTGACCGTGGTGGTGACGCTTGTGAGCGCAGTGCTGATAAAGCGCCAATGGACACGATAAAAGGTTAATAAAGTAGAAAATAAGTCAGTTTAATTTGATACTGTGGAAAATAGTTGTTACCTTTGCATAGTAATTAATAATGAACGAATATGTGACGAGGAATCTCATCTTAATATGAGATTCTTTCGTTTCTTTTACTAACTATTTTATAACACATTTTTTACCATGGCTATCAGCTACATGACCCAAGAAGGGTACGACAAAAAGATGCAGGAGCTCAAGCACCTCGAAAGTGTAGAGCGCCCCGATGTCGTGCGTGCTATCCAAGAGGCACGTGAAAAAGGCGATCTCTCTGAGAATGCCGAATACGATGCCGCTAAGGAGCGTCAAGGTATGCTTGAGGCTAAAATCGCTGAGCTTAAAACTCTCGTGGCCACAGCACGCATCATCGACCAGTCAAAACTTCAGACCGAGGAAGTCGCTCTTATGAATAAAGTGACTATTAAGAACCTTAAGAACAGTGCTTCAATGACATACACTATCGTAAGTGAAACTGAAGCGAATCTGAAGGAAGGCAAAATCTCTATCACCACTCCTATTGCCAAGGGACTTCTTGGCCACAAGGTGGGCGATATTGTGGAAGTGCAAGCCCCTGTAGGCAAAATGCAGTTCCAAATCGTGGAAATCGGAGTATAAAATTTTAAAACTATATAAAGCAATGGCATCAATTTTTAGCAAAATCGTGGCTGGCGAAATACCAAGCTACAAGTGTGCCGAAGACGAGAACTACTATGCGTTTCTCGACATCAATCCTGTGAACGAAGGTCACACGCTCGTCATTCCTAAGCACGAAGTGAACTATATCTTCGACCTCGAAAACGAGGAATATGCCGGACTGTGGCAATTCGCAAAAAAGGTGGCAAAGGCGTTGAAGGCCGCTGTGCCTTGCGAGCGCATTGGCGTGGCTGTGCTTGGACTGGAGGTGCCACACTGCCATATCCATCTCGTGCCTATTAACACTGAAGGCGACATGAACTTCAAAAACAAGAAGGAAGTGCCAGCCGAGCAGATGGCTGCCATTGCAGAAAAAGTGTTTGAGCAATTCTCTAAGCTCTAAACCGCAATAATGCTTTTTGATATATAGACAAAATTCTTCACAAGCGCACCCTTGGCTGGTTTTTCAGCCACAGGTTGCGCTTTTCTTATTCAGAATATAAATAAAAATGCTGAAATCACTCTACGCTATCATCATTCTCGCCCTCGCTGTGCTGCCTTGTGCCGCGCAGGAAGCGGTGGTGGATAGTATGGCGGTGGATTCGGCATTCTCGGCTTCTAATGCCGAATTTCCTGCCAAGAAAGCAGTGGTGGCAGCATCGCCAAAGAAACGCTCATACTGGGACCACGGCTTCGGCAAATTTCTGGTGAAAATCGACCGATTTCTTGAAGAAGGACAGTTGTCGGGCATCGACACCACCTATCAAACCATTCCGAAACTCAACCGCCAAGTGTATTTGGGCGCATACGGATACTGGCAAAACTACAGCAACCTCATTCCGTTCTATTTCCCGGAGTCTATCAACAAGCGAATCCCAGGCTTGCGCGATGGTGCCTACTATAAAATCAATGCTCATACGCAACAAGCGGAAATGGAGTTGGGCATCGACTGGAAAGGCTTCGTTTTGGAAATACCCATTCCTATCCGCAACAATTACAGCGCCAGTTACGGACTGGCGAAAAACGGCTCGGTATGGGGATTCCGCTTGCGCTACAAGAGCATCAACTCGGTGGCTGGTAGTAAGCGTTTTGGTATGCAGGACGTGCTTCAGCAGTATGTGCACGACCACCCCGATGAGGCAGAGGAAATCTCAAAGGTAATCGACTTCGTGAAAGACGAGCGCATAGAATCGGGCAAGCACCACATCAACATATTCTTTGGTGAAGGCTATTATGTGTTCAACCATCGCAAATTTTCGCTCTCGGCTGGCTTGTTTGCCGACATGGTGCAGAAACGCAGCGCAGGAAGTATGATGGTGTATGCCAACTACTATCAGAGCCGCTACGCCGTGAAAGACATACTGATCTCCGACTTCGACGTTTACCGGACCCAGCAAGTGTCGGTGGGCTTTGGCTACGGCTACAACTACTCGCTGTATGGTGGAAAACTGCTCTTCCACCTCTCGGCAGTGCCCATGTTCTCGCTTTATTCCAACCTGATGCACCGCGCCAAATTCAATTCCGAGGCCGACCGCAAGCAATACGAAGCCATGTATGGCGACGACCCAAAATTCTACGACCCTTCCGACAATGGTCGCCCCGACTTCCGCGTCAACGCCTTCGCACGCTTTGCCGCCAACTACAGCCTCGGCCGCTACGTGCTCTCCCTCCTCGTCAACTACCGCTACTACGGCTTCAGCAACTCCAAAAACCTCCACATCAACAACCAAGAAGCCGACGCCCAATTCAACATAGGCTACCGCTTCTAATCCCCCCTATCACAAAACCTCATATTTGCGAGTTATAAATTCCGCTAACGTATGCCCATAAAATCACTAAGAGGACGAATTTTTGATCTATATGTATTGATGCCTTGTCTTAATTTTGGATGTTTTGAAAAAACAATTTCTTTTGAATTGTCAAAATGAAGAACCATGTAGTATTGTGCATGTTCTGGGGAAAAACCGACTTCTTCTAATGACTCTTTCGTCCAAATTTGAAAACAGCCTTTGCGCTTCAACTTGAACAAGTGACAGTTCTCCCCATTTGTGTGAAGTAAAACATATCCCATGCGCTCAAAACCAGGAGTAACAAGAATTGACCCTTTTGAGTCTCCTGCACGCATATAAGTAATTCCCTTTTCAATCATTAGTGTTTGAAGGGACGAGCGAACATGGTTAACAAGCACCTGTACTTCTTCTGGGTTTTCCGACATTCGCAACATTAGTTGCGATGCCCGCTTTTCATCTGTTAGTTCCTTTATTCGTTTTTTACCTAATTCTATGTATTTTTCTTCCTGTTCGATGCCAATAAATTTTCTGGCTAATAACTTAGCGGCAATTCCCGTAGTACAACTTCCTGCAAAAGGGTCTAACACTGTTTCCCCTTCACGAGTAGAAGCCAGAATAATACGATATAGTAGTCGAAGAGGTTTTTGTGTGGGATGTTTTCCACATGTTTTTTCCCAAGTACCAGGTGCAGACAATTTCCATACATCAGGCATATGGACTCCGCCATTTAATGTCTCCATTAATTCATAATTAAAATAATGAGGAACATTTTCATATTTGCGAGCCCAAATTATATATTCAGCTGAAAAGTTGAAGCGTTGATTGGTAAGCGTTTTTGGAGGATCTGATTTTTGCCACACCACCATATTTAAAATCTTAAAGCCAAGATCCTTCATGCAGTTTGCAACCTCAAATATATTGTGATAAGTTCCTGTCACCCAAATTGTACCATTACTCTTGAGTTTTTCTTTACACAAAGAAAGCCATTGGTAATTAAATTGATAGACTTCTTCTTTAGAGCGAACACGATCCCAGCTTCCCTTGTCGAAATTCACAAATCGATTTCCTAACTTTACAGTACCTTTTCCCGACGAGAGAAAATATGGAGGGTCGGCAAAAATCATATCAACAGCACCATCAATTAGTGGTAGCTCAGTCATACAATTTCCATGTAGAAGAATAAAATCATCCATTTTGCTTATAATAATCTATCTGTGGGAAATTGAATTTCTTTTCCAGCTCCAAAATAACTAATAAACTCTGTTTTTTGCATTACACCGCTTTTCATTGCCTCAGCAAAATACAGAAGGTTTTCTGCAGAAAGAACACATCCTTCTACACCATCTGTACTTTGCTTTATATTAGTAAGCATGTGCTCTATTTCACCTTTAAATAGCGATGATATAAATACGAAATTAAACTGATTTACACCTTTGTCAAAATTTTCCCACCATTTGTTTGGATTACGCTCTGGATTTCTATCGTTGTTTTCTTGTATATATCTTATCATTTCGTCGGCCATAGCTCTACTAAGAGTGAATCCGTGCGAATATGCTTTGTTGTCAATTATGATGCCATTTCTGTTATGGTAAAAAATACCATCAGGTTTTCTTGTTCCTCCGAGATGAACTCCATTAAACGCCAACTCATTGACGAATAAGTCAATCGTATACACCTCAAAATCCATACAATTGTTTTTCCCAGAGAAAGCATAGTCTATGAGGGTAAGATATTTGTGGTTGACATGATGAAGTTTCAATCTAACCCTGTCTTTTATTATTACAGAATCAGTTGTTTCCTTAACAATAGTTCCGTTAAATGGAGTAAGTTTTTGTATAATGTCATTAAGTCTGTATCGCTCACCATCAAACTCTATATCTAATCCAATATTGATTAGCCCACACAAGTCGTCCTGTATAGTAGTAATCTTCTCGTCAATGTTTCTGGATGCGAGGAAATCATTTATTTCTGTAACACTTTTAGGGCCATGGTCACTAAGACTCTCAAGGATGAGTGAACGTCGCATTCTCAAATAATTCGCATTAGAGGCTTTGCTTGCAAGCATCTCGCGATATACAATTTTGGACATTCTTTGGGTACTATTTTTCCCAAAAGCTAAGTTGTAGTTCAACATTCCGTCTTCTGTTATTTCAAAAGCACTATTGATTTCACAAGTATAGCTTTTTGAACCAATTTTTTCTTTTACTGTTTTTGGTGTTTTCTTTACCCAGCCAATGCCTTCCAACCATCCGCATATCATACGAGCATATTTGTCCGACGAGCCTTCTGTATTAGCGCGTAATTTGGTCTTTTCTTCTTCATCTGTAGATTCTTCATAGGCTTGAACCCAAATATTTTGAGGAAATGATGTGAATCCCGCTTCGTCAGTAAAACCCAATTTAGATCCGATTTCAAACTTCGTTAAGTGTCCTTGTTCTGATAGCAAACTCAAAACTCTGCACACAGGAGGATATGACAAGAAAGCCTGCCCTAATATGGCGTTTTTTTCATTAGTTGTTTTTGACAGCACCAAAGACGAGCCTAAGTTCGTAATAGAACAAGTATCATTAGCGTAGTTATAGTCAAGGAATCCCAACGACACCGCCCACCGCAAGAAGCCATCAGCAGTCCAATCATCAGTATATGGTTTTTTGATACGAATCGTTTCCCCATCTACAGTGTATTCTCGATATTGTTGTCCAGTAATTGCAGCTTGAACAAGCCCAGAACATTTTGCTGTTAATCGGCTTCCACCATGAGATCCTCGACCTTTCAGAAGGCTATATGCAATAGGCTTTTTTAATCGTAATGCTTTCTGAAACTCCATATAAAGCCCTGGAGTGTCAAATAGATTTGCACTTGCCAATAGTGGCAAGCGTTCATTAACCATGAAAGTATGAAATGCTGATTTGGGAACAAATAGCCCAAGAATATCCTTCAATGTGTCGGTGGAAGATGGATTTTGAATCCAACCAAAAGTTCTGTTAGCCATATTGTTTGTTAATAATTAGTCACCAATACTTCAAGTGTCCTACTTTCTGTTGCCTGATAGTTTGAATTGGAGTAATTAGCATTTAAATAATGAATGTTATATTTTTTTGCCCATTGAATTAGTGGGTCGTTGGTTCTCCCTTTATGCTGCATCACATTCGATAAAGCAAAATGCACACCTTTGTGGTTTAACCCATCTAATTGATCAAACAAAGCAATATCGTCATTTTGCCCCCAACCGTTGAACCCCCTCTTCCCATCATTGTATGAACCACAAGAAATAAGGTATGGGGGGTCTGCGTATAAGAAATCGTCTGGACCCATAAAGTCTAAATTCAATTGACGGAAGTTGCATTTATGAAATTCAAACTCCTGCATGATTGAATGCATTAATTTTAGATTTTTCTCCGTGTTGGCATTATAAGAACTTCGGTTAATTCCAAAAGGATTATTAAATTCACCATTACTGTTGAACCTAAACTGGTGATTAAACCCATAACAGACGAGTAAAAATAGCAAAAGCGAGGAATGAGTACTGTTGTAATCTTCACGAAGAGCATTATAGGCCTCTCTGTTTTGCTTTGATAGGTCGTATTCTTGAATCTTGCGATGGATGTTTCGCAGAAGTTCATCTATTGTACATTGTTGGAAATATTCAAAAAGTCCAACAACATAATGGTTGATGTCGTTACAAATGGTGCGATTTGCTTTCACATTCAATGCCACGTCAAGCCCCCCTGAAAATAAATCAACAAAAGTGTTGATGTGAACAGGAAATAGAGGGAGGATTTGAGGAAGCAACCTATATTTTCCACCTATATAATTTAGAGGAGACTTAATCATCATTTTTCAATGAAATACAACTGTTCCTTCAACCCTTCAGTATTGTTAGGAATTTTATTTTTATATCGTCTGTAATTAAATTCAAAAAGTTTAAATGTTTTAGTATCACCAGAATCTTGAACAATTTCTGACATCAACTCTGTACTAAGCAGTCCTTCATTGTTATAAGATAAAAGTATATATCTACATTTCAGGGCATTAAACAAATCTCGAAAAGCATCTGCCGCTTTCCCTTTTTTGCAAAAATCAGACATTTTTTCGGTATCAACTCGCATCCCTGTAACACCTTTGATTATCGGGTTGTCATACCTTGCGATTGTTTCAAGAATGTGATAATTTGACATATACTGCCTCCCATTGTATGGGGGATCAAGATAAACTAAATCACAGTCTGTTTTCCTTGCAAATTTAGTTGCGTTTTCATTAAAACATTGGCAATTTGCTTCACTTGGTTTGATATCTAATTCTTCAAGATAAAGAGGGTTGTAGGTTCTTTTGTCCCAATATTTCAAATATGCACCATAAGTTCCTGTGATGTTTGAAATAGAAGGAACTGCATTAATCAGAAGTGACAGTAAATAGTAGTATTCAGATTCCGACACTTGACTTTTAAGCCTTTCTATTTCTTGTCGAACTAAATCTATTTTTAGCGCATTGCTACATTGAAAATACATTCTTTCACATTGATCATGCGGAGAATAGTTTTGATAGATAAATGCCGATTCTATATCAAACCACAAGCAATTATCTACAGAAAGGTTGTTGAGATGCTGAATCAGTTCTTTAATCTCTTTAGAAATAGGTTGGTTCATCTCTAACACTCCCTTGTTGAGAACATAGGAAAGGTAAAGAAAATCATTGGAAATTACGGAATATCCTTTATCCTTGAAGAATTTTGAAACGGCACCAGTCCCAGCAAAAATGTCCGTAATAGTACGTACATTTTTGGTGCAACAATTGACAACGTTTAGGATATTATCAAGCATCAAGGTTTTACTTCCAATGTATCTCATTATCTGTTTTTTTAATTATGGTACAAAAATAACGAAAATTCGGCAATTTGCTAAATTTATTTTTACTATTGCATGGCTTTAAAGAGCCGAAAGGTGTATATAATCCCCCTGCACTTGAGAATGTAACCTAAACGTATGCTGAAATAATCCTTTCCCCTTTGCTGATGAAAAAAGTAATAAATAACAACAGATTTTTGATTGTAAAGGATGGATAAGAGAATTTTATGTATAATTTTGTGATTTAGATATTTTATTGTATATTTGCTACGTTTTAATATGGTATTAAAATGATGCAATATGAGTGCTGAAGTTATTATAAATGGACGAAGGATTCCGCTCTCAAAACGAGAGGTAAAAGATTTAAAAGGTATCACCATTGGCGATAAGATTGGATTTGAATTCTTTGACGGCGCATTTCAAGAGTTGAATTTGCTTTTCGTTAGACCGAAGAACTCAAATCCCACTCCAAGAAATTGCGCCTTCATGGCAGACCGACTTAAGAAACTATTTGGGCTACCTGTGGTTTTTATCCTCAAGTCAGGACCGACTTACGAGCGCCAACGCTTGGTGGACAAGGGCGTTTATTTTGTGATGTCGGACAAATACGCATTCCTTCCAACGCTAATCGCATTGGAGTGTGTGGGAAACAGGAAAAGATCTATCCGCTTAACCCCAGTTGCACAATATTTGCTACTCTACCATCTTCAAGTAGCATCGTTGGAAAATATGAGTGCGATGGCTATTAAAGAAAATGTGCCATACTCTTACGAAAGCATCACACTGGGCATTACCTGTCTTGCCGACTTGGGATTATGCACTAAAATCAATGTAGGTTCAAAGAGTAAGGCCATACATTTTTCCCTATCTGGCAAAGCCCTTTGGGAGAAAGCAAAACCATATCTGATTAATCCTGTGGAGAAAATCGTGTATTGCGATGAACTTCGCAATGGAGAATCATTCCCTGTTTGTGGCATAAACGCATTGGCAAAACATTCGCGTCTCAATCCCGACAGTGAAAATTGGGTAGCAATTACAGCAAAAGAGTTCAGAAAATTGAAATCAGAAGAAGCATTCGTTAATCTAAATCCTTTTGATGGGCAAGTGATTGTGGAGGTATGGAAATATCCCCCTATAAAACAAATTGAAGCGTCGGAGAATTGTGTTGACAAATTGTCGTTAGCCCTTTCTCTTGCAAATGACGACGATCCGAGAGTGGAACAAGAAGTGGAATACCTAATAGAAAATATGAAATGGTAGGATTAGATAAGTTTAGAGAAGCCTTTGCGCACTACTCCGAAAATTATGTGATAATAGGCGGAACAGCATGTGATATAGCAATGACAGGAACTGCTGTGCGAGCACGAGCCACTCACGATATAGACATGATTGTCGTTGTGGAGAATATGAGTGCAGCCTTTGCCGAAAGATTTTGGCAATTCATAAAAGAAGCTGGCTACCGTCCTGAGAAGCACAAAACAGAGCAAGGCGAACCTGCGAGCTACGAGCTGTATCGTTTCCTTGACGGCAAAGATGGCTATCCGTCGATGATTGAATTGCTGTCGCGTCATTCCGACATATTAGGAGAACCTCAAGGATTGCTGATTGAACCGCTGCCCACTTCCGACGATGTATCAAGTTTGAGTGCTATTATTATGGACGATGATTTTTATCATTTCACCATTGAAAACAGCGTTTTGACCAACGGCATTCGCCACGCTTCCCCTATTGCACTGATAGCTCTTAAAGCAAGAGCATATCTTAATCTCACAAAGGATAAGCAGGAAGGAAAGCACGTCAACACCAAAGATATTAAAAAGCATCGCTCCGATGTGCTAAAGAATGTAGTCATCGCAGAAAATACTAATGTGGCAGCACCTGAATCTATCAAGCAATGCGTAATGGAATTTGTAGCCGATTTGCGTAAAAATTTTGGCGAAACTGGTCAATCATTAGCCAAGTCACTTGATACCGATTTGGCAACAATAGAGCAGTTGTTGGAACAATTAGACACCCTTTTTATTGCATGAAGATGAAAATACAATATGCTTCCGATTTACATTTAGAGTTCTCAGACAATGCGAGTTATATCAAACACAATCCCCTTGAAGTGGTTGGCGACATACTCGTGTTAGCTGGCGATATTGGCTATCTTGGTGACGACAATTACAGTCGACATCCATTTTGGGATTGGGCCTCGGAGAATTACCAGCAAGTGATTGTCGCAATGGGAAACCATGAATTTTATAAGTTTTTTGATATTGCGACCTTACACGACGGATATTGTTTGGAAATCAGACACAATGTCAAAGCTTATTACAACGCTTGCGTAACGATAGGCGACACCGACATCATAGTGTCCACATTGTGGTCGTATATTCCGCTGAACGAAGCCGCTTTTACCGAGCGTGCTGTGTCGGATTTTAAAAGAATTATTTATGATGGGCAGTTGCTTACTTTTGCTGATTTCAACCGAGAGCATAGGCGGTGCTTTGAATTTATCAAACGCTCTATCGGCACAAGTATGGCAAAGCACAAGATAGTGGTCACTCACCATGTGCCTTCATTCCAAATGTTGTGCCCTAAATATAAAGGAAGCCCTGTAAACGGAGCATTCACAGTAGAATTAGCCGACTTTATCGAAATGAGCGACATCCAATATTGGATTTACGGACATTCCCACTACAATGTGGATGTGAGAATCGGCAATACACTTTGTGTTTCAAACCAACTGGGATATGTGTTCCATAACGAACACCTCTCATTCAAACACGACAAACACATTGAAGTATAGCCCCACCAACAACATATACTCATCTTCCAAGAGAACTATCTATATCATAGCGTAAGGATATGCCTTTTTAGGGATACCATTCGCTATAGCGTGGGGGTTATTCGGGAGGGGTGGATTCGTAGTCGCAGTGGGTGGGGTTGAAGGTGATGGAGGGGTTGGCGAACACTTGGTTCATGGCTTGGCTGCGCACCATTTCGGGGGTGGCACCGGTGAGCACTTGGCGGTCGCGTGTGATGACCCACAGTTGGTCGGTGAGCATGAGCGAGCGCGAAATGTCGTGGGTAGATAGCAAGATGGCTTTGCCCTGCTCGTGGGCGAGGGCGGCAAGGAGTTGCATGGTTTCGATGCGGCTTGCGGCATCAAGGAAGGCGGTAGGCTCATCGAGCACAATGATGGGCGTGTGTTGCGCCAAGGCTCGTGCAATCATCACCTTTTGGCGTTCGCCATCGCTCAAGTTTGCCACAAAACTCTCAGCCTTGTGGCTCATGCCCACGCTGCGGATAGCGTCGGCAACGATAGCGCGGTCGTCGTCGCTCAATCGCCCCAAAAAGCCCGTGTAGGGCTGACGGCCAAGCCCCACCAGTTCGCTTACGGTGAGTGCCCCTGCCTGAATGCGCTCGGTGGACACCAGACCCAATAGGCGCGCACGCTCCGATTTGGTGATGGTGTCGAAATCCACGCCATGCAGCAGAATGTTGCCTTCGATGGGCTTCGTGGCAAACGTGAGCGCACGAATGAGTGTGGACTTGCCTGCGCCGTTTTGCCCAAGCAGCGCCACCAACTGCCCACTATCCAGCGAAAGGTTCAAACCACTGAGCAAGGTGGTGGTTTGCTTTCCGTGGGTATATCCCACTGCGAGATTTTGAGTTTCAAATATTGCCATGATAGTGTCAGTTGAAGTATTGTATTTTTCTACGATTCAAAATAATATAGAGAATGATGGGCACGCCAATGATGGGTGTGATGGCGTTGATTGGTATCACACCATGGTCGCCACCCACGCTCAAAAGCGTGCAAAACAAGGCGATGTCGGCACCTGCAAGGATAGTGACCGGTATGAGGCGACTGTGGTTGCTTGTGGCGAGCATCAGTCGGGCAATGTGTGGCACCACCAGTCCGAGGAAACCAATCGGACCGCAATAGGCAGTGACCACGGCTGTGAGCAGACCTGTCACCGTGAGCAAGGCGATGCGTGTGCGGTGGGTGTTCACGCCTAAGTTTTCGGCGTAGCGAGTGCCCAGCAGCAGGGCATTGAGCGGCTTCACCATCATCACCGACCCAATAAGCCCAACGACGATGAGCGAGGCGAAGAGCGGCATTTGCGCATTAGTCACACCTGAGAAATTACCAAATCCCCACGCCACATAACTGTGCACGCCCTCTTCGGTGGCTACGGAATTGAGCAGCTGCACCACACTCGAAGCCAAATAGCTCACAAGCATACCTATGATGAGTAGCATCGTGCTGCTTTTCACTATCGACGAAAACACAATCAGCACCAGCATCACCGCGCCTGCGCCAATGAATGCGCCTATCAGCGTGGCAATGTAGCCGCCTATCGCCACATCGCCCATCATCTTGCCGATAGTGCCGCCCATGGCAAGCATCACCACCGCCACACCAAGTCCGGCTCCGGTGCTCACGCCCAGAATCGACGGGCCAGCCAGCGGATTGTTGAAGGTGGTTTGGAGCAGAAGTCCCGAAATAGCCAATGCCGCGCCAGCAAGCGCAGCGGTGAGAATCATGGGAATGCGAGTTTGAAGCACGATGATGTTCCAAGCCTCGTTGTCGCTCTCGTTGCCCATCACGATGCTCATCACTGCCGACGCATCAATATCGACGGATCCAAACACAAGGCAAGCCACCACCAGCAGCACCAACAGCGCCAGCAGCAGTATCACCGTGAGCGAAAACCTGCGTGATGAAGAATGACCCATTATTTCAGATTGTAATAAAATTCGGTTTTAACGTCGGGGAAAAGCTCGGGGTGAAGCACTGCCGCAAATTCGCTCAACAGCAAATCGGGGTGGAATGGCACACGCACGAAGAAGTGCGATTTTTCGGTGTCGCACGCCCACACTTTCTTTTGCTTGAACGCCTCAAAACTCTTGTTCAGGTCGTATTGGCTTTGCAAGTCGGCAAGCGAATTGATTCCGGTCCACTTCACGAACCAAAAATCTGCCTTTTGCGCCTTTGCCAGCACTTGGTTGAAGTCGAGCGAGAGCGAACCGGTGCTCTTGTCAGATGCCCAAGGATAGTCGCCTCCGGCATCGGCAATGATTTTCGCCATGTAGCTGTTGCCGCCAGGTACAGCCCACACGCCACTAATCACCATCTCGGTGATAACGGTGGGCTTGCTTTTTGCGGTAGCCGCTTTTTCGGCAATGGCACGGTAACGCCCAGCCACGGCTTCGTAGAGGCTGTCGGCTTGAGTCGATTTGCCAAGCAGCGCACCGTAAAATTTCACCCACTCGGCACGCCCCAGCGGAGTGTATTCAAGATAGTCGGCACATTCAATGATAGGGATGTTCATCTTCTCGATTTGCCCATACGAGGCATCTTGATATGGCGAAAGCAGAATGGCATCGGGCTTCATGGCTATCACCTTCTCGATGGTGGGCGACATGGAGTTGCCGCAGTCGGCAATCGTGCCAGCCTTCACGCCACTGAGCACCTGTGCATCGGTATAATAGTTGGCATCGCATACGCCCTTCACCGCACCGAATCCGCCGAGTTCACGCATCAAACTTGCGTGCACCTCGCTATACACCAGCGCATTCTGTATAGGCGTGCGCACCACAGTGCCCTCTGGAAGCTGCTTCGGCATAGCCGAATCGCGAGGCACAAGAATGTAGGTGTGGAGCACTTTGCCATCGTTCCAAGGGTCTTGAATCGTGGCTTTCACATATCCATCACACTGCTCCATCGTGAGCAACTGCGCCTGCTTCTTTTCAGCAGACTCCACCTTTTTGGCCTCACCGCCTCCGCAAGAAGCGAGCACAATCACCAATAAGGCATAAAGAAAATACCGTATCTTCATCATTAATTTTATTTTATCCCACAAAATTAAGAAAAAATCACCTAATTAAAATTCGGTTCAGTGGAAAAATACTGGGGGACTGAAACAAAAACCCATTCAATCCATTGAAAATCCATTAACACCAATTTGAACAAAAATAAAAAAACAGGTGTAAATTGGGTGTAAATGGATTTAATCGGTGTAAAAGTCAATCACACCAACTACACATATTAAATTGGTATCCGCATGTGGACGATTTGGCAAAATAAACACATATCCAAATCCATTTACCCCCATAAATCACGTTTTGGCGAAAGGCTGTTTACGCAATCACTAAATGCTGGAATTGTGCTTGATTTTTTTGAAGAAACTGGCTGTGGCGTAGATGGGCACATTTTCCATCCATTCTTGGTCGACATATCCCTTCATACTTAACCTTACGG
>SAMEA104315431__coassemble_804_pt1 | contig 17563 bp, 20 predicted proteins | sample SAMEA104315431__metabat2_low_PE_036 | metagenome-assembled genome bin SAMEA104315431 (sample SAMEA104315431) | gut metagenome | biome: Monkey gut; feature: monkey-associated habitat; material: faeces | place: China | collected 2013
AATTTTCAGGGGTTTTTCGCCGTGAAACGGCGAGCGGTTTTTATCCTTGGGGCAACGTGGATAGCCCTCGTAAGAGGGTGGCGGAGGGATTGTGTGGTTGGCGGCATGGAAACTTGTTTCCAATGACGCAAAGCGCACAGTCGCACCGCCAAATGCGAAGCATTCCACGTTGCTCCAAGGCTGTTTTTTATGTTTTTGTTTTTGATTCCATTCACGATTCGGCAACAATGCATAATCTATCCCCAGGAATGTTCCACTGAACCATTATTTAGGTGCAATCATTGACCAAAAAACTAAGGGACGCATGTTGTGTGTGCGCCCCCTTTGTTTTATTTATTTCTTGTTGGATTATTTTGCTGGGAGAACGTTGATTTTCAGTTTTGCGTAGGCTCTGTCGCATTTTGCGATGGCTTCTTCTACGCTGTCGGCAGTGGCGAGAATCACGCCCATGCGGCGGTGTCCTTTCACTTCTGGTTTGCCGAAGATGCGAATGTCAACGCCCGGCTCTTCAAGCACCTTATCCACGTTTTCAAATTCCACACGGTTGCTGTCGCCTTCCACCACGATGGCTTTGCTTGCCGATGGACCGTAGAAGCGAATGGCAGGGATAGGCAATCCCATCAATGCGCGTGCGTGGAGCGCAAATTCACTCATGTTTTGTGAAATCATTGTCACCATGCCGGTGTCGTGTGGACGAGGCGATACTTCGCTGAAGATCACATCATCGCCCTTGATAAACATTTCCACGCCGAAAATGCCATATCCGCCAAGTGCGTCGGTCACCTTTTTCGCAATTTCTTGCGCTTTTTCAATCGCCACTGGTGCCATGGCTTGTGGCTGCCAAGAATAGCGGTAGTCGCCGTCTTGCTGAATGTGGCCTACTGGTTCACAGAATTGTGTGCCAGCCACGTTGCGCACGGTGAGAAGGGTGATTTCGTAGTCGAAATCCACGAATCCTTCCACAATCACTCTGCCGGCTCCTGCACGGCCGCCCTCTTGCGAAATGTGCCAAGCGCGGTCGATGTCGGCCTCTGATTTCACGGTGCTTTGTCCGTGGCCAGAAGAACTCATAATCGGTTTCACCACGCAAGGAATGCCCACTTCTTTAATGGCTTCCTTAAATTCTTCCTCTGTTGATGCAAAGCGGTAAGGAGAGGTGGGTACGCCAAGTGTTTCGGCTGCCAATCGGCGAATGCCTTCGCGGTTCATTGTCAGTCGGGCAGCGTTGGCGGTAGGAGTAACATTGAAGCCCTTTTTTTCAAGCTCCACAAGGGAAGGGGTGGCGATAGCCTCCACTTCAGGGATAATGTGGTCGGGGCGTTCGTCCTCGATAGCCGAGCGCAGAGCCTCACCGTCGAGCATGTTGAAAGTTCTGCTTTTTTGAGCGATTTGCATGGCTGGCGCGCCTTCGTAACGGTCGCAAGCCACCACTTCCACTCCTAAGCGTACAAGCTCAATAGCCACTTCTTTTCCGAGTTCGCCACTGCCAAGAAGCATTGCCTTCTTTCCGATTTCAGTGCCGAAAGATCCAATTTTTGTCATGATTGTATAAGGGATTAATGATATTTGTATGTACAAAGTTACGGCAAGCCATCAGATTATACAAATGAAAAATGTAGAGTGCGCAGGCTTGATTTGCGTATGTTTGTGGAAATCACTAATTTTGCACTATCAAAATACACATATATATTTATAATGAGAGCAAATTTTTATCGCATAATTCTACTTTTATTTGTTTCTGTATTCGCAATTTCCGCCTTTGCACAAGATGATGATACTGATAACTGGCGTTCGAAAATGCCTGTGCGTCGCTTGCACAAGAAGCCCGCGGTAATTGTGGTTGACTCGACCGACAACACCACTTACTATCTTCAACCGCAAGACGAGGAGAAGCCTGCAAAACTGAGTAAGCGCCAGTTGCAGGAAGAGAAGGAGCGTCAGGCGCGCATTACACGCTATTTGAAGCAACGCGCACAGGACGACCCTGAGTTTGAGGAGGAAATGAAGGCGAGAAAGGCACGTCGTGAGGCTGCCCAAGCGAAACTCGACTCACTTTTAGCCATTGACTATTCTCTTGATAATCTGCAATGGGGACCACAACCATTGGAGTGGGTGGATGAGAAAATTAAAGAATCAAAGAAAGAACTGTCGAAAACGCTCCGTGTGTCGTCGGATCGTGTGATTCCAAAAGATGTGAAAATGGAAGTGACCAACAACGACATGTTTTTCTACTTTGATATTGAGGACGGTAAGCCACTGCCACTTCGCTTCCATGCGCAATATTATGCCGACGACCCCTTGCAAATTGAAAGTGTGAGGTTTGTTGTGAATGGCTTTGGTTACGACTTCACACCAGTGAATTTGCCAAAAACTGGCAAACACGGCTCGCGTTTCTATTGGGAAACATTAGACGAGGAATTGACGGTTGCCGATAAGGACTTGGTTTATGCCTTGTCGCATGCCACATGGGCGCGTGTGGTGTTTATTGGTGCCAGAGGCTTCAGCCATGTGAAGAAGTTCACCGAAGATCAAATCAAAGATTTCTATGCAGTTTACGCCCTCTATCTGAAAATGGGCGGCAAATTCTAATCACAAATTCTAATCATAGCATATCGTAAAACATAAAAAATGGGTAGCACCGATTGGTTGCTACCCATTTTTGTAATAGTATTTTACACAAATAAATTATGTGCTTGGGAATGAATTAGATAAGGTTTACTTCAACGTCCTTTTCAATTTCAGTTACGTTAACCTTACCTTCACGAGCGAGCCAGCCGATAGCTGCGAACACTTCTTTTTCTTTGAGTTTTGTGGTTTTCTTCAGACCTTTTACAGTCAATGAACCGTTTGCGTCGTTGAGTGCGTTCCAAACTGCACCAGCCCACAAACCAATAGTTTCTACGTTCATAATTAATTGATTTTGTTACTAATTTGTTCTAAAACACGATGCAAAGTTAATCAACCACTTTCATTTGTCCAAATTTTTAACCCATTATTTATCAAATGGTTACTAAAAACGGGTATAAAATTACTATTTTAAACATCAGAATATCAGGCGAATAAATAAAAGTGAATTTTTTTTCGAAATCCTTGCGTGCGCGCGTGCGCGCGAGGAAAACCCTTGTGTACGCACGGGCGCACGCAAGAAAGTTGCAAATTTTTTGTTATAGGCTGATTTATGGGCGATATGATATTTTTTATTAACTTTGCATCAATATGATGAAAGCGTTGGTAATTAAAAATACTGGAAGTTGGTACATCGTCCGCACCGAAGCGGGCGAAGTGGTGAATTGTAAAATCAAGGGAAATTTCCGATTGAAGGGATTTCGGTGTACCAATCCTGTGGCTGTGGGTGATATCGTGACTATCGAAATCAAGCCCGACGGCACAGCTTTCATCGTGAAGATTGAGCCGCGAAGCAATTACATTATTCGTCGCGCCAGCAATCTTTCCAAGGAATTTCAGATTTTGGCTGCAAATCTCTCGCAGGCGGTATTGGTGGTTACGCTCACCAATCCCGAAACCAACACCACCTTCGTTGACCGCTTTCTTGCCACGGCAGAAGCCTATCGTGTGCCCGTGGTGATGGCTATCAACAAAATCGACTTGCTCACCGCAGAAGAAGACAAGGAACTGCTTGACGCTTTCGCATATCTATATGAGAGTATTGGTTATCCTGTGATTAAGATGTCAACCCTTACAGGCGAAGGCATCGACTTGCTTAAAGCGCAGCTGAAAGACAAGACCACACTCTTTAGTGGAAATTCGGGTGTGGGCAAGAGTTCGCTTATCAATATGCTTGTGCCCGATGCCAATCTGAAGGTGGGCGATGTGTCGGAAACTCACCACACCGGTATGCACACCACCACATTCAGCGAAATGCTCGATTTGCCAGGCGGCGGCGCGATTATCGACACCCCTGGAGTGAAGGGCTTCGGCACCATCGATTTGGAGAAAACCGAGGTGGCTCACTATTTCCGTGAGATATTTAAGATTTCGGAGAATTGCCGATTTGGCAACTGCACCCACACTCACGAGCCTGGCTGCGCTGTGCTTCAGGCTGTGGAGGAGTCGCGCATCAGCCAAAGCCGCTATGCGAGTTACCTGAGCATCATGGAAGATAGCGCCGACGACAAGTATCGCAAAGCGTTCTGACCGATTTGCGCATTATTTCTTAAATCTTTACTTAAATCATTTTTTTGTTGGAAAAAAGAGGGCTTTTATTGCTGATAATTTGTGAGAATTTCTTAATTTTGTAGAAAAATGGAGTAAAATGGCTTCTGAACTACAAGAAACTCTTGCGCGGATTGTCACCAAAAGTAAAGTTTTGGTAGATAAATACCATGTGCTTAATGCTGAAAAAGAGCGTCTTGAGCAGGTTGTCGTCCAACTTCAGAGCGAAATGGAAGTTTTGAAGAAGGAGAACGAAAAACTCTCCACCGACAATCATTACCTCACTATGGCACGCCATTTCGTGCCCAACAGCGAGAAAGCGGCCGAAGCCAAGAAAATGATTTCCTCATTAGTGCGGGATATCGACAAATGCATCTCTCAATTAAATGAATGATGCTATGCCAGCTACAGATAAGAAACAAAATATTAATATTCGTATTGCTGATGTTAAGCCTTTTGCCCTTAGCATTCCAGCGGATGATGAAGCCCTCTACCGAGAGTCGGAGAAGCTTGTGAACACGTTGTGGAACAAGTGGATGGCACGATTCAAAGGCACGGATTCGTCGGAAGAGGTGATGGCTAAGGTGGCATTCCAGTTTGCGCGCTTGTATTCGCAGGCGTATCGCGACAATAAGGCTACTAACGAACTGCTGACTGATTTCGAGAAAGAACTCGATGAAATAGTCATCAAGATATGAAATGATGCCCTATGGCACTGCTGTGCCGTGCGATAGCAAGCATCGATAAATTTGTTTATTTAAGGTTCCTGCACTTCTCTACAAGCGACTCCGATGCCAATGGGCTGTCGGCGTGCTTGGTGGGCGGTGCTTTTTTTATTAATATATATACAATTATTTATTCATTCCGTTATGGATTACATAGTATTGACTGTATCGGTGATTGTGGCACTCGTAATAGGTATTGGTGTCACGCTTGCCGTAACTCGCAAAAACGCGAAATCTCAAGCTAACTCTATCCTCGAAAAAGCGAAGCTTGAAGCAGAGGTTCTGAAGAACAATGAAGTGATTAAAGGTAAGGAAGAAGGTCTTTCCATTAAGAGTAATGCTGAAAAGCAGGCCAACCAACGCCTATCGAAGGTGCAGGCTGAGGAAGCAAAGCTCAAGCAACACGAAATTCAGGTGAAGCAACAGCAAGCCGACCTTCAACGCAAGAAATCAGAAACCGACCGTCAACAAGCCGAAAACGAGAAGTTGAAGGCTTCGCTCGACAATAAGAGTGAATTGCTCGACGATAGAAAGAAAGAACTCGACCGCATGGAAATGAGCGTGCGCGAAACCCTCGAACGCGTGAGCGGTCTTTCTGCCGACGAGGCTAAGGAAAAACTCGTGGAATCGCTGAAAGATGAGGCTAAGACTGCCGCAGCATCTTACATCAACGACATTATGGACGACGCAAAGATGACTGCCAACAAGGAGGCAAAGCGCATCATTGTGGAAACCATTCAGCGTGTAGCCACCGAAACTGCCATTGAAAATGCAGTGACAGTGTTCCATATCGACAACGACGACATCAAGGGTCGCATCATCGGTCGTGAAGGCCGCAACATTCGTGCTCTTGAAGCCGCAACCGGCGTTGAAATCATCGTTGACGACACCCCTGAAGCTATCGTGCTTTCAGGTTTCGACCCAGTGCGTCGCGAAATCGCACGTTTGGCTTTGCACCAACTCGTGGCCGACGGCCGTATCCACCCTGCTCGCATCGAGGAAGTGGTGGCTAAGGTTCGCAAGCAAGTGGAAGAGGAAATTATCGAAACCGGTAAGCGCACCTCTATCGACTTGGGTATCCACGGTTTGCACCCCGAAATGATTCGTCTGATTGGTAAGATGAAATACCGCTCAAGTTACGGTCAGAACTTGCTCCAGCACTCTCGCGAAACCGCAAACCTCTGTGCTATCATGGCAAGCGAACTTGGCTTGAATCCAAAGAAGGCGCGCCGTGCTGGTCTGCTCCACGACATCGGCAAGGTGCCCGATGAAGAGCCAGAACTGCCACACGCACTGCTCGGCAGCAAATTGGCTGAAAAATATAAGGAAAAGCCCGATATCTGCAACGCTATCGCTGCTCACCACGATGAAGAGGAAGCCCTCAGCATGTATGCTCCTATCGTGCAAGTGTGTGACGCCATTTCTGGTGCACGCCCAGGTGCACGTCGTGAAGTGGTAGAGGCTTACATCAAGCGTTTGAACGACCTTGAGCGTTTGGCTCTCTCTTACCCAGGCGTGGTGAAGACCTACGCTATCCAAGCAGGTCGTGAATTGCGCGTGATTGTGGGTGCCGACAAGATTTCAGATGCCGAAACCGAAAAACTCAGCGGTGAAATCGCAAAGAAGATTCAAGACGAACTCACCTACCCAGGTCAGGTTCGTATCACTGTGATTCGTGAAACCCGCGCTGTGAGCTACGCTAAATAATCGTGCCTCATGATGAGTAACGATAAAGATAGTAAGAAAGGAATCACCGGACAGGAGTGCCTCACTTGCAACAAGTGTGAGTGCGACTGCGGAAAGCGAAGCAATTTGGATTGCACCAACTGGCTTGGAGACATTCCCGGCAACGATTTTGAAATCGTGGAGGTGCAATTCAAAAACACTCGCAAGGGATTCTATCGCAATAGCGCGCACTTGCCTCTTGAAGTGGGCGACATGGTGGCAGTGGAAGCCAACCCAGGCCATGACATTGGCCGTGTGTCGATGATGGGTAGCTTGGTGAAGCTCCAGATGAAGAAAGCCAACCTGAAGCCGGGCGTTGAGATTCTTCGCGTGTTCCGTAAGGCGAAAGCGTCGGATCTTGAGCGATTCGAGCAGGCAAAGGCAAAGGAAGTCGACACCATGATCCGTTCGCGCCAGATTGCCGCCGACTTGAAGTTGAAGATGAAAATCGGCGACGTGGAGTATCAGGGCGATGGCAACAAGGCTATCTTCTACTACATTGCCGATGAGCGTGTGGATTTCCGCCAGTTGATTAAGGTGCTGGCTGAAGTGTTTAAGATTCGTGTGGAAATGAAGCAGATTGGCGCACGCCAAGAGGCTGGACGCATCGGTGGCATTGGCCCTTGTGGCCGTCCGCTGTGCTGCGCCACATGGATGTCGAATTTTGTGTCGGTGGCAACAAGCGCCGCACGCTATCAAGACATTTCGCTCAATCCGCAGAAGTTGGCAGGTCAGTGCGCTAAGTTGAAGTGCTGTATCAATTTTGAGGTTGACGACTACGTTGAGGCATCGAAGCAGTTGCCTCCACGCGATGTGGCTCTTGAAACCAAAGACAACACTTATTATCACTTCAAGACTGATATTTTCAAGAAGCAAATCACTTACTCCACCGATAAGCATATCCCTGCCAATCTGGTTACGATTAGCGCCTATCGTGTGTTTGAGGTGATTGAAATGAACAAGCAGGGCGAAAAGCCTGACAAACTCGAACGCACCGACGGCAAGAAGCCTGAGATGAAGGCGTTTGGCGATTTGCTTGGTCAAGACAGTATTAGCCGATTCGACAAAAAGAAGAAGAAAAAGAATAAACCCGTTAAGAACGGTGGTGGTAAAGAGAAAGAACCACGCGAAAAGCGCCCAGCCAACGAGAAGCCAACTCGCAAAGACGCTCCTCGCGAACAGCGTGCGCCTCGTGGCAGAAATTCTCAGAATCGCCAAACCGAAGGTGGTGAGGCTCCGCAAAATGTAGAGCAAACACAAGCTCGCAACGAGGCACGCCAGCAAGCTGGAGGTGGCCGCCAACGTGGGCATCACCGTCAAGGAGGCGGCAGAAATCGCCGTCAGGGTGATAATAATCGTAAAGATAATAATGCACCTGCGTCAGAACATTCAGAGAAGTAGGAACTGGAGTGTGCTTGCACTCCTCATGATATTGGTATGCTTAGGCGCTTGTGCGCCCAAGCATACTTCTTATTCTTGCTTTTACGATATACCTGATGAAGGTTGGATGGAAAACACCCCAATTTCTTTCGCCCCAGAGTATGGCGATTCCACTATCACTTACGACATCACTTTCTCGGTGCGCCATTCCGCCTCATATTCCTACGGCAACCTCAATTTGGTGCTCGACTTCATTGCTGCAGATGGGAATGTTGACCGCAAGAACCTGAATTTTGCCATTTCCGATGAGTTTGGCAATTTCAAGGGCGGCGGGTTTGGCGACTATTATCAGCGCAGCCAGTTGGTGGTTTCCGACGTTAAGCCCGACGATGTGAGCAAGATAGTGGTGTGGCCAGCGATGACAGGGTGCAAAACACTTACAGGAATCCACAACTTGGGAATCACAATTACACCTCACCGAAAATGAGCAATCAGTTTAGTTTCAAAAACATAGAAGCCATCATATTTGATATGGATGGCACGTTGTGGAATGCGCTCAAGTCGTATGCCCACATTTGGAATGTGTGTATGGCGGAGTTTGGCATTGAAGGTCATATCGTGGCAGATGATTTGCTGAAATACATGGGCTATTCCATCGACGAGATTTTTGCCCAAGGCATTATCTCCACGCCCAAGCACCTCGACCGAAAGCAGTTCCTTACCCGATTGGAGGAGATTGAGGACCAGTTGATGCCCACGCTCGGTGGTGAGCTGTATTCGGGAGTGTTTGAGGGCTTGAAGGAACTGCGCAAGCACTTCACGCTCATGCTTCAAAGTAATTGCAGCCGTAAGGGACTGGTCAATTTCATGCGCTACACAGGCACCACCTCGCTATTCACCGACTACTTGTCGTGGGGCATGAACCCTAAGCCGAAAAGCGATAACATCAAGCTACTGATGGAGCGAAACGGCATTAAGAGCGCAGTATATGTGGGCGATACGCAATCTGATTGCAACCATGCCCATGACGCAGGTGTGCCGTTTGTGTATATGACCTACGGCTTTGGCGACTGTCCCGATGCCGATATTGAGTTTTCCTCATTTCACGATTTTGTAAATCAAGTAATCTTAGATAATTATGAACAATAATTCTTTCATTCCCGCAGGTTGGGAAAATGAAATTAATGCGCGAGTTGAGAAAATTGCCGCTCAACTCAAGGCAAACGGTTTAGACGCCGTGTTGCTTTCCGATAATGTGAGTCTATACTACACCAGCGGACGCGTGTTTGCTGGTTACACCTATATTTCTGCCGAGGGCAAGGCGTACTACTGCGTTCGTCGCCCCGTAGGTTTTGAGCAATGCGAAAATGTGCACTATATCAGAAAGCCGGAAATGATTCCAGCCTTGCTCGAAAAACAGCCAGCAATGTTGGCGTTGAAATCCGATGTGATGACCGTGGCTGAATACAGTCGCTTGTCTCAAGTGTTCCCCGAAGCGGAAATCGCCGATGCCAGTGCCATGTTTCGTGCTTTGCGTAGCGTGAAATCTGAATTTGAGCAAAAACTGCTGAAGGAAGACGGTATTCACCACCAGGCCGCATACGAGCGTATTCCTGCCATTTACCGTGCAGGAATGACCGATGTGGAGCTGCAAATCGAGATTGAACGTGCGCTTCGCCTTGAGGGCTGCCTGGGTTTGTTCCGTGTGCAAGGCGGCTCAATGGAACTGTTTATGGGCAATATTCTGGTGGGCGACAATGCCGATTCACCTACGCCTTACGATTTTGCGATGGGTGGTGCTGGCGCTGATGCCTCGCTCCCTGTCGGCGCAAGCGGTGAACCTATCGTGGCTGGCAAAACCGTAATGGTGGATGCTTGTGGCAATTTCAATGGTTATATGACCGATATGACACGCTGCTTTAGAGTTGGAGAGGTGTCGGAACTTGCGATGAATGCACACGAATTGTCAATTTTTGTCAATCGCCGATTGGCACAGTTTGGCGCAGGAACACCAGCAAAGCAACTTTATGAGGAAGCCGTGAAAATGGTGGAGGAAGCCGGTTTAACCGACTATTTTATGGGCCATAAGCAGAAAGCCGGATTTGTGGGTCATGGCTTGGGCATTGAAATCAACGAAGCACCAGTATTGGCTCCACGCAGCAGAGATGTGCTTGAAGAAGGGCAAGTTGTGGCTATCGAACCCAAATTTGTGATTCCAGGAGTTGGCGCAGTTGGCGTAGAGAACACCTACATCGTGCGCACCGACCATTTGGAGTGTATCACCAATGCTCCAGAAGAAATGATAGAACTGGTGTAAGAATCAATAATCTAACTTAAATCGGTCATTAGGGCGTGTACAAGCCCCTAATGACCGATTTGTGCTTAAATGCTTCGCCTATTAAAACATGTTATGCAGAGCGAAATTGTTGCAAAGATTGCTCCTACAGCACACACGCCCATCCATCCTTCGTGTGTCCAAGCCAATCCAGCACAATAGGTGCCAAAAGATCCGCCTATAAAATAGGTTGTCATGAATATTGTGTTAGCTCTGTTAGATGCTTGAGGTATCTCCTGAATGCACCCACTTTGATTGCTCAGTTGCAGACACTGCAGACCTACATCCACCAAAATGATTGCTGCAACAAGCCCCATGAAAGTGTCACCAAATAGATAGGCCACACTCCATGCCACGAGTTGCAAGCAAGCCCCATAAATACTCATCTTTCTTATGCCCCATTGATTCACAAGTTTGCCTACACCGCTTGCCGCCACTGCTCCAGCTATGCCGCACATACCTAATGTGCCGACCATCTCGCTACCTGAAAAGAATGGAGCTTGTGCCAACCTAAATGCGAGGCACGACCATATAGCCATCATACTACCAAAACTGAAAGCGGCACGGACAGCATAGAGGCGTATGCGCCCATTGTTCTTCACAATATTAAAAACGCTGACCATTAGACCCTTGTATGTGCCCACATAGTTGCTTTTTATTTGTGGCATTATTTTGAGTGTAAGGAACATACACAAAATCATCACAAGAGCTGCTATGAAAAACATTTCACGCCACCCCAACCATTCACCTACATAACCGCTTACCACTCTCGATGCGAGAATGCCAGTTAGCAACCCAGATAGAACGATGCCCCATATTTCTACTTTTGTGCTTCTCCTCTGAATATTGACCGGCTATAGGAATGAAGAACTGTGGAATTACAGAACAGGCACCAAGCAGAAGAGAGGCTCCCCAAACAATCCATACCTTGTGGGCAACGGCAATGATAATCGCCATGATTGCGGCCACCGTCATGTTTACAACGATTATGCGTCGGCGTGAGTAGAGGTCGCCCATAGGAATAAGTAGACACAAACCAAGCGCATAGCCTATTTGTGTGACAACGGTAATGAGATTTGCCTCATGCTGACTCACACCCATGTCGTGACGAATCATTTCTAAAAGAGGCTGGTTGTAATAGCAGTTAGCTACGGTTAACCCCGCAATAATAGCCATCGCAAGCAACAAACTGCGTTCTATTCCTTCATTCTCCTTCAGTTGTTTCATTTTTTTGTATTACGCCGAATGGCTTAATGGGCTTGCCCATGTTAATTCGTCTTTGTGAATCGAGGATTATTTTGATTCTTTCACCTTGAAAGTTACGGTACGGTTGTAGATATAATTGGCAATGGTGTAAACCACCATAGATGCGAGCATCACGATGTTCTGACCAGCGTTTGGAATCCAGTCGAGTGTGTAGTTCTTCATATCGAACACTTCAAGCATCACACCGCTCACGCCCATCTGAAGACCGTAGCAAACGAGAAAACCAATCACAAACAGCAGAGCCTCACGTTTGAGGTTCTGTTTTGTTTTAAACACCCAGTTTCTGTTCCACACGAAGCTGTTGAGCACGCCAAGCACATAGCCCACAGCATTTGCGGGCACATAGGCAACGCTCAGGAGCGTGTTGAGCACATAGAATGCCACGGCGGTGATAATGGTGTTGCTTGCGCCTATCACGCCGTATTTCAGGAGCTGTATCGCTGTTTTCTTGCTTTCTTCTTTAGTGACTTTGACCTTCATAACTTTTTTGAGAGTGTGGTTTATTCGTTCTCGTCGTCGTGGAGTATGGGGAATGAAAGATTATGCTTCACGGCAAAGAAGCGAAGAATGATGATGAATATTGCACATGACATGAGTTGGGAGATGGTGTTGCCACCAATCACGCCCACCAGCCAATATATGATGCCACCGCCAATACATGCTGTGGCGTAAATCTCTTTGCGGAACACAAGCGGCTCCTCGTTGATAAACACATCGCGCATCACACCGCCCATTGCGCCTGTGATGGTGCCCATGATGATAGCCACCCACATCGGGAAACCGAGCATGAGCGACTTGTAGATGCCTACATCCACAAACAGTCCCAGTCCTATGGCATCGAAGATATAGAATGTGCCTTCAATTTTCACTAACTTTCTCTGCATAACCACCACCAGGATAAAGCCAACAAATGTGGCGATGCAATACCAGGGGTCGAGCATCCAGAAGGGATGGCATTTCAGAAACACATCACGCATCGTACCACCACCAATGGCTGTGATAAATCCAACTGTGTAGGCTCCGAACCAGTCAAATTTCTTGACAGCTGCCAAGCGCACACCACTTATGGCATAGAATAGCGTTGCGGCAATTTCGAGGAAATACTCGAATGTTCCTACCATGTCTTCTACATTAATCGGCACTATTATTTCTTCTTTTTATAGTTATAATTTAATTTATATGATTTGCCATGATTTGGCAAATATGCTTATTTCACTGGTTGAAGCCCTAATTCCGCTGCTTTTTTCAGCATGTATTCGTAGGCTTCTTCCCGATTGTTCTGTATCACTCCGTCGAGTATGGCATCTTTAATGGCATCTTTAATGATACCCACAGGGCGAGAGGGGGTGAGGCCGTAAATGTCCATGATTTCAGTACCGTCGATAGGTGGCTGAAAATTACGCAGACGGTCTTTTTCCTCAATGTCGATGAGCTTTTGCTTCACGAGCTGATAGTTGTCTTTGTAGCGCTTCACCTTGCTCTCGTTTTTAGAGGTGATGTCGGCGTTGCAGAGCAGCATCAGGTCGTCGATGTCGTCGCCAGCGTCAAACAGAAGTCGTCGCACAGCCGAATCCGTAACGATGTCTTCCACCAGGGCGATAGGACGCATGTGCAGTTCCACCAGCTTTTGCACATATTTCATGTGCTCGTTGAGTGGCAATCGCATTTTGCTGAAAATGCGTGGAATCATCTTTGCTCCTATAAAGTTGTGGTTGTGGAAAGTCCAGCCCACTTGGTCGTCCCAGCGTTTACATGCCGGCTTGCCGATGTCGTGCAGCAGTGCACCCCATCTCAGCCATTCGTTTTGGCTTTGCGAGGCCACATTGTCGAGCACCTGCATGGTGTGCATGAAATTGTCTTTATGCGCTCTGCCGTTCATCGTGTCCACGCCTTGCATGGCGGCAAGTTCTGGGAAAATGTAGGGGAGTAAGCCACATTCGCTAAGCAGCATAAAGCCGCGCGAGGGGTTGTCGGTGCGCATGATTTTCATCAGTTCCTCGGCAATGCGCTCACGGGTGATGATTTTTATGCGTTCGGCATTTCGGGCGATGGCGTTCATCGTTTCGGGATAGATGTCGAATCCCAGTCGGGTGGCAAATCGCACCGCGCGCATCATACGCAAAGGGTCATCACTGAAGGTGATGTCGGGGTCGAGCGGTGTGCGGATAAGTCGGCGCTCAATGTCGCCCACTCCGTCGAATGGGTCGAGCAGTTCGCCGTAATTGTTGGCGTTCACGCTAATGGCCATGGCGTTGATGGTGAAATCGCGGCGGCATTGGTCGTCGTGCAGCGTGCCGTCTTCCACAATCGGATTGCGGCTGTTGCGCTGATACGATTCCCTTCTTGCTCCCACAAACTCCAGTTCCATGCCTTTCGTCTTCACTTGCGCTGTGCCGTAGGTTTTAAACACCGCCAGCGAGGCTTTGCGTCTGCCAATCTTTTCTGCAACAGCTTTCGCCACCTCAATTCCGCTCCCCACGGTCACGAAATCAAGGTCGTCAGATGGCTTTTTCAAAATGATGTCGCGCACGAAGCCACCCACCACATAGCATTCGCGATGCAGCGAGTCGGCCACTTCCCCCACCAGGTGGAGGATAGGGCGTGCCATCTCTTTTTCAATGTTTTGTAAGTCGATATCCATCTCCCTTTTTTGTTACAGTATGCAAAATTAATGCTTTTTTGCCATTCCTCCTTGTTTGGGTGGCGTTTTTTCGTTGAATATCGTTCGTTTATATGCATATTTTTGCTCCATTGTTCTATAAAAATGTCCTAATCGTCCTTTTTTGCGGTGGGCGTCTAAACTTTTTGAAACTCGCTTGGTCATAGAGGCGCATACTTACAGAAAGCAATGCAATTTAATTTAAAACAAAAATAAGATCAACTAAAAATTAGAAACAATGAAAAAAATCGTTTTGTTAGCAATCGCTACAATCATGGGTGCTTCTGCATCGTTCGCACAGTTAAGTTTTGGTGTTAAGGGTGGTTTCTCTGCTACTAATTTCTGGGGTGAGGACATCAACCACGGTATCAAACCAAGTTATCAGGCTGGTTTGTTGATGGAATACAAATTCACCGATAAGTTTGCTATCTCTCCTGAAGTGCTCTTCACTTCACAGGGCGGTAAGATTTCAAGCACCTCCGAACTCCTTGGCATCAAGGCTGATGGTGATATGACTTTCAACACCAACTATATCAACGTGCCAGTGATGCTCAAATACTATGTGGCTCCATGTTTCTCTATCGACTTCGGTCCACAAGTGGGCTTCAATGTTTATAGCAAGACCACTGCATCAGGCTCTATCGCTGGTATTGACGCAGGCAGCAAGACCGCTGATTTGAAAGATAACACTAACACTGTAGATTTCGGTTTAGGCTTGGGCGGCACATTCAATGTTACCGACAACTTGTTTGTTCAAGCACGCTACACTATGGGATTCACCAAGGTGTTCGACGGTGACAAGGACATCAAAAACGGTAACATATTTGTGGGCTTGGGTTATAAATTCTAAAACCGATTTCCCTAAAATAGGAACCTAATCATTTTCAATTATTCATGAATGGTGGTCATTTTGGCCACCATTTGTTTTATGGCATCTTAGTTTTTGCTACTTTTGTAGAAAATAACACAGAACGACAATGAAAAAGCAAATACTTGTTATGGTTATGGCGTTGATGCTTTCGTTTGGGGCAATGGCGCAAGGTAAACTTCAGTTTAAGGCATTCGATGGCACAATCACCGGCGGTGTGAAGTTCGCAATGAATTTGCCACACTTTTGGGGCGGATCGCTTCCTCATGGTTTCCGCAATGGTGGTCAGGTGGGTTTGTTTGCCGAATATCGCTTCAATAAGCCCGAATTGAGCAAGTGGAGCATCGCACCAGAACTGGTGTTCAGTTCGCAAGGCGGCAAATTCAAGGTCAGCCAAGCCGTGGCGAAAGTTATTGGCGAAAAGTTTGAGTTTCAAGGCATGGCTGCTGCGCTCGATAAGGAACTGGTGATCACCTCAAACTATATCAACATTCCAATTATGGTGAAATACCGCCTGTCGCCATTCTTCAGCGTGGAAGCAGGCCCGCAAGTGGGCTTCAATGTGTATAACAAAATCAAAATCGACGGCGTTGACGGCAATTTAGACCTCGACCGAGTGAACCACACCGTGGATTTGGGACTTGGAGCCGGTGCCACATACTACCTCACCGACTATGTGATGTTTCATGTGCGCTACAACATGGACTTCCTCAACTCCTACAAGTATATCGACGACAAAAACGGCAATATTCAAATCGGAGCCTCCTACCGCTTCTGATTCTAATCACCACACACCCACTATAAATCAGTCCACCGCCTCACAAGAAGACGGTGGACTATTCTTTTTTTGCACACACAATTATCTGGTTATTTCAATATTAAATGAAAATGCACGATGAATAGGGCAGAAATAAATGAAATATTCTTTATTTTTGTAGTTGGAACAGTCTTTTTAACCCAATTATTTGGGTTAAAGAAGAAGGCGTTCACCTCTATAGGTAAGTAATTATGCTTTCAGGTGAACTTTTTCGATAGTAATAAAACTAATCAGTCAATAGAAAACATAAACATTAAATATAAGTATGAAGGCAATTTTAGTAGCAATGGCAACTGTGCTCGCATCACTGAGCATGGGCGCACAACAGAACATTTCGTTTCGTGAGGGTAAATTGGTTTCCCCACAAGTAAACAACGACCGCACCGTTACATTCCGTGTGAATGCCCCTAAAGCAAAGAGTGTGAAGGTATTGGCTGACTGGGAGCAAAATGGCGGTCAAGGCGTTATGAAGAAAGGCAAAGACGGAATTTGGGAATATACCACTCCACAACTTGTCTCTGAAATGTACACCTATCGTTTTGATGTTGACGGTATTGTAAGCATCGATCCTGTTAACCCATTCACTCGCCGCGATGTGGGCAATGTGTTCAGTATTTTCTACGTTGGTGGTGGCGTAGCCGATGAATATCAGGTGAAGGATGTTGACCATGGTCAAGTGCGCACTGTATGGTATCACTCCAACACAGTGAATGCCGACCGTCGTATGAATGTGTATCTGCCAGCAGGATATGGCAAGACCGACAAGAAATATCCTGTGTTCTACCTTCTCCATGGTAGCGGTGGCGACGAGAACGCATGGCTTGAATTAGGCAACATTTCACGCATCATGGACAACCTCATTGCCGAGGGCAAGTGCGAACCAATGATTGTCGTGATGCCTAACGGCAACTTTGGCAAACAGGCAGCTGCTGGCGAGACTTCTGAAAATCTCAGCTACAAGCCTGTGATGACCAATTTCCTTGCGCACTACAAGGACGGACTTTTCGAATTGGCTTTCCCGGAAATCGTGAATTATGTAGATGCCACATTCAACACCATTCCCGACAAGGCTCACCGTGCTATCGCAGGTCTTTCAATGGGCGGTATGCACACGCTCATGATTACTGCCAACTATCCTGATATGTTCAACTACATCGGTCTCTACTCTTCCGGCGTTGATTTTACGCTGATAGAGAAGGGTGAAGTGCCTGCTTATGCCAACTTTGACGGCAAACTTGCTAAGCTTGCACATACCACCCCAAAACTCTACTGGATTGCTTGTGGCAGTGCCGACGGACTGATGCAGGCAAACAAGCAACTGATGGAGCGCATGGCTAAAAACGGTTTGAAATACACATTCCACGAAAGTTCACGCGGTCATCTTTGGAGCAATTGGCGTCAGTACTCACTATTGTTTATTCCACAGCTTTTCAAATAATCTTTTAGAAGTTAGTATAGTTTATTTGTAAAGTGGCAAGGCGAAAACAGTCACCTTGCCACATTTTTATTGTATTTCAAGAAGTTGCTCGTTTGCTGCTGTGTTACTTCGGTTCAGTGGAAAAATACTGGGGGACTGAAACAAAAACATAAAAAACAGCCTTTTGGCGATGCCAGT
>SAMEA104315431__coassemble_828_pt1 | contig 17180 bp, 8 predicted proteins | sample SAMEA104315431__metabat2_low_PE_036 | metagenome-assembled genome bin SAMEA104315431 (sample SAMEA104315431) | gut metagenome | biome: Monkey gut; feature: monkey-associated habitat; material: faeces | place: China | collected 2013
ACTATACGGTGGATTACAATATGGGTACGGTGACCATCACCAACCAGAGCATCATCGATGCCGGCACAAATATTAGCGTGTCGATGGAAAACCAGTCCACTTTCAGCATGCAGCGCAAAACCCTTATGGGACTTGACTTGGATTACGCATTCAACAAGGATTTCCATGTGGGTGCCACTTTGATGCACTATGGCGAAAAGGCTTTGACCGAAAAGGTGTCGATTGGCGATGAACTGGTGAACAACACCATTTGGGGTGCGAATGTGTCGTACAAGACCAACTTCATGTGGCTCACCAACTTGCTCAACAAGATTCCTACGGTGAATGCCACAGCGCCATCTTCGTTCAATTTCAAAGGTGAGTTTGCGCAACTCATTCCACATCAGGCAAAAACTGGTTCAAACGCAGGTAGCTCGTATATAGACGACTTTGAATCTACCCAATCGGGCATTGATTTGCGCTCACCTTACTCTTGGTTCTTGGCTTCAACGCCTTACGATCCAAGTTCGAGCGCGCTTTTCCCAGAGGCTGGCTTGTCGAATAATATCGACTATGGTAAAAACCGTGCGTTGCTGTCGTGGTATCATATCGACCGCCTTTTCACACAGCGCAATTCTTCGTTGGTGCCAGGCTATATTAAAAACGATGTGGCTCAACTCTCGAACCCCTACGTTCGTGAAATTCCTTATAGCGAGGTGTTCCCTGGTCGTGAGTTGAATTATGGCGAATCGTCGATTATTCAAACGCTCAACCTCTCGTTCTATCCTCAAGAGCGTGGCCCATACAACTTAGATGCGCTGAATCTCGACCCAAGCGGCAATCTGCTCTATCCCGAAAAACGATGGGGTGGTATTATGAGAAAACTCGACAACACCAACTTCGAGCAATCAAATATCGAATATATCCAATTTTGGATGCTTGACCCATTCCTCGACCAGAATGCCGACAATCGCGAAGGCGGTGACCTCTATTTCAACCTTGGTGAAGTGAGTGAAGACATTTTGAAAGACGGTTTGAAGTCGTATGAAAACGGTTTGCCAGTAGATGGCGATACCACATATATTAAAAAGACGGTTTGGGGTAAGGTTTCCACCCAATCGTCGATGACCTATGCTTTCGACACCAGTTCTGGCTCACGTATTCACCAAGATGTGGGTTTGAATGGTTTGAGCACTTCAGAAGAAAAGGAATATCCCACTTATCGCGACTATGTGCAATCGCTCCGCAAACTTTTGCCCGACAGCACCATCGTGAAAATGGAAGAAGACCAGTTCTCGCCAATCAACGACCCTGGTGGCGATAATTACCACTTCTATCGAGGCTACGACTACGACCAGGCAAAAATGGGTATTCTCGACCGATATAAGCGATATAACGGAACTGAAGGCAATTCATTGTCGCCAAGCGATGCTTCCGACCCGCTGTATCAGTCGGCAAGAAGTGTTCCCGATGTGGAAGACATCAACCAAGACAACACCCTCAACGAATACGAGCGCTATTTCCAATACAAGATTTCGGTTCGTCCCGAAGACCTTGTGGTGGGAAAGAACTACATCGTGGATAAGCAAGAACTCATGGTTTCCACTCGCGACGGCAAGAAAACGCCTATCGTTTGGTATCAATTCAGTGTGCCCTTGCGTGAATATGAAAAGAAGGTGGGCTCAATCAACGACTTCTCTACCATTCGTTTCATACGAATGTTTATGACGAATTTCAAGAAGACCACCCACTTGCGTTTCGCTACACTTGAACTCGTGAGAGGCGAATGGCGCAACTACGACTATAACCCAGATGTGCGCACCAATCAACCAGCAGAAGGGGCGATTACAGTCAACTCGGTGAATATTGAAGAGAATGCCACTCGTCAGCCTGTGAACTACGTTCTTCCTCCTGGCGTAAGCAGAATTGTCGATTCTGGACAATCGCAAATCACCCAGTTGAATGAGCAATCCATGCAGATGAAGGTGGAACAACTGAAGACCGGTGAGGCTCGTGGTGTGTATCGCAACACTTCACTCGACCTCCGCACCTACAAGCGTTTGCAAATGTTTGTTCACAACGAAGCGTTCATCGGCGATGCAACAAACCTTCGCGACGGCGATGTGTCGCTGTTCCTGCGCCTCGGTACCGATGCGAAGAACAACTATTATGAATACGAAATTCCGATGGCGGTAACTGCTCCAGGCGTTTACAGCACCAACAGTTCAAGCGACCGTGAGAAAGTGTGGCCAACAAGCAATATGCTCGATTTAGACCTCGACGCCCTCATCAATGTGAAGAAGAATCGCAACGCACAGAAAATGGCAGGCGTGGGCGAGGTGTCGTATTATTCTCGCTATTCAGAGCCTGACCCCAACAACCCCAACGACATGATTACCGTGATGGGTAACCCTGCGTTGAGCGATGTGCGTGTGATTATGGTAGGTGTTCGTAACCGTGCCACTTCCACCAAGGAGTGTACGGTGTGGGTAGATGAATTGCGCGTGACCGACTTCAACCAAGATGGCGGTTGGGCTGCCAAGGTGAATGCCAACCTGAATTTGAGCGACATCGCCACAGTGAATTTCGGCTATCATAAGGAGACCACTGGCTTCGGTTCGGTTGACCAAGGTTTGAAGAGCCGCCGTTTAGACGAGTTTGATAATATTAATGTGGCTGTTCAGGTGGATTTGGGCCGTTTCCTCCCTGAAAAGGCTAAACTGAAAGCCCCTGTATATTACTCTTACACTAATCAAAAGACTACGCCAAAGTACAATCCAATGGATAAGGACGTGCTTTTGAAAGATGCGCTCGAAACCTGCTCCAACAGTCATCAGCGCGACTCTATCAACGATTTCGCTGTCACTCGCAAGGTGACCGAAAGTTTCTCTGTGTCGGGATTGAAGTTTGACGTGAAGAGTAAGAATCCTATGCCTTGGGACCCTGCCAACTTCACATTCAGCTACTCATTCAACAAGCAGCACAACACCGACCCCAACAATTCTTACGAAAACACCAACGACTACCGTGGTAGTTTCCAATATAGTTGGACTCCATATTCCAAGCCATTCAAACCATTCCACAAAATGATTAATGCGAAGAACAAGAATTTGAAGTTCTTCCGTGAATGGGAGTTCCACTGGTTGCCGGCATCACTGTCGTTCAACACCAACATTTCTCGCTACTACTACGAGCAGCAGACCCGAAATCAAACTGATGCTGATGTGGTGTTGCCTGTGTCAGTAAGTAAGAATTTCCTTTGGGACCGTCAGTTTGCTTTGAGTTGGAACTTCACCAAGTCGTTCAACGTGTCAATTAACACCAACACCACCGCTCATATCCTTGAGCCTGTTGGACAGGTGAACAAGAAATTGTTCCCCGACCGCTATCGCGACTGGCGCGACTCGGTGTGGACCAGCATCAAGGATTTGGGTACGCCATGGGCGTATAACCAGACATTCACTGCCACTTACAAGGCGCCGTTCTCTTCCATTCCGATTTTGAGTTTTATCTCTGCTAATGCAAGTTATAACGCCACCTATCATTGGGATAGGGGAACTACGCTTGATGGCGTGATTTCTGGTAACACGATTGCCAACCAAGCTGCGCTGAATTTAGATACCCGTTGGGATTTGAACCAGTTGTATAATAAGATTCCATATCTGAAAGATGTGAACAAGAGGTTCTCAAGTTCTTCATCCTTTAATTCTTGGGGCAGAAACAACAGCACCACCTCAAGGCGAACTCAAAAAAAGAAACCAAAGAAATTGGAGCGCACTTTGAAGTTGAATCCCGATTCCACGTTGGTGATTAAGCACAGTTTGAATGTGAAGAATGTGACCGTAACGGCGCGCACCACCGACGGCAAACGCTTCCAAGTGAAGTATAAGGTAAAAGACAATAATAATGTGGAAATTCTCAACAAGGGTGACCAGAATATCAAGTTCACCATTGTGGAAGTTCTTGCCGATGCTAAAAAGACTTTCTGGAGCGAGTTCGCCCAGTATAGCACCCGATTCTTGATGAGCGTGCGCTCGTTTAATGTGAAATTCCGCAATACCCGACAATTATCGTTGCCACAGTTCATTCCTGATATTGGCGATATTTTCGGTCAAACCACGCATTACGATGTGATGGCTCCTGGTTTGGATTTCGCATTCGGTTTCACTGATGAGTCGTATATTGAAAAGGCTAAGGAAAGAGGTTGGCTGCTTTGCGACCAAAATATGACCTCGCCAGCTATCTACAGCAAGACTCAGGAATTTAGTGCAGAAATTCAGATTGAACCAGTAAAAGGTTTGAAGATTACGCTCACAGGCAACAGAACCGACAACCGCACCAACCAGTTGCAGTTCATGTACGACGATATGACCACCCTCTATTCGGGTAGTTATACCAAGACGCATGTGGCAATTGCTACAGCCTTGCGTGGCTTCAGTGCCGACAATGGCTATAGAAGTGATGCGTTCGACAAGTTCCTCCAGAATATTCCTGTCATCGCACAGCGATTGGAAGAGAAGTACAATGGTTTGAATTATCCTGAAGCAGGCTTCATCAAGGGCACTGTGTATGCAGGTCGTCCGTTCGACCCCAAGAATGGCACAGTGAGCACCACCAGCAGCGACGTGCTGATTCCTGCGTTTATTGCGGCATATTCAGGTAAGGATGCCAAGTCGGTGAACTTGAATCCGTTCCCTGGGCTTAGTTCTATACTTCCTAACTGGCGCATGACTTACGACGGATTGTCGAAGTTGCCATTCTTTATGAAGTATTTCAAGAGTTTCACGCTATCACATGCTTACCAGTGTACCTATTCCGTGGGCTCATTCTCAAGTTATAGCGACTGGGTGGCTGTAGGCGACGGTATCGGCTTCTCGCAAGACGCCCTTTCAGGCAATCCATGCCCATCATCACCATACAACATTTCATCGGTGACCATCACTGAGAAGTTTGCTCCGCTGATTGGTGTGAATGCTACAATGAACAACAACATCACCTTCAATGCCGAGTATCGCGACGCCCGCACGCTTTCGCTCAATTCTTCGGCTGGTCAGTTGGTGGAAACAAGCACTAAATCGTTTGTGTTTGGCGCTGGCTATAAGATTGCCAACTTCAACACGGTGCTGAAGATGAAGAACAGGCAGAAGGGCGTGAGCAACGACTTGACGCTCAATCTTGATTTCCAAATCAACAACAACACCGCCCTCATCCGTAAGATTCTCGATGGCACAGCACAGCCTACAAGCGGCACACGCACATTGGGTATTAATTTCACCGCAAACTATGTGATGAGCAAGCGTGTGACTGTGGGCGCTTACTTCGACTATCAAGTGAACACGCCACTTGTGTCCACCAGTTCGTACCCAACCACCAACAGCAACTACGGTATATCCATCAACATGTCGCTCGCAAAATAACCACGAGCCTCACGTCATAGACAAGTAGTAAAGCCGAAATGATTCAGATTATTTCGGCTTTGCTATTGTTTTCTCTGCTATTTTGGGTGAAGATTCCCTAAAAATGATTAAATTTGCAATATGTAATTGTCGCTCAAATGGGTGATAGTTGCCAGGAGTATTGAATAAACATCAATTATCTACATTATATGCAAGAAGAATTAAAGAAAAGATTGTCGAAAGACCCTAATAATGGTTTGCTCACCTACGAATACATTGCAAACCACATTGGCTCTGTTGATAAGATTATGCCTGAATTGGTAGAAATCATGATTATGGTTGATAAGTCTGGTCAATTTGTGGTCAGCACTGCTCGCTACCTTCATGCTATCGATCCTAAAAAATTTGCAAACAGCATCGACAAACTGATTAAAGCGGCTATTGAAAAGGACCGCGAGCGTGTGTATCTTGGCGATTTGGCTGCGTCAATTTGGGGCACCGACTACAAGGAGCGTGCAGAGGAACTGAAGGCTTCCGACGATAATTTCCGTAGAATTTACAAACGTCTTTATCCTGTGGGAATGTAAATTGATGCGAATTATTTCGATTACTTTTTTATTCATGATATGCGTTCTCTCCCTCAGTGAAGGAGCGAACGCACAAATTAATATGGCAAAACAAATGGCAAACGAAAAAGAAACCAAAGTGGTGTTTGAAACCACTCTTGGCAATATTGTTGTGAAATTATATAATGAAACGCCAAAGCACCGCGACAACTTTTTGAAAGTGGTGAACGATAGCGTGTACAATGGTGTGCTTTTTCACCGTGTGATTAAGGATTTCATGATTCAGACTGGCGACCCAAGTTCAAAGACCGCTGAAGCAGGTCAGCAACTTGGCTCTGGCGACCTCGGCTATACCGTGGAAGCAGAATTTGTGTATCCACAGTATTTCCACAAAAAAGGTGCGCTTGCCGCTGCACGCACTGGCGACGCTGTGAATCCAGAGCGCAGAAGCAGTGCTTCGCAGTTCTACATTGTGACTGGTAAGTCGTATTCACCACAGCAGGTGGAAATGATGGAACAGCGTATGGGCGACCAAAAGAAGGAAGATATTTTCAGCGGTTTGGTGAGAGAGCGTGTTGACTCTATTCGCAATATGCAGGCAGCAGGCGATTCTCTCGGTTTGGAAGAACTCCAAAACGAACTGATTGCTCTCACCGAAGCCGAATATGCAAAGAATCCTTTGAGATTCACCCCAGCTCAGGTTGAGGCTTACACCACAGTGGGTGGCACTCCTCACCTCGATGGTCAATACACTGTGTTTGGCGAAGTGGTGGAAGGTATGGACGTGGTGGATAAAATCCAGCAAGCAGCCACCGACCCATCAGATCGCCCAGTGGACGACATCAAGATTATTTCAGCAAAAGTTGTGGAGTAAAACTATAGCATCACATAGCCATGATTTCATTTAATACCTATCGCCTGAAAAATGGTTTGCGCCTGTTGCACTATTATGACAAAAACACCCAAATGGTGGCGTTGAATTTGTTGTATGATGTAGGCTCGAAAGATGAAAATCCGAAAGCCACTGGTCTTGCGCACCTATTTGAGCACTTAATGTTCACAGGCTCGAAAAATGCACCTAATTTCGATGCTCCGCTTCAAGCGGCAGGGGGTAGCAGTAATGCTTGGACCAGTGTTGACATAACCAATTATTACGAAACCCTTCCTGCGCAAAATGTGGAAATGGCATTTTGGCTTGAGTCTGACCGACTTCGCTACTTGAATTTGACCGACGAAAGCATTGACACGCAAAAGAGCGTGGTGATTGAGGAGTTTAAGCAGCGGTGCCTTAATGTGCCTTACGGCGACTTATATCACTTTTGCAACGATTTGGCTTATAAAGTGCACCCTTACCGCTGGCCCACTATTGGACTTTCGGTTGATGACATTAAAAACGCCTCGCATGAGGATATCAAGTCGTTTTTCGCACAACATTATGCCGTCAACAATTTGATACTTTGCGTTTCGGGCCATATTGAATTTGAAAAAGCCGTTGCGCTCACTGAAAAATGGTTTGGTGACTTTGCTCCAGCCAATATACCTGTGCGCAACTTGCCACAAGAGCCTGTGCAAACAGAACAAAGGTTCATGTCGGTGAAGCGCGAGGTGCCTCAGAATGTGTTGACGATGATGTATCACATGTGTGGCCGTTGCGATGCCGACTATCAGGTGTGTGATATGTTGAGCGATGTGCTGTCGAATGGTATGTCGTCGCGCTTTTATAGGAATGTGTTGGTGAAGTCGGGACTTTTCACAGAACTCGACGCATCGGTTTCTGGCACTTATGATCCAGGGCTGTTTATTGTGCGTGCCCGCTTGGCGGATGGTGTGTCATTCGACAAGGCCAAGGATGCGATTGATGCCGAACTGGCTGATTTCGTCCGTAACGGTGCCACTGCCTACGAGATAGAGAAATGTGCCAACAAGTATGAGTCAACCTGGCTGTTCGACATGATTACTTACGAGAAAAAAGGCGTGAAGTTGTGTCAGTATGAGTTGCTGGGCGACGCTGCCGAAATCAATAAGGAAGTGGGTAAGTATCGCTGCATCACTCAAAATAGGCTGATGAATGTGGCTAAAAATTTGCTTAATCCCGACAATTGTTCCATTCTGTATTATGGTCCAGACGCATAGCGTGGTGACTACAAAACAGATGCTCAATTCCTTAAAAGCTGAAAAAATAAGAGTTAATGATAAAAAATCAAGAAAAAAACGCTTGTTTGTGGAATTTTTTTGTAAATTTGGAATTAATTAATATGTTGACCGTAGGTCATTAATAAATATCATTATGGAATCGCGTGAAATGTCCCAATCGAACAACGAACTCGAAAAGGATGTAACCTTGAACTCCGAGTCTGTACAACAAGACCAAGTTACAGAACTTTCAGAGCAGAAACCTGAAGTGGCAGCAGCTGTCACTGAAGAAGTTGTGAATCAAGTTTCAGAAACTCAAAAGGTTTCTGAAGAGTCGTTAACCAACTATGCAGCTATGGATAAGAAGCAACTACTCGTGGAGGAGCTTCAAAACCTTGCACAGCAACCCGTCAACGAAGTGAAGGAAGATGTTGTTCGTGTCAGGGTGGCTTTTGCCGCTATCCGCAAGGAAGAACTGGCGAAAGAAAAAGAAGCCTTCATTGCCAAGGGTAATGAAGAGGCTGCTTTTGCCCCCGCTGCCGATGAGCTGGAAGAACAGTTCAAGAGTTTGTATGCAGAAATCAAAGAGAAAAGAGCTGCCTACAATGCTGCGCAAGATGCCTTGAAGGCTGAAAATCTTGCCAAAAAGCGCGAAATCATTTCTAAGATTAATGAGATAGCAGAAGATGCCGACAACGTGAATCGTCAGTATAGCACCGTTCAGCAACTTCAACAAGACTTCAAAGCCATTGGCGAAGTGCCTTCTGAAAACGATACAGAAGTGTGGAAGTCGTATCAGGTGGCTGTGGAGCGCTTCTACGACTTGCTGAAGATGAATAAAGAACTTCGCGACTATGATTTCAAGAAAAACTTGGAACAGAAGCAAGCACTTTGTGCCGAAGCTGAAGCCCTCGACGAGGAAGCCGACATCGTGGATGCTTTCAAGAAATTGCAGCAGCTTCACACCTCTTGGCGTGAAATAGGTCCTGTAAGCAAGGAAATTCGCGAAGAATTGTGGACACGTTTTAAAAACGCCTCTGCTGTAATCAATAAAAAATATCAATCATTCTTCGAAGAGCGTAAGGCTAATGAAAAGAAGAATGCAGAAGGTAAGGAAGCACTTTGTGTGAAGATTGAGGCTATCTCTACCGACAATCTGAAAACCTACGCTGCGTGGGACGAAGCCACTAAGGCGATTATCGGATTGCAGGAAGAGTGGAAGAAACTCGGTTTCGCTTCTCGTAAGGTGAATACCGAACTGTTTGCCCGTTTCCGCAAGAGTTGCGACGAATTCTTTGCAAAGAAGGCAGAATTCTTCAAGCGAATGAAAGATGAGCTTGCTGCAAACTTGGCTAAGAAAATCGAACTTTGTGAAAAGGCTGAGGCTCTCAAGGATTCCACCGAGTGGAAGAAGACCACCGATGCCCTCATCGCTTTGCAGAAAGAGTGGAAAACCGTTGGCCCAGTGGTGAAGAAGCACAGCGATGCCGTGTGGAAACGCTTTATCGCTGCTTGTGACGCTTTCTTTGAAGAAAAGAAGAAGCAGAACGTGAATGTTCACTCTGTTGAGCACGAAAACCTCAAGCAGAAAAAGGACATTATCGCTCAAATCAACTCAATTCTTGAAAACAAGGAAACTGAAGATGCTCCAAACAAGGTTCGTGAATTGATGAAGAAATGGCAGGAAGTGGGTCATGTGCCTTATAAGGAAAAAGACAAGGTGTATGCCGAATACAAGGCAGCCATCGACAAGGCTTTCGAACAGCTCGATATGAAGGCTAAGAAGGCTCGCATGGCTAACTTTGCCAACTCAATCAATCAAATGAGCGATACAGGTAAGGTTTATCACGAAAGAGAGCGGCTTGTTCGTGCCTACGAAATGAAGTCGCAGGAATTGAAGACCTACGAAAACAACCTCGGTTTCTTCAACGCTCAATCTAAGAGCGGTAATTCTCTTGTGAAGGAGATGGAGCGCAAGATTGCAAACATCAAGGAAGAGATTGCAATGCTTGAGCAAAAAATCAAGTTGATTGACGAAAAAATCTAAGGATTATAATCTATAAAGCATTCTCCTTACGGCAGCGCATAGTATGCGTGCCGTAGGGAGTTTGCCTATAACCACTATTTGTTAGGAATGAAGAGTAAGGGAAGATACGGTCAATATATCAGGTGGATATTTTTGGGCATCGACTTTGTCGTGCTCAATTTGTCGTACATGATTGTGTGCTTGCTTTGTAAGCACGATGATATGTTTGTGTCTAAACTTGTTTGGCTCATGATGAATGTGTCGTATATGGCTGTGAGTTATTTCTTCTCCGATATTCACTATCGTCGTGTGGTTTTCGCCGACCGTGTTGCACTACAGGTGATTAAGGCGGTGTCGCTTCATGCTGTGGTGTTTCTTTCGCTCACCTATTTTCTGAGCGACGACCACTTTGATTGGGAGAGTTTTGGTAAGTTTTACGGATTCTTCTGTATAGGGCTTGGCAGCTGGTGGATTATTTCACGAAAGTTGCTGAAGCGCTATCGCTCTTTGGGTAAAAACTACAAGCAGATTGTGGTGATTGGCGCTGGACCAGTGGGGCAGAAACTCATTGGTGTTTTGGAGGGCGATCAAGGCTATGGCTATCGTATAGTTGGCGTATTTGATGATAATAAGAATTTAAGTAAGACCGAATTTTATAAAGGTACGCTGGATAAGGTAGAGCAGTTTGTACACGACAATCCTATTGATGAAATGTATTGCTGCATTCCCGATACTGATAATGAGGAAGTGGCAAAACTCCTTTCAATAGCCGAGCGCAATGCAGTGGATTTCTATTATGTGCCACAGTTTGGCCGTCATATTACCCGACAATTTGAACTTTTCTCGGTGGATAATGTGCCAGTGCTTCAAGCGCGCCCCAATCCGCTCAGTTTGCCTGTGAATGCGGCGATGAAGCGTTTGTTCGACTTTGTGGTGTCGTCTATCATGCTTGTGCTCTCGCCTTTGGTGCTGATTCCAGTGGGCATTGCTATCAAGATGTCGTCGCCAGGTCCATTGTTCTTCAAACAGCGCCGCACTGGTTTGCGCGGCAAGGCGTTCACTTGCTATAAATTTCGCACCATGCGCGTAAATAGCCAGAGCGACACTATGCAGGCTACTAAGGACGACCCAAGAAAAACGAAAGTGGGTGATTTTTTGCGTAAAACCAGTATCGATGAGTTACCACAGTTCTTCAACGTGTGGCGTGGTGAAATGTCGATTGTGGGACCACGTCCGCACATGGAGCAGCAAACTCACACCTATAGCGAACTCATCGACAAATATATGCTTCGCCATGTGATTAAACCAGGTGTGACTGGTTGGGCACAGGTGAATGGCTTTCGTGGACCTACCGACGAACTCTGGAAGATGGAAAAGCGTGTGGAATACGATGTGTGGTACACAGAAAACTGGAACTTCTTCCTCGACTTGAAAATCATTGTGCTTACCGTGGTGAATGCAATAAGAGGCGAACAAAACGCTTTCTGACCTATAAACAGCTCTCATTATGCCAATTAACCCCGAACAACTAAAAGCGCAAGCACTTGGTGTGCTGCGCCAATTCTATGGCTATCCCTCGTTTTTGCCGATGCAATATGAGGTGATAAGTCACATTATGAGTGGTGGCGACAGCATCGTGCTGATGCCCACAGGCGGAGGAAAGTCGCTTTGCTATCAAATCCCTGCGCTGTTGAGCGATGGTTGCTGCGTGGTGGTTTCGCCGCTGTTAGCGTTGATGAAAGACCAGGTGGACGCCCTGATTGCTAATGGTGTGCCAGCGGCTTCTATCAATAGTATGCAGACCGAGGCGCAGAATCGCGATGTGTTGGATTGTGCTTTAGCAGGGCGAATCAAGTTGCTGTATATTTCTCCAGAGCGTTTGTTGGGCGATTTAGATAATTGGTCGAAACACATAAAAATCAGTTTGCTCGCTATTGATGAAGCCCACTGTATTTCGCAATGGGGGCACGATTTCCGACCTGAATACACTCAACTTTCGGTGTTGAAAGAGCATTTCCCCGGTGTGCCCATCGTGGCGCTTACTGCCACTGCCGACCAAATCACGCGCGACGACATCAGAAAACAACTCAATATTCCCGATGCAAAACTTTTCCTTTCGTCGTTCGACAGGAAAAACATTTCACTCACCGTGCTGTCGGGTTATACTGGCGCAGATAAATTCAATACATTGGTGAAGTTTATCGACCGCCACCATGGCGAATGTGGCATCATTTATTGTTTCAGCAGAAAGAATACCGAAACACTGACAGAGAAATTGAAGCGGCGTGGATTGAATGCGCAGGCTTTTCACGCTGGTTTGTCAGTTTCTGTCAAAAACGCTGTCCAAACAGGCTTTCTTAACGATGATATTCAGATTGTGTGTGCTACTGTAGCCTTCGGTATGGGTATCGACAAGAGCAATGTGCGATGGGTGGTGCACTACAATATGCCTCAAAATATGGAGTCGTATTATCAGGAGATTGGTAGAGCAGGGCGCGATGGTTTGGAGGCTGATGCGCTGATGTTTTACTCTTATGGTGATGTGATTTCGCACAATCGTTTCGTCAAGGAATCGGGCCAAGTGCAACTCAACACTCAAAAGTTGGAGTTGATGCAGCGTTACGCCGAATCGTCGATTTGTAGGCGAAGGATTCTTTTGAGTTATTTCAATGAGCGAATCGATCACGACTGCGGCAACTGCGACGTATGCAAGAATCCCCCGAAGCGATTCGATGGCTCCATACTGGTGCAGATGGCGCTGAGTGCGATTGTGCGCACCGACGAGAAAATCGGCCTTTACACCCTGAAGGATATTCTGCGTGGTTCTTCCAGCGTCGAAATCATTCAGCAGGGCTATCATCATTTAAAGACTTACGGTGTGGGTCGCAATTTAAGCAATCTTGAGTGGAATGCCTATTTGCTGCAAATGCAGCAGCTTGGCATTTTCGATGTGGCTTATAACGAGAACAACCACTTGAAAATCACTTCCTATGGTAAGGACATTCTTTACGGCAGGGAGAAAGTGCAGCTCACTCAATTCGTGAAGAAGGAATTTGTGGAGAAGGAGAAACCTGCTGTTGTGGAAAAGACATTTGATTTCAACTTGACGCTTTCTGAACAGGAATTGTTCAACCAGTTGAAGGCTCTCCGCTATACCATTGCGCAGCGCGAGCATAAGCGTCCGTATATGGTGTTCAGCGACAAATCGCTAAAGGCGATGGCTCACGAACGCCCAACCACCAAACTTGCTTTCAGCTCCGTTTTTGGTGTGGGTGAAATGAAAACCGAAATGTATTGGAAGCCGTTCACCGATTTGATTAAGCGAAATATCTAATACGGGACTATGGCATTGAAGTCGAAAGACCGCAAGCCCTAATGACCGATTTGAGTTAAAAAAAAGAAGGTGCGCTTTTACAACACACCTTCTTTGTCATATTTTGGCAATACGATTTGCTTTTATTTCACATTGGCTTTGAGGAACTCAGTACATTCTTCAAAGGTTTTAAATGTGTGGTTTTCGGGAACGAGTTCAGGAATACAGTCCATAGAGGTGAGCATATACATTGGCTGTGGTTGAATGATGGTCATCAGCACCATCACGCCACGCTCGTTCAATTCCTTGATAGCAGTTTCCATTGCGTACAAGCCCGATTGGTCCATGAAGCTGACACGGCGCATACGGATAATCACGATTTCAGCATCGGCTGGCACATCGTTCATCACTTCTTGGAATCGGGTGATTGAACCGAAGAAGATAGGACCATTCAGACGCTGAATGTAGATTTTGTGCTTTGCGTTGGCTGGCATGTCGCTTTCGTCGCTCCAAGGGCTTTCCTTGTCGAAGTTTTGCATTTCCTGTGAGCTGTATGAGCCTTCCACAAGGTCGCTGGCGCGCTTCATAAATAGCACGCAAGCAATCACCATTCCTAGGCCTACGGCGGTGAGCAGGTCAACAAACACGGTGGTGAAGAACACCACGATAAGCACAAACGCGTCGGCGCGTGGAATCTTCAGCAGGTCGCGGAAACCTTGGAAGTCGATAATTCCCCAACCCACAGTAATCAAGATACCAGCCAGCACAGCGAGTGGCACGTGCTTCACGAGGAAGCCCAAACCAAGCAGAATGGCAAGCAGCAGCAGTGAGTGGAACACACCACTGAGCTGTGTGCGGCCACCTGACTTCACATTCACTACTGTTCGCATAGTGGCCCCAGCTCCCGCCACACCGCAGAACAAGCCGGCAATGGCGTTGCCGATACCTTGGCCAATCAACTCTTGGTTGCTGTTGTGCTTTGTTTTGGTGATATTGTCTGCCACCACCGATGTGAGCAGCGTGTCGATTGAACCAAGACCTGCGAGGGTAAGACCGGGAATCACTGCTTGCTTGAGTATTTGCGCCCAGTTCACACCGCTCAGGTCCACGCTGCCGTTGGCAAAGAATGGCATTGGAATGCCCGATGGAATTTCGCCAATCTTGAGTGAGTCGTCAAGATTGCAGAACAGCGAAATGATGGTGATGATAATCAGTGCAACGAGTGTGGCCGGAATCTTTTTAGTGATGCGTGGGAATGCCATGATAATGGCGATGGTGCCCAAGCCCAGGAGAAGGGCAGTGGTGTCGATGCCGTTCGACACAATTTCAGGGAACTGGGTGATCATGTCCACCACCAGCACAGGCGATTTCAAACCAAGCAGAGGGTAGATTTGTTGGAGAATGATAATTATGCCGATACCGCTCATGAAACCCGACAGCACAGGGTAGGGGATATAGCGCACATACTTACCGATTTTAATGATACCAAACAAGATTTGGAACAAACCGCAGAACATGCCTGCCAGCGACATGGTGAGCAGCACCTCGCTCATGTTGCCATTGCTGGCTGCCCATGCGCCGCTCACCACCGATGCGGTGATTACGGTCATTGGACCCGTAGGGCCGCTGATTTGTGAATGTGTGCCACCGAAGATTGAGGCGAAGCAGCCCAGAAGTGTTGCACCCACAAGGCCAGCCAATGCGCCCACCGAACTTGCCGATGGGTCGTCGATGCCACCAAACGCTTGAATACCGAAGGCAAGTGCGAGTGGCAATGCCACAATACCTGCCGTGATACCACCAAAGAGGTCTCCTTTGATGTTTTTAGTAGAAATAAAACTCATAAGAAATAATATATGTTTTTATAGAATAATTCGTTTACAAAAAGATGGAAATCACTCCACAGAGGGGGCACCTTTTCCGAATAAGACTGCAAAATTACAAATTTTTCGTCAATTAGCCCAAATCGGGCTTAGAGGAAAATCTATGGGGAAACTGAAACGACAGCAGGAACAGGCATAGGAATAGGCACAGAAACAGAAACAGGCATCGGAGATGCCAAATGATGCGAAACACCATGCAAGTGTCCTTGCACGCAAGGACGCGCAGCTTGGTGATAGCGATGTGTACGAAATATGAGCCTCGGAGAGGGTCGGTCGTGGTATCATTCTCTCCCTTCTGTATAATCATAACCGACCCTCTCCGAGGCTCGAAACCATCTCTTATTCTTATCACCAAGCTGCGCTCAATCGCAAGCGATTGAGCTTGCATAGTGTTTCGCATGATGCGGCATCTCCGATGCCTGTAGCTTCAATTTTTTGTACGGTTGATATTTATGGAATTTCTTGATAGAGGTTTACCAAAATATATGCCTAACTCATACTAAATTTCCACTGAGCCAATTAACCCTTCATTATATAAATAAAAAGGAAGCACCCGCATTTGGGTGCTTCCTTGTAGAGATGTATATTTTCTGATTATTTCAGACCCATTTTCTTTGCAATCTTGCTTGGAACGGCTTCCTTGTTGAGGAAGATGTTCATGGTCTTAGCCTTGAAATATGCTTCGCTCACATAGAAGAAACCGTGGTAGAGTTGGTTGGTGTTCCAGCTGTTTTGCACCTTGAAATACTTGTTGCCTTTTTGGTCAACAGCCTTACCAACAATTACCATACCGTGGTCGTCGGTGGTTTCCTTGTTGTCGAACATTTCTTGGCGGTTTTCTTGTGTTACAACCATTTCTTCAACCGGACCCTTGATGTCCCACTTTTCGCTTTCTTGGTCTTTGGTGCTGAGTTGAGTCCAGCGGTCCATGTCGCTACCCTTCAAGTCGGGCACTTCGTGGTCAACAGGAAGCACTGCGTAGCCCTTGCGCCACTTGAAGCAAGGTTCGCTCACGTCGGCACCCCATGCGATGGTGTAGCCGTGGTCGATAGCGTAGTTAGCCACTTCGAGCAATTCGTCAACAGGCACGTTTTGGTATTGAGCCCAAGTCCAGTTGTCAGCCACTTCAAGGGTGAATGGCTTATAGAATGGGTGGTGTGTGAACGATGCGATAGAAATGTAGTCGTCCATATTGATGCCGAGCGATGCTGCGAATGTTTGTGGAGTATAGTTCTTGCCTTCGTAGGTGAAGTTTTCAGGAATTTTGCCCATATAAGCGTTGAGCACGCCCTGGAAACCTTCAAGCCATGATGGAGTGAGTTTTTTCAGCTTCTTGCTGTTCACCACATCAAGGAAGCCTGAGAGCACAGCGGTGAGTTCGGCGGTGTTGAATTTCTTGTCGCCGTGAGTCATACCGGTGTATGCTTCGTTAGGCATCATACCGTAGCGATTCCAAACGTAAGGCACATCTTCGGCTGCGCCACCTTCGGCGAAGTTGATTTTGCCGTCCATGCGAATGAATTTTTGTGCCTTGTCGAAATAGCAGTGCCATACCACAAAGCCTTCGCTCAAGTGTACTTCCTTTCCGGTTTTGCGGAGGATTTCGTTTTCAAAAAATGAGTTGGTAGAATAGCACCAGCAAGTGCCTGATTTGTTTTGATCCTTCACAGGAGTGCTCTTAATTACCTTCACATCAGTGAACTTAAAGCCTGTGCTGTCGGGAATCACTACCTTGTCGTCGGCTGCTGCGCTGAATGCCATGCCGGCTGCCAAAATGGCTAAAAATAAATGTTTCATAAGAGTTTTAATTAGTGTTATCGCTAACAAAATTACAAAATTTGCTTTGATACTCAAAATCTTTCCACACATATTATCCCAAATCGG
>SAMEA104315431__coassemble_884_pt1 | contig 15696 bp, 10 predicted proteins | sample SAMEA104315431__metabat2_low_PE_036 | metagenome-assembled genome bin SAMEA104315431 (sample SAMEA104315431) | gut metagenome | biome: Monkey gut; feature: monkey-associated habitat; material: faeces | place: China | collected 2013
TTCTTGTGCCTCTGTTTTGTGCGTTTTTGGTCCAAAATTCGGATAAACCCAAATCAGTCATTAGACCGTATGAGCCACAATCCCTAATGACCGATTTGGGATAAAAAGGAAAAAGCGATGGCTTTGGTAAAAATTTGCTATCTTTGTAGAAATATAGAATATAAATATGTCAAATCAAGAAAAACGACCGCTGATTTTAATCAGCAACGACGACGGATTCTCGTTCAACGGTATTAAGACTCTTATAAAAGTGGCTCGCAAATATGGCGATGTGGTGGCTGTGGCTCCTGCCATGCAGCAAAGTGGCAAGGGGTGTTCCATCACATTCTTCGAACCTCTGCGCGCGTTGAAGTTGAAAGAAGAGGAAGGCTACACCGAGTATCAAGTGCCAGGCACGCCCACCGACTGCGTGAAACTCGCCCTCGACCAACTGCTTGGCGGCCGCAAACCTGATTTGGTGCTTTCGGGCATCAACCATGGCTACAACTATGGCATCTGCACACTTTACAGCGGAACGATGGGCGTGGTGTTTGAGGCTGCGGTGCATCATTTGCCTGCTGTGGCATTCTCCGCCGAGCCGTTTGCCCCCGAATCCGACTTCACCTCCTACGAGCCGTGGATTGAAAATGTGCTCGAAAGGGTGCTCGAAAGCGGATTGCCCGACGGCATCTGCCTGAACGTGAACATGCCCGAAAATGCCAAAGGCATGAAGGTGGTGCGCACAGCCATGGGCAGATGGGTGAAAGAGTTTGAGCACCGCATGGACCCTCGTGGCTTCGATTATTACTGGGTGACAGGTGAATACCGCCTTGACAATCCCGACGATGACGAAACCGATGTGCGCGCTGTGGAAGATGGCTGGGTGGCAGTCACCCCATGTCGCGTAGACCCCACCGATCACGGCGTTTTAGACCAGATTTCGGCATTGCTCAAATAGGTTTTCTGCGCCACGCTATTAAATCACATTGATTATAATGTGTAAGTCGTGATATTTTTGTAATTTTGCACGATATTTCAAATTAACAAAACAAGAAAACAGCATAACTATAATGGAAAGAAAGGTTAGAGTGCGTTTTGCACCATCTCCAACAGGTCCGCTTCACATCGGTGGAGTGCGTACTGCACTGTATAACTATCTGTTTGCGCGCCAGCACGGTGGCACAATGATTCTCCGCATTGAAGATACCGACTCAAACCGCTTCGTGCCAGGTGCCGAGGCGTATATCAACGAGGCTCTTCACTGGCTCGGCATTGGCATTGATGAAGGCGTGGCTGAGGGAGGCGAATACGGACCCTACAAACAAAGCGAGCGTCGCGACATCTACCGCAAGTATGTGAAGCAACTGCTCGACGACGGCAAGGCGTATATCGCATTCGACACCCCCGAAGAACTCGACGCAAAGCGTGGCGAAATCAAGAACTTCCAATACGACGCATCCACTCGCATGAGTATGCGCAACTCGCTCTCGCTCCCTGCCGAGGAAGTGCAAAAACTCATCGACGCTGGCACCAACTATGTGGTGCGCTTCAAGATTGAGCCAGGACGCAACGTGGTGGTACACGACCTTATTCGTGGCGATGTGACCATCAACTCTTCCATTCTCGATGACAAGGTGCTCTACAAGCGTGCCGACGACCTGCCCACCTACCACTTGGCAAACATCGTGGACGACCACTTGATGGAGGTGAGCCATGTGATTCGTGGTGAGGAATGGTTGCCAAGCGCACCATTGCACGTGCTTCTGTACGAGGCATTCGGATGGGCCGACACCCAACCCGAATTTGTGCACCTGCCATTGCTGCTCAAGCCCGACGGAAAGGGCAAGTTGAGCAAGCGCGACGGCGACCGTCTTGGTTTCCCTGTTTTCCCACTCGAATGGCACGACCCTAAGAGCGGCGAAATATCTTCAGGCTATCGTGAGAGCGGCTATCTGCCACAGGCTGTGGTCAACTTCCTCTCGCTCCTTGGCTGGAACCCAGGCGACGACCGCGAAATCATGAGCATGGACGAGCTGATTCGCGACTTCTCGTTTGCACACTGCTCAAAGAGTGGCGCAAAATTCGACTTCGAAAAGGCAAAATGGTTCAACCACGAATATCTGATGGCTACCGACGACGCGGCTCTTGCCGAACTGTTCAAACCAGTGCTCGCTGAGCATGTTGACGTGGCTCAATTCACCGACGAATACATTGCCGAGGCAGTGGGCACCGTGAAAAACCGCATCAACTTCGTGAAAGACCTTTGGACCAACGCCGCATTCTACTTCCAGGCTCCTGTGGAATACGCTCCAAAAGACGTGAAAAAGCGTTGGAAAGAAGATACCCCAAAACTGATGGGCGAACTCATCACCGTGCTTGAAGGCATCGCCGACTTCTCCGACGCTGCCGCCACCGAAGCCACCGTGATGGCTTGGATTAAGGGCAACGAATACCACATGGGCAACGTGATGAACGCGTTCCGCCTCACTGTGGTGGGCGAATGTAAAGGCCCTCACATGTTTGAAATCACTCGTTTGCTTGGAAAGGAAGAAACCATCGCCCGCATCAAGCGTGGCGTAGAGGCTATTCACCTTCCTAATGAATAATATACGGTAGGCACAGACATGGCTAAAAAGTGGTTGGTCGTGATGGCGATGTGGCTTATGGGCGTGGCTTATGGCAATGCCCAGGAAGTGGTGTGGAGTGTGGATTTCGATTCACACTTTGCCAACCGTGAGGGTGGCGACGAACTTCGCCCCGACCAAACTTTCCTCTTCACCCGCTTGGCACCAGAAATCGGCATACAGTTGGGCAAACAGCGAAACGGTCACACGCTCAAAGGCGGTGTGAGCTGGCTACAACCCCTCAACTCCGACGCTGCCGATGCCAAGGTGTCGCCCACGCTCTACTACCAGTACCGCCACAAGGGCTGGAGTGTGAATGTGGGTATGATTCCACGCACCGAAATGGTGGAGCACGCCCCACGCTACCTGTGGAGCGACTCGCTGGCTTACCGCCAGCCCAACATTCGCGGTGTGCTTGCCCAGTATCAGAAGCGCCCCGAACGTGGCTATGCGCAACTGTTCTTAGACTGGCGACAGCAGCAAGCCGACTTCCGTCGCGAGGCATTCAATGTGCTCATCAGCGGAAAGGCGTATGTGGGCAATGTGTGGATAGGAGGCCATGTGCAATACAATCATCTGGCAAAATCAAAACTGGCACCAGAGGGCGAAGGCGTGAACGATGATGTTACTGTCAACCCCATGGTGGGCTTCGATTGGAAAATTGCGCCAAAGGCATCGCTGAAAGTGAAGGCAGGTGCCATCATCAACCTTGAGCGCGACCGTTCGGAAGAGAACGGCTGGAAAGCGCCTTGCGGCTTCATCGGCAATGTGCAAGGCCGTTGGAAATGGCTTGAGGCAGAGCAGAATGTGTATGCCGGTGGCAATCTTTTTCCACTTTGGAACAAGTATGGCAGCGAACTCAATTTGGGCGACTCCTACTATTGCTCCAAATTCTACAGCCGCACCGACCTGCGTGCCCATATTGTGCAGACGCGCTTCGTCGACCTCAACGCGTCGCTCACCTTCCATGCCACAGATAAGATAACAGGATTTTGGCAACAGGTGAGTTGCCGCTTTTACATAGACCAAGACCTTTGGAAGCATCGTCGCAGCAAGAAATACTTGCGTGGCGGACGACTGCTGCAAAGCAATTTTTAGAGAGAGTAATGAGAGAAATATATAATTTAGGTATTAAGGCGTATAGGCTGGGTGTGCGTTTGGCTGCGTTGCGCAACCACAAGGCACGCTTGATGATTGACGGGCAAAAACGCACTTTCGACTTGCTGCGCGCCACGCTTAATCCCGAAAACAAGAATATTTGGATTCACGCTTCATCGCTTGGCGAATTTGAGCAGGGCCGTCCGCTGATTGAGCGCATCAAGAGCGAAAACCCCGACGCACACATCGTGCTGAGTTTCTTTTCGCCCAGTGGCTACGAAGTGCGCAAGAATTACGACAAGGTGGACGTGGTGTGCTACCTCCCATTCGATGTGCCATCGGAAGTGAGGAAGTTCATCGACTTGGTGAATCCCTCGATGGCTATTTTCGTGAAATATGAGTTCTGGGGCAACTACCTGAGCGAACTGAAGCGCAGATCCATCCCCACCTACATCATTTCATCCATTTTCCGTGAGGGGCAAATCTTCTTCCGTCCGTGGGGTGGCATGTTCCGCGACATGCTCCGCTGCTTCACACGCATTTTCGTGCAAAACGAGGAATCGCGTCAACTGCTCAAGACCATCAACATCGACAATGTGGAAGTGGCTGGCGACACACGCTTCGACCGCGTGGCAGATGTGCGAGGCGCAGCCAAGGAATTTCCTGTGATTGAATCGTTTGTGGCTAATAGTTCCTTCACTTTGGTGATGGGCAGTTCGTGGCAGCCCGACGAGGATATTGTGATGCCGTATTTCAACGAGCACCCCAATATGAAGTTGATAGTGGCTCCACACGAGTTCGATGCCGCACGCCTCAGTGCCATTGTTGGCAAAACCCGCCGCAAGGCAGGGCTTTACAGTGCCACAAGCGCAGAGAATGCTGCCGAACTCGACTGCTTGGTGATTGACTGCTTCGGCATTCTTTCATCGCTCTACCGCTATGGCCAGATGGCATATATCGGCGGTGGATTTGGCGCAGGCATTCACAATATCAACGAGGCAGCCGTGTATGGCATACCGGTGGTGTTTGGTCCGAAATTTGGCAAGTTTGCCGAGGCGCACGACCTCATAGCCTTCGGTGGCGGTCATTGCATCAACAATGCGCAAGAGTTCGCCGACCTGATGGACAAGATGCTCAACAATCCAGCCGCGCTCGAAAACAGTGGCAACATTGCCGGCAACTATATCTCCACCCACATCGGAGCCACCTCGCGCATCTACCGCGAGTTGTTCCCCAAACGCCGTCAATAGTTTGTGACCACACTCATATCACCTCATCACAGCACCCCAAAAGCATCAATCAATGCCTTTGGGGTGCCGTTTTGTTAGCACCCACCCGAACAAACCAAAGGGACGGTTCTTTTGGTTTGCCTTTGGCATATACAAACCAAAAGAACCGTCCCTTTGGTTTGTGGTTTATGTTGTTCTGCTTGAAATCAGCCATGCCACAGCACTAACGACAGGTGCGAAGCACTGGCATCGGCTAAAGGCTGTTTTTTATGTTTTTGTTTTTGATTCCACCCAGTAATTTTCTATTGAACTGGGAAAATCGGTGAAAAACGGTGGGTTTCGGTGCAATAAAGTGGGCTGATTTTCGCCGAATAAATAATTTTTATTTATCTTTGTAGAAGTTCATAACGCAACACAAATTTTGCCGCTTCTGTTAACGGTGGCAATCATTCAACAACACTATTTTATGAGAACCGATATCAACTCAAAATTAAAGCTGGGACAATTGTCGAAACGCTATTATTGCCCTGAGAGTGAAGTGGATTTGGCTTCGCTCACACGATTTGAAAAGGTATATACCAAAATCGTGGAAACCCCCAACGAAGGTGCTGCCGATGCGGCACTCGACATCGCTGAGGCTATTGAGCGGTGCGTGGAAGAACGCGGTCGATGCGTGATTGGCTTCGGGGCAGGCAAAGGCGTGCTCGAAGTGTACGACGAGCTGGTGCGACTCTATTTTGCCGACAAGGTGAGTTTCGCAAAGGTGGTGGCGTTCAACATCAGCGAATTGGGCTTCGGTCAGCAGGCCACCGAATCGCAAAACAATTTCCGCCGCTTGCAGGAACGCCTGTTCAATAAGATTGATATCGATCCTTCAAATGTATATACTATCGATGAGGGTGCCACAAAGGAGAATGTGCACCGCTACTGCAAGCAGTACGAAACACTCATCGACTCGTTTGGCGGCATCGACTTGCTGGTGTGCCAGCTGACTAAAAACGGCGGCTTGGCATTCAATGAGCCGGGCTCGCAATCCACATCATCGTGCCGATTGGTGCTGTTGAGCAACGATACCCGTCAGCGCATCGCCGACAGTTACCAGTGCGAGGTGGCTCCCGACACGGCAGTGACGCTCGGCATGTCGAATCTGCTTGCCGCACGCACGGTGATTTGCGTGGCGTGGGGGGAGGCAAGTGCCGAAGCCGTGTACAATACGATTGAGGGACGCATCGGCGACAACACGCCAGCCTCGTTTCTGCAAATGCACCACGATGTGAAGTTGTTCGTCGACCTCGATGCAGCGTCGCTTCTCACTCGCATCAGTTTCCCATGGAAGGTGACTTCATGCGAATGGACCGATGAACTGGTGCGCCGCGCCATCGTATGGCTCAGCCAGCAGACAGGCAAGCCCATTTTGAAACTCACCAACAAAGACTATAACGACAACGGCTTGAGCGAACTCGTGACCGTGTTTGGTTCAGGCTACGATGTGAATATCCGCATCTTCAATGTGCTTCAGCACACCATCACCGGCTGGCCCGGCGGCAAGCCCAATGCCGACGATGCCTCACGCCCAGAGCGTGCCACACCTTATCCCAAGCGTGTGGTTTGCTTCAGTCCACACCCCGATGATGTGGTGGTGTCGATGGGCGGCACGCTTCGCCGACTGGTGCAGCAGGGGCACGATGTGCATGTGGTGTTCCAGACCAATGGCGATATGATGGTGAACGACGAGGATTTGGAACGCACCATCATGCTCACCAACCGCTTGGCTAACCATTTCGACTATGGCTCAACCAAGCGCGATGAGGTGGTGAACAATGTTGCCGAAACGCTGCGCTCAAAGAAGCCGGGCGATGCCGACACTCCCGAAATCCGCTATGCGAAAGGCGCAATTTTGGAATGTGAGTGCGTGACCAGTTGCCGCTTCTTGGGTGTGAGCCCCGACAAGTTCCACGAGTTGAACCTGCCATTCTACTCCCGTTCGCCATTGGGCAATGGCAAGGTGACCGAGGCAGATGTTACTCCTATCAAGGATCTCTTGCAAGAGTTGAAGCCCCATCAGATTTTCTTTGCCGACGACTACGACCCCAATGGCGTGAACGAGCGTGCTTCCGAAGCGCTGATACTGGCGGTGATGCAACTCAAAAACGAACCTTGGATGAAGGATTGCCGCTTGTGGATGTACCGCGGACAATGGGGACAATGGGAAATCGACAACATTGAGATGACAGTGCCGATGAGTCCAGAGGAATTTGGCGTGAAGCGTCAGGCTATTCTCAAGCATCAGTCGCAAGTGCACGATGCACCATTCCGCGACCCCGAAAACGGACAACTCGCTTGGCAAACCAGCATCGACCGCAATACCGCCCTTGCCGACCTCTACTCACGCCTCGGCTTGGCAAGTTACGAGGCAATGGAAGCCTTCGTGCGCTACCACATTGAGGATTAGGGGCGCAGGCTCGCTGGCGCTCGCAGTCAACGAGTCAACGAGTCAACGAGTCAACAGGTCAACAGGTCAACGAGTTGAAATCCTCTCCTTAACTTCTGAAAATTAAATTACGATTATGGCTAAAAAAGATAAATTGAAATCCTACAAGATGGAGCGTCGCGAGCTCCACGATAAGGTGATTAACTTTTTCAACACGGAAGAGAATGTGCCTTACAACTACAAGCAGGTGTCGGAGAAAGTGGATGCCAACACCCCTCGCTTGCGTGCTATGGTGGTGGAACTGCTGGAGCAACTCGCCATCGACGGCTTCCTCGCCGAAGTGACTCCTGGCCGCTTTAAGGCTGTGATGCGCTCGGCTGTGGAAGAGGGCATTTTCATTCGCCGCAGCAATGGCAAAAACAGTGTTGATACCGCCAACGACGATGGCAGCCCTATCTTCGTGGCAGAGCGTAACTCAATGCACGCCCTCAATGGCGACCGTGTGTTGGTGCATATCAGTGCGGCACGCGAAGGCGTGGAGCCTGAAGCCGAGGTGATTAAGATTCTTGAACGCAAAGAACAGGTGTTTACTGGCACGCTGCAAGTGAAGAAATACTTCTCTATGCTTGTCACCGACAGCAAGTTCCTTGCCACCGACATCTTCATTCCTGCCGAAAAAACTATGGGTGGAAAGACTGGCGATAAGGTGGTGGTGAAAATCATCGAATGGCCTGAAGACGCCAACAGCCCTGTGGGCGAGGTGATTGATGTGCTGGGCGAGGCTGGTAGCAACAATGCCGAGATCAATGCCATCATGGCTGAGTTTGGTTTGCCTTACAAATATCCACAGAATGTGGAAAAGGCTGCCAACAAAATCAGCGATGTGATTAGCGAGGAGGAAATCGCACGCCGTCGCGATATGCGCGATGTGACCACCTTCACTATCGACCCTGCCGATGCGAAGGACTTCGACGATGCGCTCTCTATCCGCAAACTCGACAACGGCAACTGGGAAGTGGGTGTGCATATCGCCGACGTTACCCACTATGTGACTCCTGGCAGCGTGATTGAGAAGGAGGCTGAAAGCCGTGCCACGTCGGTGTATTTGGTTGACCGCACCGTGCCTATGCTTCCCGAACGCCTCTGCAACTATATTTGTTCGCTCCGCCCCGATGAGGAAAAACTGGCTCACTCCGTGATTTTTGAACTCGACAGCGAGGCAAAAGTCATCAAATACGAGATTTGCCACACCGTGATTAAGAGCGACCGCCGTTTCGCCTACGAAGATGCGCAACAGGTGATTGAGACTGGTAAGGGCGATATGTGCGAAGAAATTCTCACGCTCAACGACCTTGCGCAGAAACTCCGCACCAAGCGCTTTGCCAACGGTGCAGTGGCGTTTAACCGCGAGGAACTGAAATTTGAGATTGACGAGAATGGCAAGCCTCTGGCTGTGCATGTGCATGTGTCGAAGGAGGCCAACAAACTCATCGAGGAATTTATGCTTTTGGCTAACGAGAAGGTGGCTGAGCATATCGGCAAGGTGAAGAAGGGCAAGGCTAAGGCTTTCGTTTACCGTATTCACGATGTGCCAAATTCAGATAAACTCTCCAACTTTGCCGACATCGCGTCGCGCTTTGGCTACAAGGTGAAGACGCAAGGCTCGGTGAAGGAGGTGAACCGCAGCATTAATGCGCTGTTGGAGCAGGTGAAGGGCAAGCCTGAGGAGGAAATGCTCTCTATCCTTGCAATCCGCTCAATGGCGAAGGCCACCTACTCTGCTACCAATGTGGGGCACTACGGCTTGGCTTTCGACTACTATACTCACTTCACATCACCTATCCGTCGCTATCCCGATATGATGGTGCACCGTCTGCTCGATCGCTATGCGGCTGGAGGACGCAGCGTGAGTCTGCCTGCTCTGGAGGACGAATGTCACCATGTGAGCGCACAAGAGCAACTCGCTGCCGATGCCGAGCGCGCCAGCATCAAGTATAAGGCTGTGGAATTTATGGGCGACCGCCTGGGCGAGGTGTTCGACGGACACATTTCGGGCGTTACGGAATGGGGCTTGTATGTGGAATTGAACGAAACCCACTGCGAGGGTATGATTCCTGTGCGTGATCTCGACGATGACTTCTACGAATTTGACGAGAAGAACTATTGCCTGATTGGCCGTCGTCGTCGCCGCAAATACCAGTTGGGCGACAATATCACCATTCAGGTGGCTCGCGCCGACTTAATCAAGAAGCAACTCGACTTCGTGTTGGTAGATGAGCGTAACCCTGCCGGCACACACCGCATCGACAAGGCTCCTATCACCCAGCAATCGCGATTGCAGCAAATGGCAGAGAGCAAGAAGGATCGCCAGCGCAGCGACTACGAAGGCGGCAAGGCTTCACGCCGTCAGCAACGTGGCAAGCGTGGCAATTCGGCACGCCGTGGCGCAGCCGAGCGCAGCAAACGCTCAGGTGCAAAACGCACCTCCAGCAAGCGCCGCAAATAAATCCCGATACCCTAATTCAATTACAGTATAGCGTAGGGACATGCCTTCGGCATGTTGGCAATGCATTGACAATTTGGTTGATTGCAATTCCAACATGCCAAAGGCATGTCCCTACATTATTATTCCTTGTATTGCTATTTTATGCCGTATTTGGCGAGGATTTCGAGCACTTGGGGAACGATGGATTTTGCCCAAAGCGTGTAGCCGTAGTTGGTGGGGTGAATGCCATCTACCGATGCCTCGTGGTCGGGGCTGGTGGCGTTGGGGTGAATGAAATACACATCTTTATACTTCTTTGCAGCCTCTGCCATCAGCGTTTCGGCCATCTCCTTTTTCTCTGCCTCAGATTTTGCGCGAGCGGTGTTGAAGGCGCAATATTCACGGTCGATGGTTTGCTGGAAAATCAGCGGTTTGCCGGGGTGCGCCTTTTGCAAGCGTTCGATGAAAGGGAACAGGCGTTCCTTGATTTCCTTGGCTGTGGGATTCGAGAAACTGTCGAAAATGAAAGCGTCGGCATCCACATCGGCAAGCGCCTCGGCAAAGTAGGGTTGGAGTTTGCTGTGACCGCTACAGCCCAAACCGAGCAGCTGAAGCCCCGTCATTCGGCAGAATTGGGCAGGGTAGGTGAGGCCTGGACGGCTGGTGCTTGTGCCGTGCGTGAAGCTGGAGCCGAAAATGGCAATACGGTGGCGGAAAGGATTGGGCGATGGGGCAATAGGAGCATCGGCATCAACGCCAATCTCCAACTTGTTCACCTCGGCAAACAGTGGCAGATAGAGCAAGCATTCGTGTTCGGTGCCGTCCATACTGGTGGCGAGGTTGAGTGCCTTGTTGAGCGTTTCCTGCGATCGTGCGCCCGAACCAGCCCAACGCCATGCACCATCTTTCTTAATATAGAGGTCGAAGCCGTGTGCAGCGATGCCAGTGCTGTTTTGAGGCCATTCCACATCGCCAAACTCGCATCTCACCGCTATGGTGCGGCTTGAGGTTTTGAACGCAATCGACATGCCAGCCGACTCTCGCACTTGCAGCAACTCCTTCTTGTCGAAGCCCTTGTATTTCACTGTGTCGATACGGTGATAGGGGTTGAATGTGCCAGGCATCAATTTACCCACCAAGGTAAACTGCTGGGCGTCATAAAACTTCAGTTTCGGAGCAGCCACACTCATCAGTGCCACCACTCCCCACAAAATCAATGAACAAAAAATCCGTTTCATCTCACAATAGTATTTCAGTAGTTTTGGTTATATTTCGTTGTTAAATAAGTCGTCCATTGTCACCTGCGCAATCACATTGTCGCTGTATTTACCCCTCTTCACTCCGTAAGTGGTGATGAAAGTTGGGAAAATGCCGCATTTGGTTGCCGTTTCTTTTTGGAACAAGGTCTGACGATTTCGCATTCGTTTGTCTTCTTCTGCAGAAATCTCGTATTCGCTTGTGGAATATTTGCACTCGCAGATATTTATCATTTGGTCGGCTCGCTCAATCACTAAATCAATCTGTGCACCCCGATTCTCGCCCTCGGTGCTTTTCGAACGCCATGAATAAAACTGGGTGAAGATAGAGTCGATGCGCAAAGCCCTCCTGATTTGCTCGGTGTGGGCAAGACAAACCTTCTCAAATGCAAGCCCCAGCCAGGTGTTTTGCTCTGGAGAACCTGTTTTGTTGCTCCAATAGCTGTTGTTCACGCCTATATACTCGCTAAAGGTGTGGTAAAACAGGGTGTAGAAGTCCACCAGTTGGTAGATGCCACCATTTCGCTTCACTTTCTTTTCTTTCACATGGTAGAGGCGAATGAAGTCGCATTTTTCCAAATCGTCGAGATACCTTGACATGTGACCATTGTTTGACTTTTTGAGCTTCTTTGCTATTTCGTCGCGAGTGAGTCCGTTTCTCGCTGTGGTAAGTGCCTTTATAATATCCATATATGGCTCTGGATTGCGGAATAAGCCGTAGAACAGTCGCTTGTATTCACGAAACAACTCGCCTCCCTGACGGAAAAACAGCCTATCCACAGCTTGTGGCAAACTCTCATCGTTTTGCAGTAAACTCAGGTAGTATGGCACACCACCTAAAATCATATAGGTTTGCAAAATGCTGATGCGCGACCACGGGAAGCCATTTCGCTGGAGGTATAATTCCGTGTCGTGAAGCGAGAATGGGTGTAGGTGAATTTCGTGCGTAACCCTGTCGTGAAGACCTCCGTGCGAATCTATAAGCGTGCGAATCATCCACGATGTGGCAGACCCGCACACGATGAGCATCAAGCGATTCTCCCAAGCAGCCCATGAGTTCCAAAAATGGTCGAGGGCTTGCACGAATTTGGAATTAGGTGTGTCGAAGCAAGGTAATTCATCGATGAAAACCACTATTCTGCCTTCACTATTGGTGAACTGCGATTTCAGCAAATTGCGCAGACAAATGAAAGCCTCAAACCAATTCTTGGGTTTGTCGCCTTCGTGACCGTAGTCCATAAGTGCCTGGGTGAACGATTGCATCTGCACGCTTCCGTCACCTTCAACCACGCCACTCACATCAAATGCAAAGGAATTGTTTGCCCAGTTTCTGACGAGAAAGGTTTTTCCCACCCTTCTTCGGCCGTAAATGGCAACAAATTCTGCCTTGTCAGAATTGTAGAATTTGTTAAGTTGGTTCAATTCTTTGGCTCTGCCAATAATTCTTGATTCCATCACAGATATAATTTAGGTGTAAATGATAGCAATCCAAAGTTATAGTTTTTTTTTGAATATTCAAAGGCGTATCGGGCTAAATCGGTGATTTTTTAATCGTTTTAGCCCGATTTTCGCTTGAAGTGGGCTAAATCGGTGAAAATTTTATCGTTTTAGCCCGATTGAGGCTTGGAATGGGCTAAAACGATTGATTTTTTACCGTTTTCGCCCGATTGACCGATTTTTCACAAACCATTAGAACCGTCCCTTTGGTTTGCTTTGGTTTGTGGGGGTGGTCTGACTCGTCGGACTTGTCTGACTTGTCGGACGGTGTGGGGTGGGTGGATGGAAAAGCCTCGCTTTCCGGGGTGGGAAGCGAGGCTTATAGAGAACTTGTTGAGTTTTCGTTGTGGATTATTTGTTGAAGTTGGCTTTACGCATATCGCCTTCTTCTGCGAGCGCACGGTGGAATTCGAGTGCGTAGCGTTGGCTCTGGTAGATGTGACCACCACCGTTTGCCTTTGCTATTGCGAGGTATTCGCGGAGCAATGGGCGATAAGTTGGGTGTGCTGCCTTTTCGATGATTTCCTCTGCTGCTTGCAGTGGGTCTTTGAATCGAAGGTCGGCAACGCCTTGGTCTGTAACGATGATGTCAACAGAGTGGATAGTGTGGTCGACGTGTGTAACCATAGGCACGATGGTGCTGATGCAGTCGTTCTTCTTGATTGATGGGCACATGAAGATGCTGGTGTAAGCGTTGCGAGTGAAGTCGCCGCTACCACCGATACCGTTCATCAAGCGACTGCCGTTCACGTGTGAAGAGTTCACGTTACCGAAGATGTCGACTTCGATTGCGGTGTTCATTGACACCACACCTATACGGCGGATAACCTCAGGGTTGTTGCTGATTTCAGATGGACGCATAAGAATCTTGTCGTGCAAGGTGTCGATGTTTGCAAACAAGTCTGACATTGCTTCGCCTGAAAGTGTAAGAGAGCAGGTACTTGCAAATTTGCATCGGCCGCTCTTGAGCAACTTCAATACGCTGTCTTGCATCACCTCGGTGTACATTTCGAATGGTGGAATGTCGGTGCTTTCTTCAAGAGCGTTGAGCACAGCGTTGGCAATGTTGCCCACACCTGATTGGATAGGAAGGAATGTTTTTGGCATACGGCCATTCTTCATTTCGCTTACCAAGAAATCGCACACGTTTTTACCAATCTTTGCAGTTTCTTCGTCAACTGGCGAGAACTTGCTTGGCATACCCAGTGGCATACTGGTCTTTACTACGCCGAGCACCTTCTTTGGGTCGACGTGAGCCACGACTGAACCAGCGCGGTCGTGAGCAGAATAGATAGGAATTTCGCGACGGTGAGGTGGGTCGAGTGGCAACAAAATGTCGTGCAAGCCCTTGATGCTTTCAGGAATTTGGTCGTTGAGCTCGATAATCACCTTGTCGGCGAGTTTGAGCCATGTTGGAGAGTTACCAACTGCGGTACCCAACACGATTTCGCCATCGTCGGTTATGCTTTGCACTTCAATCAAAGCCACGTCCATCTTGCCATAGTAACCATAGCGGAATTCTTGTGCAAGTTCGCTCAAGTGGCGGTCGTTGTAGTGCACTTCGCCAGCGTTGATGCGGTTGCGCACTTCAGGGAGTGACTGATAAGGAGTGCGGTAGTTAAGAGCGTGAGCGCGAGAGAGTTCACCGTCGGTGTAGTCGTTGGTCGATGCACCGCTGTAGATGTTTACTTTGAATTCGCGACCTGCTTCATGTTCACGGATAGCTTTCTTTGCAATGGCAGGTGGAATCACCTTTACATTACCAGGAATAGTGAAACCAGACACACCGATATTCATGCCATTCTGAATATATTCGGCAGCTTCTTCTGGGGTTAAAATTGGATAAATCATTTTAGTGTTGATTTAGTTATAGTTTTGTAGTTTTGTATTCTGATTTTATCATTCAAAATTACTCATTTTATGAGAATTGGCAAAATTATAGCACGACCATTTTTCGGCAGTGCCCATTTATTGGATTTTTTGCCGAATTTAGGTGGAATTATGCACACAAAAAAAGCTGTGCCGCTTTATGATTTGCGACACAGCTTGGTATGTGATTTTTTACCGCTATCTGTTATACTTTTGGGTTAGGACCATATTCGTTGTTGCCAGGGGCAGAATCTTGAACAGTCCAAATGATAATCAATATATAGCCGACAATAGGGATGAACATGAGAAGCTGCAACCAACCGCTACGACCAGTGTCGTGGAGACGGCGTGCGGTTACGGCGATGGTGGGCAGCAGAAGCACGAGACCGCCAATACCGCAAGTCAAAGAGGAAATGATGTAGGTGAAAAGTTGGAACCACCAAAATTCCGAGCGGCGAGCACGGCCTTCAAAGTTGGCAAACTTATTGAAGCACACTTTGATTGCTTCGCCGAAGTCCATCGACTTTGATTGAGGCTGATAGCCATATTGTGGCTGCTGTGGTTGCTGATAGCCGTACTGTGGTTGTTGGTAACCGTATTGTGGCTGTTGTGGATCTGGTTGAGGTGGAATAGGGGGCTGCTGGTCGAATGTAGGTGGTGCTGGTTGTTGCTGTTGGAGCAACGCAGCCACTTCAGGCACTTGCATAGCAGGAGCCCAGTTTGTCATGGTCTCGTTCCAAACGTATGATTGTGGAGTCAGTCCGTTGATGAGCAGTTCTGACAATTCGAATGGTCCACCTTGCTGACCATTGGTGTTAAGGTAATACTTCATAGTCTTACGGTTTTAGTATTTTAATGAAATTGATAATCTTGCTTTTGCAAATATAATGATTTTTCGTGAAAAAGCACCAATTTGTGCAAAATATATGTAAAATCCCACCAAAAATGAAATTTTAACCCACAGGCATCGGAGATGCCGCATTATGCGAAACACCATGCAAGCGAAAATTGCAGAGCGATTGAGCGTAGCTTGGTGATAAGGATATGGTGTGGGGGTGAGCCTCGGAGAGGGTCGGTTATGATTGTGAAGAATAGGTTGATACCACGACCGACCCTCGGTTCTGTGGATAAAAACTGGGGGACTGAAACAAAAACATAAAAAACAGCCTTTTGGCGATGCCAGTGCTTCGCACCTGTCGTTAGTGCTGTGGCATGTCTGATTTCAAGC
>SAMEA104315431__coassemble_927_pt1 | contig 15112 bp, 10 predicted proteins | sample SAMEA104315431__metabat2_low_PE_036 | metagenome-assembled genome bin SAMEA104315431 (sample SAMEA104315431) | gut metagenome | biome: Monkey gut; feature: monkey-associated habitat; material: faeces | place: China | collected 2013
TCGCATAACCTTCGCTGCATACCTGCCTACACACATCTAATCCCTACGGGATTTTTCAATCATTCACTAAATGATTACAGGGGACAACTTGTATATCAATTCCATTGATTATATATCCTTATTTTTATATTCTAATTAGTTATATGACTGATTTTCAAGTGAAAATATATTCTAAATCACGAAAACAAGAAATATTTAAGCACGTTTTTGCACGAAAACAAGATTTTTACAAGACCAAATATGCACGAAAACAAGATTTTTAAGCCATCACCACACATAAGAAAGTGCACCATTTATCAAATAACAACGAAAAACCACTGGTTGTTGCCCCTACTTTAGAAAGAAAATGATTCATTTCTGCCCCTACTTTAGAAAAATTAGGGTAATAATATACAAATTGTCCCAGTAACAACGTAGTGATAATTGTAAATAATCCCCAAAAAGAACAGAGGAAATGGGGCTGTTCTTTTTGGGGATTAATTATGGGGGGCTATTCCCTGTGGGGGATTAGTTTTGGATATGCTTGGTGGTGGCGGTGGTGCCGTCGGTGTAGCGGGTGACCACGATGTTCACACCGCTGAATGGGGTGGTGGATTGCACACCGAGGGTGTTGACGTAGGTCACGCTTTCCACAGTTTTGCCTGCCATCACATCGTCAATGCCACTCACTTTCACTTCCACTTCCTCGCTAAATGCGCTGATGGCCTTGTCGTAAACGGCACGGACAGCATACTTCGAGTCGTAGCTTGACGCATAACTGTAGCATGGCTCTACGGTTGTGCCGATAAGGTGGCCATCGCGATACACTTCGTAGCCCTTGAGTTTGAGCACAGGCACGGTGAGGTCGTTGAATGTAAGGTCGTCGACAAAGAGCGCAAACGATTGCTCTCCACCTGGCGAAACGCAGTTGATAGCGAAATACTTCGCTCCTTCAGGCAGACGGAAACTGTATTCGGTCCACGTTTCGGGAAGTTCGATGTAGTCGCCACGGCTCACTTGCACGAAGTGTGCAGGGTCGGTGTCGGTGGTTGAGTAGAGCACACGCATACGCTCGGTGGCGCCCTTCTGGGTGGTGAACGCCTTGGCAAAGAACGAAATCACTTGCGAAGTGCCGTTGAGTTGTGGCGAAATCATCCAGTCGTTGTTCACATAACTGATGTTTGCCATAGCCATGAAGAACTTATTGCCAGAGTGTGGAGTGCCTTCAGGCCAAATGTCGATACCCAGACTCTTTGCGTTGCACACTTGGAATGCCTTAGGATCCGACTCGTTAGGATAAGTTTCAAGATCTTTATTGATGCGATAGGTGAAGTCGTAGTCGCGGTCCACCATTGTCCATTCGCCGATATTGTCGATGGCGAAATCTTCGTAGGTCTCGACGCTGTCGGTTACTGCGCCACGTTCGTCGGGAGCCTTCCATTCGAAGTCCAACAAGCCGTGGTCATTGGTTACCTTCAAGCCTGTAGGAACAGGAATCACTGGCTCAACCACATCGGTAGTGGCGGTGGCGGTGTTGTTGTCGGCCTTTTGGTCGCCTTCGCAACTTACGGTGGCAGTCAGTTTCACGGTTGCCACCTTATCGAATTTCACGCTGAACGAAGCAATTTGCTGCTCACCGCTGGCGATGCTGCCCTTCGACTCGGTAGCCAACTGCTTGCCATCGGCATCGGTCAATGCCACGGTGTAGTTGCCCACAACCTTACCGCCAAGGTTGGTCACCTTCACGCTGTAAGCGACATTCTCGCCACGAGCGATGCGGCGTGGAGCGGCAAATGTGGTAACTTCAAGGTCGGTGGTGGTGGCGTTGGCAATAGCCACATTGTCAATATACACATCTTGTCCGCCATCGGTGGTGCCAACGAACGCAATGCGAAGGTTTTTAGCACCCTTCACACCTGCGAGCGACACGGTGTGGCGTTGCCAGCCTGTGGTGCCATTGTCGCGCATCCACTTCGCACCTTCCACCTTCTCAAAGCCGTTGGCACCGTTCTTCACTTCAATCTCGATGCTTTCGGCGGTGTTGATGCTGTCGATGTGTGAGTGATACATCCAGAAACTCAATTCAGGATTTTCGAGGTCGGAAATATCAATCTTTGGAGAACTGAAGCGCGCATGTATGCCCACACCTTCGCCCACAGAGTGGAACGCGGCGAAACCACCGTCACCGTTTTGGTCGGTGGCAACAGGATTGGCAGCGCTTGATTCGAGCGTCCAACTCTTTTGCATCAGTTTGTCGCTCTCAGTCACCCAAGGATAGTAGTTCATGTCGCTGTTGCGGAATGTTTCGGTGAGTGGAGCCTTGTACGCCTTACCGAAAATCACAGCCTCGCTCAGCGCATAATCGCCACGCACACCCTCGATGAATGGGAACACCACATAATCAATCAGCGTTTGACTGGTGGCGTTCACCTTGTCGTCGGTGTAATTGGTCACGGTCAGCGAGTCGGCAAGTTTGGTGTAGTTGTCGTAACGCCAAACTTGGTAATAGAGTTTCGACACATCAATGTAGCCGCCATTGCTGCCCACCTCAGGAGCGTCCCAAGTGAGCACTGCGTTGCCGTCTTGGTCCACAAGTTTCAAATTGCGAGGTGCGCCAGGCTTGTCCACGCCCACGAAAGCCGAAGCCACCACCTCGGCACCGCTACCGGCAGAGTTAGCAGGCACCACACGGTAGGTGTAAACGCCAGCTTTGGTGATGGTGTTGTCGGTCCAAGTGAGGTTTGCGCCAGGAGCGGGATTCACGAAACTGTGAGCAGGCGACTGTTCGCCTTCGCGATACACATTCACTGTGGTGAGTTCGCTCAAATTGCCACCCTTAGTGTCGGTGGAAGGAGCGGTCATCGTGAGTGTGGCGGTGAGTGCGCCCTTGTCGCCAGCAGTCACCTTAAAGTCGGAAACTGCCGCAGGAGCGTTGTTGTAGAGAATGTCGATAGCCACATCGTCGATGTCGAAACGATACATGTAAGGATTGCTATAAGCATAGATGCCCAAGTGGTAATAGCCATCGGCTGGCACGGTGAAAGTGACCTGATGCTTCTCGCCTGTGGCATTCTTGTAATCTTCTTGCTTGAGCAGTTCGGTGGTCATAGCAGCAGGGTTGGCATCGGTTCCGAGAAGCACCTTGAATTTTTCTGGATACTTGGCGGAATACACGCGCGCAAACATGCTGTAACGGTAAGTGACACCAGCCTTCAAGGCAATTCGTGGTGAAATCATCCAATCGTCGCCGGGTTTCTTGTCGGGACTTTGGTCGTATTTATAATACACCCTCTTGCTTGTGGCATCGTATTCCCAAGTGGAGCCACCGTTGAGGTCGAACACCGTCCAGAGGTCGAACGCGTCCTTAGTGTCGAATCCCTCAACGAATGGCACAGCGTAGCCTTCGCCAAAAGTCACCTTATTACTTTGGGCGGCAGGGCTCGCACCCTTAGCGGTGAACGCCGACACCTCATAGTAGTAAGCATTGTTGCCTACGCCCAATTTCTCGTCGGTGAAAGTGGTAGCCTTGCAGGCATCGCTCACCACCACCTCATCGGGGAAGCGCACAATCTTGTAAGCCACCTCGCTCTTATTGTATTCGCCACCGTTCAAGCCCAGTTCGGCAGGCGTCCACGAAAGCACAGCCTTGCCGTCTTGGTTGGTCAGCGTCACATTTGTAGGAGTGCCCGGCACATCTTCGCCCACATACACCTTGTGCCATGCCAATTCGCCTTGATATTCAGCATTGGCAGTGGTGAAACTCAGTGTTTGGTAACCAGGAGCGAATGTCACGTTAGGCATGGTGTGGGTGGCACCCGGAGCAATACCAGCCACCACGGTATCGGTACCAGCCTTGTTCACAATCACGCTGATATTGCCAGTAATGTTTGAGCCGTCCACATTCTGCGTAGGAGCAGTGAAAGTGATGTCGCCCGAAGTTTCGCCGAATTTAGCGAAATTCACCGAAATGTCGGTCACAGCGCGTGGCGCGGTGAGTGGGGTAGAGTAAGGCATGGCAAACAAACCAGAGAAACTTGCATTGCCGGGCAAATCTTTGATTTTTGTGAGTTTGCCATTGTAGATATTGATTTCGTAAAGCGCCGAAACCCATTTGCGCTTGCCATCTACAACACCTTCGTAGGTGGCAGCCCAATACAGGCGGCCTGTGGCATCGTCGAATGTCATTGAGTTGCGATCCACAGGATATAAGCCGGTGCGTCCGACAGGCACTTGCGCACCTGTTTGTTTGTCGATTTTATAGAACACGCCAGTGCTGCCCACGCCGTAGAGGTCGCCATACTTGTTGCAGGCGATGGCATACACCGAACGGTCGGCATCGGCTATCTTAGTGGCTTCACCCAGAGCGATGCTAAACTCGCAGAAGCGGGTGTAGTCGCCCATCTGCTCGTCGTAGAAATAGCCATACACCTTGTTTGTTGTTGGGTCGAGGGTAAGGTCGGTTGCCACATTCACAGCGTCGATTTCACTACCGCTTCCCTTAAACCAAGTGGAGGTGGAATAGTTGCTGTAATAACTGACTTCGCCCGTAAAGTTTGATGAAAGCACATAGTAGGTGCTGCCAATTTTGATGGCGGAGCGGGTGTACATCCATTCCTTGCTCTCCTTCACACTCTTGATGCTGCCGTTCTCCTTCGCCTCCACGGTGTAGATACCGGCATCGATGGTGGCACCATCAGGTGCCCAAGCGTCGTCATACACTTTCACGCCACACAGCACGGTGTTGCTGCCCGGCACTTTCGCCACGGTGGTAGCCGCGGGATTCACATTCGCCACGCTCACGGCTTTTCGAGGATTCGCCTCTGGCACAGCGTTGGCGGCTGGTCGGTTCAGTCTCAACTTCGATTCCGGTCCGTGCTTGGTGGCAAGCACATCAGAGCCGGCATAAGCCGAAGTGGCTGTCAGAAGCAACATTGCTGCCACTGCCGACACACATTTAAATAACTTTCTCATATCGTTAATTAGTTGGAATAGTAATCTAAAAATAGATGGGGATAAAAAACGAAATAGCGTCCCTCCTGTTTTGCCAGAAGAGGACGCTGTTTCGGAGATTTTATTTAGTATCTGTGTATCACTTCATTGCGAAGATTTATTTTGAAATCTTGGCAGAAATGCGTGAACCGTTTACCACGGCATTCACCACATACACACCTGCTGATTTACCATTGAGGTCGATAGATTCACCGCCACGACTTTCAGCCACCTTGCGGCCAAGAATATCGTAAACGGCGATTTCGCTTGCACCGTCGATGCTGAGCACGCCACCTGCAATGTTCATCATCTTCTTAGCGTCGGTCACGTCAATTACGCCGGTAGAGGTCATCTTCTCAATCGAAATCGACTTCACGTGGATTTCGCCAATAGCGTTGGCATGGAAACCAATCACGTTCACGCCAGGAAGCACATTCACCACAGGGGCGGTGCCGCCTTCACCCTCTACGAGAGTTGGCAGTGATTCGTCGGTGACATTGAATTGAATCACATCGGTTTGTGCCTTTGAACTTGATGATGCTGTGGCTGCTGTGGTGATAGTCTTCACTGTTGCCATCTTGGTGTGGTCGAGTGCTTGAGCCACTGCCAAATCCCAAGTTACATCGTTGTCGGCTTGTGATGCGTATGATTCAATGGTCACGGTCAGGTGTGAGCCGTTTTCGAATTGGAGGCGTGGCGACATTGCCCAGTCGTCGCCCTGCACCTTGCCAGAGTTGTAATAGATAGAGTTGCTCGACACTTCCCAAGTGGTAGCATACTTTTCACCGGCGATGGTGCGGAAGTCGTTGTTAGCGTTCACGATAGTCCAATTTCTCCAACTGTCGCTGCCATCGTTCACGTTCACGCTGTAAGGCAATGGCAGACCTCCGCCCACCCAGTCGATAAGCACGCTTGGTGCTGCGTGTTCGCTCTTACCGTTTGCGTTGTAGATTTCCACGCTGTAGGTGTATTGACCAGGAGTCTTGATGGTGTTGTCGGTCCAAGTTGAAATTAAACCAGGTTTCAAACCTTCGGTCACCTCGCCCACATTCTCACCGTTGCGCAAAATCACAGCCTTGGTGATGGTTTCGAGAGCGATACCTTCGATATTGGTCTTGGTTGGGTTCACCCAAGTGAGGGTTGCGCTGAGCGACTGGTCGGAAGCGGCTGTGCCGGTCAATCCTTCTGCCACTTCTGGCACTACTGGAGTGTATTCAATCTTAATGTCTTTGAGATAGAGTTTGTTGGTGCCTGATGAAGAAGCGATGCTGTAGTCCTGGAATGCGAAGTACATCTTTCCGCTTTCTTCAATCTTCACGATGCAAGTGTCGACTGTGTAGCCATAGTCCTTGATGTAGTCCACATCGCGGAACTGCTTGAAACTGGCTGCTGGATCACTTGCGCTCTTCACGGTGCCCACCTTAAACGATGCGCCCTTGCCGTTGTAACTGTAGATGAAGCGGTAGTAACCGGGCTTGATATCGAATGGAGGGGTAATCAAATAGTCGTTGCATGAGCTGTACTCGGTCATCTTTGAGTGGTCGTTTACAGCGCAGCCGCTGCTGTAACTTGTGCCATTGCTGTAAGTCCAGCTGTAGCCGTCCTTGTTGGCGTCAACCACAGAGTAGAATGCCCATTGGTCAGGGTCGTTGAACTTAAATTCGTATGGCAGAGTTTGGGTGTTGTCGCCTACCCATGCGGTTCTCACGGTAGTAGGTTTGCCCACTGCCACGCCACCTTCGCTGTAAGCAAGCGCTTGATATTCGTAGAAGCCAGAAGAAGGCACATTGTCGGTGTAGTTCATTGAGTCACCCACTGCTGGAGATACAAAAGTCTTCACCACTTCGCCATTGCGCTTCAACTCCACTTTTGTGAGAGCGGCGAGGTCGGTGCCGATGTTGGTCTTGGTTGGGTTGGTCCAAGTGAGGGTCACATTGTTGGTCATGTCGGCGAATGGAACGGCAGCAAGGTCGGTGATTTGTTCAGGAACGATAGCGGTTTTTTCCACGTTCAAGCCATAGAGTTTGTAAGAGCAGCCGTAGGTAGGAACATTCTCGCTGCAAGCGTGCAAACCGAGGTAATACTTGCCACCTTCAGGAATCTGCACATATATTTCATATTTGCTTCTTGAACTCTTGAATGAGGTGATGGTCTGCACTGGAATGTTCAGTTCTTCGGCAGTTTTGCCCTTACCTAACACTAATTCAAGCTTTTCGCCACCATAGTAGCCCACTTGAAAATCTAAAGTCACCTTATAGGCACCAGCTTCTTCCACGGTGAGTGGTGGAGTAACCAAATACTCGTCTTCCACAAGGTTTTTGGTGGTGGAGAGATTCAAACTGTTGCCAATGTATGATGATGCTTTGAAGTTCCAAACTGCTGTCTGTGTGCTCTTTGGACCGTGATATTGGGTGAACAAGGCTTCAACCTTGTCGGCGCTTGAAAGGTCGGCTGTATAAGGCAGAGCCTGAGGAGCAATCGGACCCACATATTTGGTGGTAACGCTGGTAGCAACACTCTTGGCTGCACCAAGCAGCGCTTTCACATCGTAGGTATGGAAACCGGCAGCCAAGCCTTGAGCCTCGGTGTCTTGCCATGCTGTGGCTGTGCCTTCGAGAGTTTTCACCAAAGTGCCATCGCGATACACTTCCACGCCTGTGAGTGGGGTGGTGAGGTCTTTGCCGTCTTCGTCCTTGGTTGGCAAAGTCCATTTCAAATCCACGGTGATTGCCTCGTTGGCACCTTCAGTGGCTGTAAGGCCAGTAACAGGGGCTGGAGTGGTAATGTTCTCTGCCACAGAGAAAGCCGTTACGAACACATTATATAAGTCTTTCTTACTGTATTCATACAAGCCAAAATAGTAGTCGCCTGATTCTCTGGCCACATACACTACGCTTTTCTTAACGAAAGTCTTTTCTGTCAGTTCAGGGAAATCAAGAAGTGTTTCGCTCTTGGTAGCCATATCTTCAGCGTTGTTGGTGTTTGTCACAGCCAGTCGCAGACTCTCTTTGTAAGAACCGGAGGTTTTCACATAAAACGAAACCTTGTATTCCTTGTCTGCCTCAAGATGAATGGCAGGCGACACCAGCCAGTCGTTGGCATCGGCTTTAGTGTTGTAAACGTATTTTGCCCCAGCGGTCACCTTCACGGCAGTAATACTGCTATAATTACTTGACGAGGCATCGTTGATCCAAGTTTTTTCATCGCCATTGACATTATACACTGTCCAATCGGCATCAAGTTTGCTCGTACCACCAATCTGAGAGAAGTACGGCACACTCTTAGCTTGTGCAAAGCCCAACAAAGGCAACAGCACAGCCAAAAGTAAGAAAAGTCGTCTTTTTAGCATGTTCGTAAGTGTTATATGTTATTATATACAAGTTTTCGAGAACGGTAAAAAAAGAAGCATATAGCGAGGCTATTTAGCACAAACGGCACAATATCGTAGCTATCAACACCACTTCTTTTTGCAAAAGTAAACTAATTAATTTATAATTTCAAAGAATTATTGATATTTTTTGTATAAAACGCCACTACTATCCAAATAAATCCTAAAAAAAATCCATTTTCCACCCCATTTCCCTTACTATTTGCCATTATGAGAAATTAGAAATTAGATGTTAGATGTTAGAGGTTAGATGATAGATGCAAAGAGCCTATCGAATTTTCGAAAAAAATCTAACCTCTAACTTCTAATTTCTAACATCTAATTTCTAAAAAAATCCTACATATCCCATTTGATGCCGATGGCGAGGGAAAGGGTTTTGCTCCAAGGGTAACTTTTGTTGGTAATTTTTGAGATAAGGTAGATGTCGCAGGTAGAGATTTCGTAATAGAGCGAAATGGCTTGGTGCATGATGCGCTTGCTGTTCGGAATGTTGTAACGCAATCGCTGCCCGAAGAATATGTTGGAACGCAGTTTGGTGGGCAAACCGTAATACTTCTTCGGGTAACGCGATGGCTGGTGTCGCCAAAAGTCCTCGCCCGAAATGGTGTTAAAGAAAGCACCGGCGGTGAGCGGCTCGATGGTCCACTGCGGGTGCACATGGCAGCGCCAAGGTATGTAACGCTCCTTCACGGTGAATGTGGCGTGTGCCGAACGACTGTGGTATTTGGGCAAGAAGCCCACCAGCAAATCCGTTTCCCAATGCGCATTTTTTCCATAATGCCAGCCGATGCCGGCGCTTATCAGACCTATGCTGCCAGCGTATTGCAGGGTGGAGTGGCTTGGGATAAGTTTGCTCCAGCGCAGCACATACCTGTCGATGCGCCGCTCATAACGTGTGGGGCTTTGCACACTGTCGGTGCTGTCGGCAGATACGGTGTCGGTGGGGGCGAGTGTCTGGGCTTGCAGTGGCAGCGCACCAGCGCACAGCACGGTAGCAAGCACCACGCGCAAGGATAACTTCTTAATATCTAACCACTTCATAACTATGTCCTCCGTCTTTTTTTAATGTAAACACCAAATATTCTCTACGCTTGGCTGCGCCACACTCGTAATAACTCACGCCGTCGCCAAAGAGGTCGAGCACCTTGCTGCTGTGGTCGTGTCCGCACAGGCAGAATCGTAGCGTGGGATATTTCATCACTTCCTGCTCGAAGATTTCTGCCACATTGTTGTTAAACTGTTCGGAGTGTGGCATGGCGTGCATCACTGCCACGGTGTGGGTAACGCTGGCTGGAATGTTTTCCCTGTCGGCGCGAATAAACTCAAAATCGGGAATAGGCACGGAATAGTCGTATTCCAGAGCGTTGGTATTGAGGCACACGAAATGCGTGTTGCCGGCGTTGAAACTGAAATTCATGTCGCCGAAAATGTAGCGATACGCATCGGCACCGGTTCCCAAGCAGTCGTGGTTGCCAATTACCACCACATAAGGCACGTTGAGCCTCTGCATAATGTCGCGCTGAAGCACAAACTCCTTGGTGGCACCGAAGTCGCTCATGTCGCCACAGTGCACCACAAAGTCGATGTCGGTGCGCGCGTTGATGCTGTTGACCGCCACCTTCATCTCGTCGTACCAGCGTTGCGTGTCGCTGATTACGGCAAATGTCACCTCGTCGCGATTGGCGCACCGCTCTTCTATCAGGCTGATGTTTTTACTGTTGATGTGGTGTGCGCCGCTAATTTTGGTGTCGTAGGGGTGGTAGTCGATCAGGTCGCACCCCGTGAGCATCGAGCAGCACACGCCCACAGCGCATATCATGGAAAATATATTCTTTTTCATGTCGTCGGTCAATAATTAATGGTGCTAAGTTACTAAAAATAGATGATAAAAATCGGGCGTATCAGCCCCATTTCGGCAATATTCGCCCTTTTGATAAGTAATACAGAAAAAAGGAACACACAAGGATTGGGCACGGAAAATGTAATATCTTTCAACTATTTTCAGTATATTTGTGGCAATGAAACTCAATAGCATTTCCATACTCAATTACAAGAACATCAGCGAAGCCACGCTCACGTTTTCGCCTAAGGTGAACTGCCTGATTGGCAACAATGGCATGGGGAAAACCAACATTCTCGACGCCATCTATTACCTGAGCTTCTGCAAAAGCTCCACAGGGCAAACCGATGCGAGCGTAATCACACATGATGCCGACTTCATGATGCTTCAAGGCAAATACACGCGCCACGATGCCGAAGAAGATGTGTCGATGGGTATGCAGCGTGGAAAGCGGAAAACGGTGCGCCGTGGCGGCAAGGAGTACAAGCGACTGAGCCAACACATAGGGCTGCTGCCGCTGGTGATGGTGTCGCCTGCCGACTGGGACCTTATCAGGGGCGCAGGCGAAGAGCGCCGCAGGCTTATGGATATGATTATCTCGCAGGGCGACAAGGAATATCTGGCTGCCGTGATTGCCTACACCAAGGCTGTGGAGCAGCGAAATGCCATCATCAAAAAGGAGTTTCGCGACCCGCTACTCTACGAAACCGTGGAGCACCAGATGGCTACCCACGCCACCTACATTCATGCGGCACGAAAGCGGTGGATTGAAGCGTTTGAACCAATTTTCATGCGCTACTACAACGCCATTGCCGGCGATGGAGAATGTGTGAGAATGCTCTACAAAAGCCACCTCAACGAGGGGAGTATGCTCGAACACCTCAATGCCACACGCGAGCGCGACTTCATTATAGGCTACACCACAAGAGGTGTGCACCGCGACGACATTGAACTGCTTTTGGGCGAACACTCCATGCGCAAAACCGGCTCGCAAGGCCAGTGCAAAACCTACACCATAGCACTGCGATTGGCACAGTTTGAGTTTCTGAAAGAGCATACGGCATTGACCCCGATTCTGCTGCTCGACGACATTTTCGACAAACTCGACGCTTCGCGCGTGGAGAGCATCATCGAAGTGGTGTCGGACGAGCGTTTCGGACAGATTTTCATCACCGACACCAACCGCACGCACCTCGACGAAATCGTGCGTCGCGTGAGTGGCGATTTTGCCATGTTCGGCGTGGAGAATGGCGTTTGCTCACTTATCAACCGTTCAAATCAATAACACCACACGCTTATGAAACGCACAAGTGCCCAATCAGTTGGAGATATTATCAACCAAGTGCTGCGCCAGGAGCGACTGGATGTCCGCCTCGACGAACAGCGCGCTTTGGCTATGTGGCCCACCCTCGTGGGGCAGGGCGTGAACCGCTACACCACCGACCGCTCGGTGAAAGACGGTGTGCTCACATTCACCATCAGCAGCGCCCCCCTGCGCAACCAACTCATGCTCACCCGCTCCACCCTCATCGCCCGCATCAACGAATCCCTCGGCCACGAAGTAATCAAAGAAATCATCTTCCGGTAATAAAGTCAACGAGTCAACAGGTCAACGAGCCAACGAGTTGCCAAAGGGACGGTTCTTTTGGTCGCACCATCCATTATTTATCTAATATTAATCTTATGTGTGGGGATTAATTTTGGATTAAAAATCCGTTATGTATATTGTGGAGGATTGGTCAAATCATTAAATTTGCATTAAACTTTGATGTTATATGAAAAATTTTATTGGTTTATTATTTCTTTTGATGGGGGTGTCTGTTTATGGTCAGACATCAAAAATACGTCCGTATAATGAGTGCGAAACCGTAGCATTTTGCTCATACGAATCTTACGATCCTTCACAATATGTGGAAAGCGACAATAACTGGGAACTGCTCCATACTCTGCGCACTCCTATGAGTTTCAAAGAATTGAAAGCAACAGGCGTTCCTGTCACCGAAAGTCAGATTCTGCTTCTACAAATAGGTGGATTGATTGAAAAGGAAAATAATGTATTGAAAACCATCATACCCATATTTGATGAGGAGCAGACGAAATCAATACGAACTTTGAGCAAAACTATTGCACAATCGGCATACGCAATGAGCGAAAACGAATGGCACGCGTTTTTATCGGAACTGAAGAAACGAAATTTAGCGAAAAACGCATACAGCCTTGTTTTCTCCTACATTCTCGACGGTAAAATTTGGAAAAAACAGTTGCCATCGCCCGACAGCCTCACCAACAATGCCACATGGAAAGGCGCATATTGGGCACTATACGACAAACGACAAAATACACTATCCTACGGCACAAATGGCTTTAGTAAATTTGATAAGATTTTTTATCAAACATGGTCGGACTCTTTATCCTACTGGCTTGGAAGTAAAACGATTTTCAAATTTATCGAAGAATACGGCCAGTATAAAAAAATAGTAAGTGCCGATTTGATAGAAAAGAGCAAGGAGTGGGGACTCGTAAACGAACAGGGCGAGGTGATTATTCCTACCATCAACGAAAGCAGCGATAGCCCCATCGTTAAAATCAGCGACAACATCATAGCCAAACTTGCATCGTGCGTGAATCAGCACTCAGCCGATTTCATGGCAAAATATCAATTAGCCAACGAAAATTTAGCCAAAGTAATCCTATATCATGAAGTGATGTGGGACATGATGGACATTTTAGTTAACAAAAAGATAATTACGCAACCCTCCATCCTCAAAGGTTCCACCGACGCCCACAAAAAAGATTTCGGCCAAATCACCTACATCCTCGAATAATCCCCCAACCACCAACCAAAGGGACGGTTCTAATGGTATGTATATCAAAAAGACGGTAAAAAATAAGAAAGAATCGTCAGCCACCCTTCTACCCAAAATTTCGTAAAAATTACCATTTTCACACAAACAACTTCCGAAAAGTGTAGTGACAGCACACTTTTCGGAACTTATTTGTGTAAAAACTCTTTTTTCATCGCTTTTATTTAATTATATTTGCATCGGAAATTATAAACATAAACAATGGTATAATGGAAATAAAAAGAGATATAATAAGCGTATTTAAAACATGGAAAGATAGTGCTCTGCATAAGCCTATCCTGCTAAAAGGTGCTCGCCAAATAGGTAAAACATGGGCAATGGAAAAATTCGGCAAGGAATGTTTTAAATACTGTGTAAAATTCGACTTTGACCGTCAACCTGAACTAATATCTATTTTTCAAACCACAAAATCGCCAGAACGAATAATAAGTGAACTTGCACTTTATTGTGATGAACCTATTATTGCAGGTGAAACTCTAATCATATTCGATGAAATTCAAGAATGTGAGAATGCGTTGAATAGTTTAAAATACTTCTGCGAAGATGCGCCTGAGTATCACATTATAGCAGCAGGTTCGTTGCTTGGTGTAGCGGTCAGGCAAAAGCAAATGTCTGTTCCTGTAGGGAAAGTGAAAGTGGTGAGAATGTATCCAATCACTTTTCGTGAATTTCTTCGCGCAGTTGATGTAAATACATATAACTACATCAATTCTATTTCCGAAATCAAGCAACTTCCAGAAATTATCTTAAATAAACTCAAGACGGCATACAGACAATATCAAATTTGCGGTGGAATGCCCGAATCTGTGGTCGCCTTACTCGACGGTAGAGGTGTGGGAGAAATTGAGGATATTTTACAAGGTATTCTTGATCTCTACGAATTAGATTTCTCACGCTATGCTGCTGCACGCGACATTCCTCGTATTCAAGCCTTGTGGCATTCTTTACCTGCGCAACTTTCAAAGGAAAATAGAAAATTCATTTATCGAGTGGTGAAGCATGGGGCTCGCTCAAAGGATTATGAAGACGCTTTGATGTGGCTGGTGGAGGCTGGTATGATTCATGTGGTTTACAACATCAGCAAACCAGGTTTTCCTATTTCTGCTTATGAGCAAATGGATTCGTTTAAGGTGTATGCAAGTGATTGCGGACTTCTGCGTCGACTTGCACGATTGCCAGCCTCGGTTATATTGGATTCAATTGCCAATTACACAGAGTTTAAGGGTGCTCTTGCAGAAAATGCAGTATTACAATCGCTGATTTCCGTCACCGATAATCAAATTCCATATTATTGGACCTCAGAGGGAAAGGCTGAAATTGAATTCGTTATACAAAAAGACGAACTGATTATTCCAATTGAGGTGAAAGCAGAAGACAATATCAAGGGACGAAGTATAGTAGTATATAACGAAAAGTATCACCCACGTGTACGCATTCGTTATTCAATGTTGAATTTGCAATATAATTGTGGATTGCTTAGTTGTCCGTTACCTCTTGTTGAGTGGCTTGACTTATTTATTAAATTAATTCTTGAAAAAAAGGAATAGTTTTTATCCTGCACATAACACATATTTTTCTCAAATTTTTATTGGTGGGTGGGGGAAATTTTGTAGTTTTGTGGGTGGAGTAGCTTTTTGCTGCACTTTATTTTATAACCAACAAAACATTCTGATTATGAAACTTAAAATGATGATTGCGGTGTGCATGGTGGCATTCGTGGGCTTTTTCGCTCAAGCACAATCGGCACAGACAACCCAACCCAAAGCCAAAACTGAAATCAAAGTTCCCGTAAACACTGGCGACAATGTGGCTTACGTGAAAGCAGTGATTAATTATATCAAAGCCAAATTTGAAGCGTGCGAATCGATTCAAGACCTCGCCGCTCTGGAAATCGATCCTCTGTTTAAGAACATTGACGAATCAATGGAAAAAACTGAAGAATCGCTCACCCCTGAACAAAAAGCAGAACTCCAAGAATGGATGAAACTGCCCGAAAACAATATAGAGGCAGTTATCGAGGCAAAAGTAAAACAACTCATGCCAAAGGAATAA